>WLWD01000982.1_pt1 | contig 155657 bp, 86 predicted proteins | sample 6712731 | NCBI WGS metagenome assembly WLWD01 (sample SAMN12718690, study PRJNA576275) | sponge metagenome | isolation source: marine sponge | host: Mycale hentscheli | place: New Zealand: South Island, Marlborough, Capsize Point | collected 2014-11-01
GAACACGTCCGACTCTAAAATGTGCTAATTACATGGTTCCCGGCAGTTTCTCTCGTTTCATTTTAGTCCAGTGGACACGTCCAACTCTAAAATATGCTAATTACATGGTCCCAGGCAGTTTCTCTCGTTTCATTTTAGTCCACTGGACACGTTTGACTCTAAAATATGCTAATTCCATGGTCACCGGCAGTTTCTCTCGTTTCATTTTAGTCTACTGGACACGTTTGACTCTAAAATATGATAATTACATGGTCCCAGGCAGTTTCTCTCGTTTCATTTTAGTCCACTGGACACGTTTGACTCTAAAATATGATAATTAAATGGTCTCAGCCAGTTTGGCTCGTTTCATTTTAGTCCACTGAACACGTCCGACTCTAAAATGTGCTAATTACATGGTTCCCGGCAGTTTCTCTCGTTTCATTTTAGTCCACTGGACACGTCCAACTCTAAAATATGCTAATTACATGGTCCCAGGCAGTTTCTCTCGTTTCATTTTAGTCCACTGGACACGTTTGACTCTAAAATATGCTAATTCCATGGTCACCGGCAGTTTCTCTCGTTTCATTTTAGTCTACTGGACACGTTTGACTCTAAAATATGATAATTACATGGTCCCAGGCAGTTTCTCTCGTTTCATTTTAGTCTACTGGACACGTTTGACTCTAAAATATGCTAATTCCATTGTCACCGGCCGTTTCTCTCGTTTCATTTTAGTCCACTGAACTCGTCTGACTCTAAAATATGCTAATTACATGGTCCCAGGTAGTTTCTCTCGTTTTAGTTTAGTCCACTGGACACGTCCGACTCTAAAATATGCTAATTACATGGTCCCCGGCAGTTTCTCTCGTTTCATTTTAGTTCACTGGACACGTCCGACTATGAAATGTGCTAATTACATGATCCCCTGCAGTTTCTCTCCTTTCATTTTAGTCCACTGGACACGTCCGACTCTAAAATATGATAATTACATGGTCCCCGGCAGTTTCTCTCGTTTCATTTTAGTCCACTGAACATGTTTGACTCTAAAATGTGCTAATTACATGGTTCCCGGCTGTTTCTTTCGTTTCATTATAGTCCACTGAACACGTCCGACTCTAAAATGTGCTAATTACATGGTTCCCGGCTGTTTCTTTCGTTTCATTATAGTCCACTGAACACGTCCGACTCTAAATTATGCTAATTACTTGGTCCTCGGCAGTTTCTCTCGTTTCATTTTAGTCCACTGGACACGTTTGACTCTAAAATATGATAATTACATGGTTCCTCGGCAGTTTCTCTCGTTTCATTTTAGTCCACTGGACACTTTTGACTCTAAAATATGATAATTACATGGTCTCAGCCAGTTTCGCTCGTTTCATTTTAGTCGACTGAACACGTCCGACTCTAAAATGTGCTAATTACATGGTTCCCGGCAGTTTCTCTCGTTTCATTTTAGTCCAGTGGACACGTCCAACTCTACAATATGCTAATTACATGGTTCCAGGCAGTTTCTCTCGTTTCATATTAGTCTACTGGACACGTTTGACTCTAAAATATGCTAATTACATGGTCCCAGGCAGTTTCTCTCGTTTCATTTTAGTCTACTGGACACGTTTGACTCTAAAATATGCTAATTCCATGGTCACCGGCAGTTTTTCTCGTTTCATTTTAGTCCACTGGACACGTCTGACTATGAAATGTGCTGATTACATGATCCCCGGCAGTTTCTCTCGTTTCATTTTCGTCCACTGGACACGTCCGACTCTAAAGTATGATAATTACATGGTCCCCGGCAGTTTCTCTCGTTTCATTTTAGTCCACTGGACACGTTTGACTCTAAAATATGCTAATTACTTGGTCCTCGGCAGTTTCTCTCGTTTCATTTTAGTCCACTGGACACGTTTGACTCTAAAATATGCTAATTACATGGTTCCCGGCAGTTTCTCTCGTTTCATTTTAGTCCACTGGACACGCCTGACAATGAAATATGCTAATTACATGGTTCCCGGCAGTTTCTCTCGTTTCATTTTAGTCCACTGGACACGTTTGACTCTAAAATATGATAATTAAATGGTCTCAGCCAGTTTGGCTCGTTACATTTTAGTCCACTGAACACGTCCGACTCTAAAATGTGCTAATTACATGGTTCCCGGCAGTTTCTCTCGTTTCATTTTAGTCCAGTGGACACGTCCAACTCTAAAATATGCTAATTACATGGTCCCAGGCAGTTTCTCTCGTTTCATTTTAGTCCACTGGACACGTTTGACTCTAAAATATGCTAATTCCATGGTCACCGGCAGTTTCTCTCGTTTCATTTTAGTCTACTGGACACGTTTGACTCTAAAATATGATAATTACATGGTCCCAGGCAGTTTCTCTCGTTTCATTTTAGTCTACTGGACACGTTTGACTCTAAAATATGCTAATTCCATTGTCACCGGCCGTTTCTCTCGTTTCATTTTAGTCCACTGAACTCGTCTGACTCTAAAATATGCTAATTACATGGTCCCAGGTAGTTTCTCTCGTTTTAGTTTAGTCCACTGAACACGTCCGACTCTAAAATATGCTAATTACATGGTCCCCGGCAGTTTCTCTCGTTTCATTTTAGTTCACTGGACACGTCCGACTATGAAATGTGCTAATTACATGATCCCCTGCAGTTTCTCTCCTTTCATTTTAGTCCACTGGACACGTCCGACTCTAAAATATGATAATTACATGGTCCCCGGCAGTTTCTCTCGTTTCATTTTAGTCCACTGAACATGTTTGACTCTAAAATGTGCTAATTACATGGTTCCCGGCTGTTTCTTTCGTTTCATTATAGTCCACTGAACACGTCCGACTCTAAAATGTGCTAATTACATGGTTCCCGGCTGTTTCTTTCGTTTCATTATAGTCCACTGGACACGTCCGACTCTAAATTATGCTAATTACTTGGTCCTCGGCAGTTTCTCTCGTTTCATTTTAGTCCACTGGACACGTTTGACTCTAAAATATGATAATTACATAATTCCCGGCAGTTTCTCTCGTTTCATTTTAGTCCACTGGACACTTTTGACTCTAAAATATGATAATTACATGGTCTCAGCCAGTTTCGCTCGTTTCATTTTAGTCCACTGAACACGTCCGACTCTAAAATGTGCTAATTACATGGTTCCCGGCAGTTTCTCTCGTTTCATTTTAGTCCAGTGGACACGTCCAACTCTACAATATGCTAATTACATGGTCCCAGGCAGTTTCTCTCGTTTCATATTAGTCTACTGGACACGTTTGACTCTAAAATATGCTAATTACATGGTCCCAGGCAGTTTCTCTCGTTTCATTTTAGTCTACTGGACACGTTTGACTCTAAAATATGCTAATTCCATGGTCACCGGCAGTTTTTCTCGTTTCATTTTAGTCCACTGGACACGTCTGACTATGAAATGTGCTGATTACATGATCCCCGGCAGTTTCTCTCGTTTCATTTTCGTCCACTGGACACGTCCGACTCTAAAGTATGATAATTACATGGTCCCCGGCAGTTTCTCTCGTTTCATTTTAGTCCACTGGACACGTTTGACTCTAAAATATGATAATTACATGGTCTCAGCCAGTTTGGCTCGTTTCATTATAGTCCACTGAACACGTCCGACTCTAAAATGTGCTAATTACATGGTTCCCGGCAGTTTCTCTCGTTTCATTTTAGTCCAGTGGACACGTCCAACTCTAAAATATGCTAATTACATGGTCCCAGGCAGTTTCTCTCGTTTCATTTTAGTCCACTGGACACGTTTGACTCTAAAATATGCTAATTCCATGGTCACCGGCAGTTTCTCTCGTTTCATTTTAGTCCACTGGACACGTCGGACTATGAAATGTGCTAATTACATGATCCCCGGCAGTTTCTCTCGTTTCATTTTCGTCCACTGGACACGTCCGACTCTAAAGCATGATAGTTACATGGTTCCAGGCAGTTTCTCTCGTTTCATTTTAGTCCACTGGACACGTCCGACTCTAAAGTATGATAATTACATGGTCCCAGGCAGTTTCTCTCGTTTCATTTTAGTCCACTGGACACGTCCGAATCTAAAGTATAATAAATACATGGTCACCGGCAGTTTCTCTCATTTCATTTTAGTTCACTGGACACGTCCGACTATGAAATGTGCTAATTACATGATCCCCTGCAGTTTCTCTCCTTTCATTTTAGTCCACTGGACATGTCCGACTCTAAAATATGATAATTACATGGTTCCCGGCAGTTTCTTTCGTTTCATTTTAGTCCACTGAACACGTCCGACTCTAAAATGTGCTAATTACATGGTTCCCGGCTGTTTCTTTCGTTTCATTATAGTCCACTGGACACGTCCGACTCTAAATTATGCTAATTACTTGGTCCTCGGCAGTTTCTCTCGTTTCATTTTAGTCCACTGGACACGTTTGACTCTAAAATATGATAATTAAATGGTTCCCGGCAGTTTCTCTCGTTTTATTTTAGTCCACTGGACACGTCTGACAATGAAATATGCTAATTACATGGTTCCCGGCAGTTTCTCTCGTTTCATTTTAGTCCACTGGACACGTTTGACTCTAAAATATGATAATTAAATGGTCTCAGCCAGTTTGGCTCGTTTCATTTTAGTCCACTGAACACGTCCGACTCTAAAATGTGCTAATTACATGGTTCCCGGCAGCTTCTCTCGTTTATTTAGTCCAGTGGAAACGTCCAACTCTAAAATATGCTTACTGACATGGTCCCGGCAGTTCTCTCGTTTTATTTTAGTCCACTGGACACGTCTGACAATGAAATATGCTAATTACATGGTTCCCGGCAGTTTCTCTCGTTTCATTTTAGTCCACTGGACACGTTTGACTCTAAAATATGATAATTAAATGGTCTCAGCCAGTTTGGCTCGTTTCATTTTAGTCCACTGAACACGTCCGACTCTAAAATGTGCTAATTACATGGTTCCCGGCAGTTTCTCTCGTTTCATTTTAGTCCAGTGGACACGTCCAACTCTAAAATATGCTAATTACATGGTCCCAGGCAGTTTCTCTCGTTTCATTTTAGTCCACTGGACACGTTTGACTCTAAAATATGCTAATTCCATGGTCACCGGCAGTTTCTCTCGTTTCATTTTAGTCCACTGGACACGTCCGACTATGAAATGTGCTAATTACATGATCCCCGGCAGTTTCTCTCGTTTCGTTTTCGTCCACTGGACACGTTTGACTCTAAAGTATGTTAATTACATGGTCCCCGGCTGTTTCTCACGTTTCATTTTAGTCCACTGGACATGCCTGACAATGAAATATGCTAATTACATGGTCCACGGCAGTATCTCTCGTTTCATTTTAGTCCACTGGACACGTTTGACTCTAAAATATGATAATTACATGGTTCCTGGCAATTTCTCTCGTTTCATTTTAGTCCACTGGACACACCTGACAATGAAATATGCTAATTACATGGTCCACGGCAGTTTCTCTCGTTTCATTTTAGTCCACTGGACACGCTTGACTCCAAAATATGATAATTACATGGTTCCCGGCAGTTTCTCTCGTTTAATTTTAGTCTACTGGACACGTTTGACTCTAAAATATGATAATTACATGGTCCCCGGCAGTTTCTCTCGTTTCATTTTAGTCCACTGGACACGCCTGACTATGAAATATGCAAATTACATGGTCCCCGGCAGTTTCTCTCGTTTTATTCTAGTCCACTGGACACGCCTGTGGGGGTCGTAGCTTCCCACACCGGAGAGGTCCCAAGCACTTAGATATTTATAAGATGTCGAAGGACCAGGCTGTCCATTTGATCAGGCGCAATGCTCGAATCCAATCTCAACCACTGGCCAACCTGGGCTTGCAGTCTCGACAAGACAGCCAAAACGCGCACACCTTAGTGAATATAAACTAAGTTTCTCAGAGGTGAACAACAATTATAATTAAGTACATTTTACATTAAATACATCATAGCAAGCGGAGAGTTACGTTGGGTTCCGTAACTCTACCGCAATGATACAATACAATAGAATGAGAAAGGAAGTAGGGAATGATCGCTACTATAGAGTTCTTATGACCTGTCTGTGGACGCAGTCCCAGACATACTCCGGGGGGAGGCTTGAGTAGTCTTTTGACTTGATCTTCATCGGTGATGAGAGGTATCAGTCGATTTGCTGCTCGCGTGTAGTTCCTTCCTCTGCACCGTAGGGTTACGGCACGTGCGTGACCGTCGTCGCCGACGTGCGTCGTCTCGATGACGGCGACGGGCCAGTCTCTGCTGCGTAGGGTTTCGTCCTTGACGAAGATGAGATCTCCTGGAGCTAGGGGTCGTCCAGTTTTGTTCCACTTCGATCGCTGGGCGCAGGAGGCCAGGTAAGTCGAAGTCCATTGTCTCCAGAGGTCGTTTTGAAGTCTAGAGACCAGTTCCCAACGTCTGAGATTGGAGATCTTCCCAGTGGAGGGTAGTGGTTGAGGTGGAGCCTGTAGAGGTCTGCCTATCAGGAAATGTCCTGCCGTGAGGTAGTTTCCTTCAGATGCTTCATCGCTGTGGAGTGGAGCAACTGGTCTGCTGTTTAGGTTTGCTTCAGCTTGGACTAGTAGCGTATATAGCTCGTCCCATCTGAGCCTGTGAGGCTGTGTGATTTTTCTCAGCAGAGTCTTCATGGCTTTGACGGCTGCTTCCCACAGTCCCCCGAAGTGCGGTGCCCTGGGAGGAATGTGGTGCCATCTGATGTTGTTGCGAGTGGAAAAGTGGGAGATTGTTTGTCGAACCTCAGATGATTCGGTGAATCTTTGGATTTCCCGGATCTCCTCCCGGGCCCCATGGAAATTGGTACCGTTATCTGAGTAGATCTCGGCAGGGGACCCTCTTCTTGCTACGAATCTGTCCAGAGTGGCTCTGAAGTCTGTGGAAGAGAGTGAAGCGCAGAGATCCAGGTGCACAGCCTTTGTAGTCATGCACACAAATACAACTGCATATGTCTTCATTGAGGTTGGTTTCCTGGTGTGACCGACTTTGATGTTAAACGGACCAGCAAAGTCCACTCCAGTCCTGTAGAAAGGAGGAGCAGGTGTCGTCCTTGTAGAGGGGAGCATACCCATCATGGTGGAGAGAGGCCTTGCGTAGGCTCTCTGGCAAGTCACACAGGTCCTGCTGACCAGCTTCAGCAGGTTGCGAAGTCCAAGAATCAAGAACGAGTGTGCCAGGATGGAGGCCATTGCAGATACCCCGGCATGACTGTACGTTCTGTGTAACGTCTTCACTAGGAGCTTTGTGAAGCCTGACTTCGGATGAAGGATGATTAACTTTCTGGGAGCCGTGGGAGCAGAGGGGTCTCGTACTCGGCTGCGAGCCAGAAGATAACCATTGGGTGATATTTCGAGATGAAATTTGCGCAGTTGATGTCCCATCGGCAGGGTCTTCGATTGCTGCACGGAGTAGAAGACTTCCGAGAAGTGCTCGCTCTGGGACAAGGAGAACATCCTGTGTCTAGCGAGCTCGATTTCCTCGGAAGCTGTTGACGTCCATGGGTTGGATGGCCAAACCTAAGGATCCAGGCCACTGTCCTCACTAAGGCAAACGCATTGGAGAACCTGTTCCAGAGGTCAGAGAGAAACCTTGCCTGTGTTTCGTTCATCTTTAGGCAGGGCTTGACTGTAATGTTCAGAATGGAGGCAGGAGGTCTGCCTAGTGCACTACGAGGCCAATCCTTCTGTTGAAGTAGGAGCCAAGGAGGGCCTGACCACCAGAGTGCTGACATGATCAGGTCCTTTGCACGGGTACCACGACTGGCGAGGTCTGCAGGATTATCAGCCGATCTGACATGTCGCCAGATGACGTCGGGAAGGAGCTGTTGGATGGAGGACACCCTGTTCGCCACGAACCTGTTGAGCAGTGGGGGAGACTTGGGCAGCCAGTGGAGGACAATCTCGCTGTCCGTCCAGGCGTAGACTCGGTTGAGGGGAACTTCCAAGAGAGAGGCTGTGCGACTCAGCATCTTGGCAAGGAGATGGGCACCAGTGAGTTCTGCTTTCGGGATGGTCACAGGTTTCACCGGCAAGACCCTGGCCTTCGCGATGACCAAGGTAGTGTTGACGTTACCACTGGAGCTGACTGATCTCAGGTAGATGCAGGCACCGTAGGCGACGGCAGAGGCGTCCGAGAAGCCGTGGAGAGTCCAGGAATCAGACAGAGAGTCAACATCAGGGACGAGGCGTCTCGGGACGGGATGATTGTTGATGGATGGGAGGTCTGTCAGCCACTCGTCCCAGCGGGTTCTGATCTCTTCGGGAACGGGCTTGTCCCAAGGGAGAGACAGCTTCCAGGTTTCTTGGAACAGGATGCGAGCTGGAATTATGGCAGGACAGAAGAGCCCCAGGATGTCGAAGACACCTGCAGCACCTGAGGCAATGGAACGTTTGGTGGTTGTCGAGCATTCAGAAGTAGGGCTTGGGATGGACACGTGAAGAGTGTCACTGTCCACATCCCAGTGGATGCCCAAAGCTTTGGGAGCTTGGCAGGGAGGAGTGATGGAAACTGGTGAAGAGTCTGTCTCCAGCAGCTGTGGGGGAATCTTGGCCTTGAGTTCTTTGGAGTTGGTCCTCCACTTGCGAAGAACCATACCTGCTTGGGCAAGCAAGTCGCAGAGTTGTGCACGTAGTCCTTCGGCTTCTTCAACGCTTCTGGCACCAGACAGGAGGTCGTCCACGTAGAAGGCGGAGAGGATGGCATCAGCAGCAGCCGGGTGAGATGAGGAGTAGAGGTTAGCCAATGTGTGGAGAACCTGAGTTGCCAAGAATGGTGAGCTCTTGACACCAAAGGTGAGTCGATTCATACGGCAGTCTAGGATGGATACATTGGTTGCTCGCATGAGGAAACGGTGAAGGTCCTTCTCTTCGGGGTTGAGGAGAATTTCCCTGAACATTTTCGACACGTCTGCAGTCATGCCGATGTTGTGTCTTCTGAATCTGGTCAATACATCCGGCAGGGGTGGATAGAGATTCGGCCCAGGCAGGAGTGTATCATTAAGCGAGATGGAGTTTGACGATCTAGCAGAGGCATCGAAGACAGCTCTGACCTTAGTCGTTGTGGAGGAGTCTTTGAAGACGCCGTGTACTGGTAGATAGCAACATGGGGTTTGGTTGACTTCGATCTGGGGAACGATCTCGGCGTGGCCCAAGTCTAGATATTCCTGCATGACGGTGGAGAAGGCTTTGAGCTTTCCTTTAGACTGAAGGGACTTCTCATTCGACAGGAGTCTTGAGAGGGCTTGACGGCGAGTGTTGCCAAGGGTAGGCGGGTTGGAGATTCGGGGTAGAGAGACAGAGATTCTGCCATTTATCCTCTTGTAAGACTTGTTGAAGTCCTTGATGACTTGCTCGTCTTCTTTGGAGTGACTAGGGGCTTGAGGGACTTGGTCCAGATCCCAGAGTCTTTGGAGGTCCTCGGAGAGGTCGGTAGGCATGACAGCCATGGTGAGCACAGGAGGGTTCGAGTATCTCACCATAGGTCCGGACAAGCAGAGTCCAAACCTGGTTGGTTGAGCCAAGAATTCATCTAATCTAAATTCAGGGCCAGTTTTGATGAAGGAAGCATCCATCCCGTTCAGCAGCACGTCCACCTGTCCGCCGAGATTGGGATCTGCTAGCTTGTAGGAGGAGAGTATTGGGTAGGAGGCAATCTTGTCCTTGTCCGTGGGGGAGTCCAGATGAGGAAGCTTGGGATGAACCGTAAACCTGAACGGCTCAGATTGGAAGGATCCGTCTGATGAGCAGAGAGATGCCTTGACAGTGAATTTGCACTGGACCAATGACCCACCACACTCCAGAGTACGAGCCTTGGGTGTCCTCTTGAGTCTGAGATCAGAAGCCAGCTTGTCGGAGATGGCACTAACGGCAGCACCATTGTCGAGCACGGCTCTGGCAACTACAGTCTGTCCATCGTTCTGCAGTGTGACCAGAGTGGTGTAGAGAAATCGAACATCTGAAGATGAGTCGTCGTCGTCCTTCTTCGGAGAGGCGTCTCCCAGAGTGGTAAGCATCTGGATGATCTTCGGTTCTGACGATGAGGAAGTCAGGTCCTCGATGTGAAGCATGGTGTGGTGCTTGGCACCGCAGGTTTTACAGGAGAACTTGCTGGGGCAACTTCTGTATCCGTGTAATCCTGAAAAACAGTTGAGGCACAAACGCTTGTCCCTAACAAACTTGTTCCTACCATCCAGGTCCATGTTCTGGAATGCTTGGCATCTAATGAGACCGTGGGATTCGTTGCAGGCTGGGCAATTCGGAAGCTTCTTGTTGTTGGCGGGCTTGGAGTGTGTCTTCTGCTTGAAGGGGAGGCCTGAGTTGATAGAGTACGGAGGGGGAGCCGTCGAAGAGGTAGATACCTGGGGCAAGTTGTCGCTTTGGAGCTCTCGTTGCCAGTATCGTACAAACTTGGAGACGGTGTCCATGTCCGGCGATGAACTGGGTTCCTTGTGTCTCAGCCATTCCCTCTTGCAGTCAGGGTCCATCAGGCCAACGAAGACCATGGCTAGGTAGGAGCTGAGGCTATCCCCAACCAGAGCATGAAACGTCTGGAAGGGAAGAATGAAGTCGTCTCGGGCAGTATCCATATCTGCGGCTGTGAGGCGTAGGTGCTTCACCCTCTGAATCTTTGCGATGATGAGGGGGCACAAGACTTGCGGAGATCCAAACTTCTCCCGAAGTAGAGCTAGCATGGTGTCTAAGTCGGAGTCTGGGTCGGGCATGGAGTGGAGGATCTTCTGACCTTCCGGGTGTTTCACTGCCTTGATCAGGTGTCCCTTGATTTCCAGGTTGGAGTGTCCCTTGGCTCGAGCACTCACAGTGGCTTTGAACATTGTCTCAAAGTTGGCCCACTTGAACGGGTCACCTTCGAAGATGGGTACTTCTAGGTGGAGAGAAGAGTTGTTGTGGCTTGAAGATCTGGCAGTGGACGGAGTCGAATCGGATGATGTCGAAGTCGTCGTCGAAGATGATGATGGACGGTCGCGGCAGGAGGAGTGGACATCTCGGGTGAGTATGGCTAGTCTGTCCTCCAGGTCTTTAAACCTGTCGTCGAGAATACGGTGGCTTTTGGTGAAACGCCTGGCCATCTCAAACCAGTCGTTACATCGAGTAGACAGTCTGACGAAGGTCTCTCGAAAGAGGGGAGACTCAACAGCCAGGACATTCTGGGCTGATGTTAGCTCGCTGCTGAGTCTGTTGCTGTTGGTCCAGAGTTGATGGAACTGCTGGAAGTCCTTGATAGTTGTTTTCACTTTCCCATAGGAGTCGTCGTCTCTTTCCTTCTCGGTGTCCTCTGATTCCTCATATTCCACGTTGTCCTGAACGAGTTCGTCGATTTGATCTTGAATGCCTTTGTGAGCTAGTCTTAACGAGTCCAAGTCCTTCAGAAGATCGTCCGCGGCGTAGTTGGCGACTTCGTCGGGGTGCTTGTCCAACAGTTCGGAGACCTTCCTCTGTAGTCTGGTGAGCATTCCGCGCTTGCTGCCTCGTTTTCGATGGAGGGATTCCAACGTCTGAGCTAAAGGGGAAGGATCAGCCATTCCTGACAGAAGATAGAAGTGGAGTAGTAGACAAAGTAGACAAAAGATGAAAACGGAAGTGGGAGTCACCGGGTGGTGATTGGGTTGAATTGAGTGGAGTAATCAAAGTCAATTAGACTGCGAGAGAGAAGTCTGCAGGGCTGTTGCAAATACTTAAGGGCAGTAGATGCTTCGCAGAGAAGATGGAGATAGCAAATGTAGAGAGCTAGAGTCGTAGGGAGAATATCCGGCTCGAAGGACCAAACAATGTGGGGGTCGTAGCTTCCCACACCGGAGAGGTCCCAAGCACTTAGAAATTTATAAGATGTCGAAGGACCAGGCTGCCCACTTGATCAGGCGCAATGCTCGAATCCAATCTCAACCGCTGGCCAACCTGGGCTTGCAGTCTCGACAAGACAGCCAAAACGCGCACACCTTAGTGAATATAAACTAAGTTTCTCAGAGGTGAACAACAATTATAATTAAGTACATTTTACATTAAATACATCATAGCAAGCGGAGAGTTACGCTGGGTTCCGTAACTCTACCGCAATGATACAATACAATAGAATGAGAAAGGAAGTAGGAAATGATCGCTACTATAGAGTTCTTATGACCTGTCTGTGGACGCTTCCTTTTTCCCCCCCCCCCCCCCCCCCCCCCCCCCTCCCCCCCCCCCCTCACTTCCCCCCCCCTCCCAGAGTCCAGACAATATGAATATTAAAAGCATACTTTGAAATTAAGTAAAAAATAACCATTTTTTATGCAAAAGATAGCTTTCATTAGCTCAACAATGACGTTTGCAGAATCCCAAACAGTTCTCATAATTCTGCCATATTTGTTTCTATGTAACAACTACTGTAATAATTTAATAAAGCTTTGAATATTAGGCATTAATGAAAAAAAATTGCATATTTTTCATTTAGAAATGATGTTTTTTATGCATAAATTCTGCTATATTTTTGCAGCTCGGCTTTAGCTACTTGAAGTCAAATAGGAGGGTGGTCAACCCAAAAAATATTTTGAGTAATGTGTAAAGAACACAAAAAGCCTATAATATGAAGACTTAATAGTCATGAGTAACATTTACAGTATCAGAACCAATTTCACTGAACATATCTATATCACAATTCAAAAAATTGTCAAATTTATAAGCTTAAATTTTGATCAACTTCAGAGCAGAAGATAATAGTATTCATGTTTGTCTGTTAAGCTTATTTCAAAAACATCATTATTCCAGCTGTGATTGAATATCACCCACTTACGATAATCAAAGTAATATTTGCTCAGTGCTTGTACTCAGTATAATATTACACTAGATTTTTTTGAGAGGAATTAAGCTGGAAAAAGTACTCAACAAACACGTTATCTATAATTAATCTGTTCATTGAGTACAGATATTTTCCAAACAAGTTTTACGTTTTATACTACTGAAAGCTTTTATTCAAAATATTAATATTATAGCTTAATCAAGCAAAAAAAATTAAGGTATGTAATAAAGTCTTAAATCTGATGAATATTTTAATGTTTTTTTGTTTCAAGAGAGTTGCTTCAAACTCCAAATAAGATAAATTTGATCAGGAAAACTCATTAAGATAAACTCAAATGATGCAAAAAACTTACACGAACTTGTTGTAGTAGTGACATTAAGTTTTATACCATCTTGCAATTTCATTTTAGATCCAACAGTAACTATAGAAATACTGTATCTAGTCTCAGGATGAAGATTGCCCAAGGTGAACTCCACTGTATTTTGATCATATAAATTAAACTCATCTATTGATCTTTCTTTGTCATGTCTGTCTTTACCATCAGAATAAGTTACCTGTGATTATATAAACTATTTATTGTTCACTATCATATCACAACCTACCCAATAATTTTGAATAAACTTGGATAAGTATCCAGGACGATAAAGATGAAGTATTACTGACTCCGAATCTGTAGCTGTAACTTTGAGGCTGCTTTCATCTACAACAACATCAAAAATTACTTGATTACTATAGCTACCCACAAAAGATTAGAGTTCGAAGACTAGAGTTCAATACCAAGCATGCACAGTCATTGATTTCTTTTTTGGAATGCAGTCACCATAACTTGGGTCGCCTTTCAGGAATTTAATTCTTTTTTTTTTTTAAAGATAGTAGCACTCATGAAAATGTAAATAATGCTCTAATTCACAAATTCTTTCTCTGCCATTGTTTACTCATTGAGAGTGTTAAGTAAGTGGTCCTGGGTTCGATTCCCGGTGGTGACCAAACATTTTTAATTCTGTGTTAATAAAAAAGCCTGCGAAAGACAGAATACATTTAATACTCTAATTGAGCTCCCAGGACGTATTTGTTCAAGCGCTACTGATACTAGAAAAAATTGGGTCATCTTTGATGAAGTGATTGATTTTAATGTTGTAGAAATAGTAGTACTTATGTAAAAAATATGCTTTCATTGAGCTACCATATCACATTAAGTCTTAGCCTATTTTTTCCTGCTATATACAGAGCCTCTATCATAAGTCAGTTCAAGATAACAGTATTCACAAAGTTGTAAAGCACTGATTACCTGATGAACTTCATAAAGTAGCTGCACTAATTATGTCAATTCTAGAAGTCATAAAAAGCTAAATAATTATAATAATGGTAAATGTCGGGTTAAGTTTTAATTAACAATATTGGCTGTTAGAACAAGAAAAATTTGCTATTAATGTATTTATTGTACATTGGATTTTTCCTTGAGTATTTCCACATCACGCGAGCATTCCATATTCTCACATATTGAATGGTGCATACTGAATGATCCAACATGCCCATGTTTAGTTCTGGCTACATTATGTGTGGTGGAGTTACCTGAACAACAAGGCTTTCAAGCATAACCACATTTTACTGTTTTGGAAAAATATCCAATGAAATATATATCTCACCATATCGTATACTGACTCATGCCATAAGTGTTATATATTTTCATTGCTAATACAGAAAACTAACAAATATATTCAGCAAAAAAATTAGTAATGGAAGAGGAATCCTAGTTTCCCCCTGCCCAAATCTCTGCATTCCTGAAGATAGCATCTTTACTTCATTCAAATTGAAATATTTACTGTATACTAGGAGAGCAAATGGAGGACTATAAAGTACTTGAAACTTGTTAACAACTTTGCAGCTGTATCTCCCAGTGTCTTCGTATTGCACAGACAGTTTTATTTTCAAACTATTAATCCGTGGTTTTGAAAGTGAATTAAATTCCGAGTTTGATTCCTTTATAATACCCCACTCGATAGTTGGTGTTGGAGTACCAGTTGCAGCACATTTAAGTTTAACAACTCCTTCTTTATAGAACTGTACCATACCTCGAGGCTGATAATCAAGTATAGAGAGTTTACCTATAAATACATTAATTGTTAAAATAATTATAATTCATCAGTAATTTAACATGCAAGATGAACGATACTGTAACTTTTTACACATTATTATACATGTGAATGATTCCATGCAGTTTTTTATTACGTAGGACTGTGTATTATTTAAAAATGACTGCCTCAATGAAGTGAATGCACTCCTGTAGTGTGTTTCCTATGGTACATATTGCCATAACTGTACAGCTTTTAGAAATCTATTTTTCATTAAGGATTATAGATGTGCAAGAGTTACCAGTATCATACAATTCCCTTACCTTTCACCCTGACTGTGATTTCAGCAGATGTTGTTCCAAGACTATTTGTTCCAATGCATTCATACTTTCCGTCATCCTTAGAATATGTAGCTTCAGTAATTATTATTGTGGATATTACATAGTTATACAGTGATCTTATAGGAAAAGATGGTGAAGTAGAATATTGCTGTGTTGCTTGAATAAAAACATCATGAGATATCTTATCGGTACTCCTACCATTGTGCTTCCATGTAATTGAATAAGATGTAGGAGATTCAACCTCCATTAGAGTGCAAGAGATATTGATATTATCATTGGCATTTATGTCGAATATGTCAGTAGTAGTAGGAATTATTGAAGTAGTATATGCTGCAATTAATGAATTAAATTGTAAAATCCCTGTAACAAAACAGTAATAGCTTGCTCTTTAATACCACATTATACTTACATACAAGTTTATTATCTGCATATTTGGCAAGCAATAACTTGAGCATCTTCAGCATGGAAATAGATTGGTTCAGCTCATTGAATACAAATCTGCCAAATTTTTTAGTGATGATAAAAAAAATTGGCTGAACTGTGAGGAAAAAGTGATGACATAGGACATTGAATCCAGCACAGGACATGTACGGTAAAATAATTATATATGCAAAATTAATGCAATGATTCACTGGAAAGAATATTCCTGAACACCAATTTGCAGTCTCTTAGAAAAAGAACTATCCTAGTGTCTTCCTCCACTCTTCACTGGATGTGACAGTACTTCACCTTTCTACTGAAAACAGCATATGCTATCTGGAACACTAATTTAGAAGTCCCTAGCTTTTCTTTTCATACTGGCCTTAAGCTAACCGACTGAGAAGCACACTGTTTTCACCATGGACCATTAATTGTTCTAATGTAACAAAACTAGCTGCCTTGCACATCTAAAATTATTTTGCAAATAAAATAAATAAATAAACAAATAAATAAAAAGAAAAGTAAAATAGATATCTGGAACATTTACTATCAAAACAGGTAAGCATTACATTTTCTTCTATTACCACAAGAAATATTCCCATGCCTAAATGATGGGGTTGGATTAAAGCCATGAGCTCGGTTGGGTTGTATGGGAACAATTTCTGAAGCTACAACTTGCCACGAATGTATATAGTGTGGATTCAAATAAGCAGAGGATGCACAGTGTATTAAAGCAGGACTACCATTACAGATTCTGTATACGTAAATGTGATGCTTAATTCTCACAATTTTCCACATTTTCATTCTATCACAACCATAATTCAGTATAATAATGGTGAAATTATTGTTATTTTTATAAGTTATGTAGATTTTCCTTTATTTTCATTTATTTCAATTATGATATGAAAGCCAGACGATTTGCAGCCAGTACATTTGTCTTGACACCATAAAGCTGAAAAAAAAAATTGGTGTTTGTCCTCTGAGTAAAAGAAATATCACTAATCTACATGCATACTACACATAGTTGGGTTCAGTCACATCACCGCTCGTTTCCTTATGGTTTAGCCAAATTTATACATCACTACTCAAAATTTTAATACTCACTAGCTACTACTACAACAAATCGATCACAACAATTTATGACAAAACAAAACAAGTTGCTTTTTTTCACTTTGCAACGACTTCTCCTCTAAATGCGTACGTTGATACTACAGAGTATCAATATTTCACACTTTTGTCCACCATGTAGTCATGCTTATTTTTTTCAACATTCTGAAATATTTTTTGTGGAAACAAAGTCAAAACAAATAATCTAGAACATTAATTAAAGGTTCTTAAATTATGCAAAACAACGGTTTGATTATACTTTCAATGATCACAAGACTGACTGACTGGCCAATTGACATGCTAATTGACATAGTGACTGACTGACTGACATATTGACTAAGTAAACCAATAACCCTATCATGAATGTACACTGACATTTCAATACCATGCTGTGTACAAATATACATTTATTATAATAGGAGGAGAGGAGTACGGAGAAGATAGCATATGCGTGCTCCAATTACAATTACATGAGACTTACAGTGTATTTTTACAATAATGGAATTTTGTAAATTGTCAAATGGTTCTTTGCCAATGCATGTGAAAGTACCGTCATCATGATAAAGTTTGGCATTCACTATTTTTAATGTGGACATCACATAAGCTGGACCTTGCGGTGATTCTACAAATACTTCTGTTTTCTTATGTCTTGCTCTCCTTCTATCATGCTCCCATTCTATATAATCTGAATTATTTGAGTGTAAACCAGTTAATATGCAGGATATGTCAAGGTTACTTCCCTTCTTTATACCATAATAATTGTTGTTTGCCGTAATGGTGGAAATCCCTGCATATATAAATAATATATGCATATTCACATATAAAAAATATACATTATTATTCCCAATTGCTAATCTATAGTATGTACCGCTACTACACACCTCACATTACAGCAGGTTATTTGTTTCTAATATTACTGTCATTTATAATAGAGTCAAAAATGTATTCATTACAATCCAAGATTTAAGAAAGTCTTTATTGTTTGGCATTTTTTCCATGCAGGTTAAGTTTAATTCAAACTTGCACAATATAACTTAACAAGTGATTTCTTACTGAAACTTAGGGGGGAAAAACAACGAAGTTAGTTGCAACACATGTAGGATTCAATTTATGGCTAACTTCACCTGGATTTAAAACTAAAAAATCAACTCCATTTGATAATCCTCTGTATTCTGCCCTGTATTGCCCATAATCTGCTATATTCGTAACTGAACGATACAATACTAGGTCAAAGAAGGCTAATTTGTATCCATCACTGGGCTCATTTAGAGGACTGATCGCTTCACCTGCCTTACTCCATTGAATAGACTCATAGCTACCTGTGCCTTCAACTTCAAGTACAAGTGTATTTGATACTTCTAAAAAGATGACCGCAGGTGAATTGACTTTGGGGCTTTTCGTATGAACTCCTGTAATTAATACAAAAATAAAAATAAATTTTTACTAGTATAAATTAAAATGTTGCAGTTAAAAATCATAAAGAAGTTGAATGATAAGAAGTGTAAATAAATAAAATTGATCCTGTTGCTAAATATTCATTCTGAGAATTAACTTCACACTCTGAACCATCACTAGAAAATTCTATGCTCATTTCAAATTACCAAAACACACTGTCACTAAATCAAGGATTTAACATGAGTATTAACTTACTAAGCTAGCAAGTAGAGAGGGTTATATGTGAGGTCACATATGCTTAACTCACCAGAGTCTATCCTAGTTGCATAACTTCCAAGCAAAATGGTATCGTCATTAAAACTAAAGATGCATTGATAGACGCCTTCATCTCCTCTCTGAAATTCAAAATCAAGTGAACTAAAGAATTGGCCAGTACCTATGACTTCATCATTAGAGTCAGTTATGATATGCAGTCCATCTCGAAGCCAAATTGCTTCCGGAGGCTCACAGTCTTCAGTTCCGCCATCATTATAACTGATCACAAGATTAAAAGAGATACTTTGCCCATATATAGCTTTTATCCTGTTGCTTCTGCTAAAAGGTGATACATCATATTTGTCAATCTTCATTCCTCCTTCAGAAGTAGAAGGTAAAACTAGTTATAAAATGTAATCATTAAATGAGATATAGCAAACAAATTCACTGTAGCTATGTCACATGAATATTTTGAAACTAACTTGAAAGTTATAATTAGCTACAAGTAGTTTACTCCAGCACATAAGTGTCCCACAAGCCAGATATGTTTATTCTACTATAAATCATGAGTAATAATTTGCTCGTTAATAAATTCTTAGCATCTTGAGTATTATGTCCCTTACTTAATATTTTATTACATATTTTTTTATATTCCTTAGTTGCTTTCTTTGTCTTTAACGTAGGAGAATAAGACTGACTGCATAAAAAGTTTATGACCAGCTCATTATATAGTGGACTACACTGTAAACGAATGTGATCATCATAGCAATACATAACAGAATTAGTCTATTATAATATATATATGTACCATCAAATGAATTGAGCCACTATCTCTTCCAAGCTTAATTAAGAGTGCAAACCCTAACCATTAGCTTAAAAAAATGCAATAATTTTTCAAAAGAAGTCAATTCTGTTGAATAATATAGTTCTCAAAACATCTCCAAGATCCACTATTGACAGAATGAATGAATGAATGAATGACACAAAGAGACTACTACTGTAATAATCCTCATGCATATGCATGCTGAGAGTTAATAAATGTGACTACTGTTATAGTATTTTCCAGGCTGTGTCATTAAGCTTTCTCAAGCAGAAAATATTGTTGTTATTGTTTCTTAATACATCAAGCACCACAGAGTGGTGGGGTACTTGTTAGTTATTATTATTGATAGGATATAGAAGCTAGTATTGTGACAGCAAATGAATAAAAACAACAACAACAGACAACATGTGTGCATACTGAGAATGAACAGAGGTACATTTAAGGATTGATTAAAGATTAAAAATTCATATGTTGAATATATATATATTTACTGACAGTACTTGATTAACTTTACATTCTGAGTTTTGATTAGGGAAATAATCCTTTGTACCTCTAATTGTAAGTTTAGTCCCCTTGTATATTCTCTCGCCATATTTAACAGAGCATAAATACACTCCCTCATCATCAAGGTTGATGCCATCCACAACAATTATGGCTACTGTGTGTGATTTAAACAAAGAAGATGTAGTATACACATGTGGCAAATCTTTAACCAATTCCTCTCCATTCATAGTCCATTTTATATCTGCACGATTTTTAGCTGATTTTACTTTGCAGTAGAGCCATAGAGAAGTGCCTTCAATTACAGATATAACTTCTGCTTTATTATTGAATAAAACTGATGGGTACGATTCCACCAGGAGCTGAGCTTCGGCATTTGCTATAATAAATAAATAATTACATGACATGTACTGGATTATTCCATAATGATACAAGTGAGTTATGATTAAATACAACTGCTAAAGGTATATATGGGAGTAAAAGCAGTTAAACTCAAATAGTAACAGGGAAATAATATATTATTTCTACTGATAGAATCGTATATGGGCTAAAAACCAGACAAAACAACTCAATATAGTTGTATGAGATATCGTAAAACACTGGTCTCAACATTTGACGATTGTATTACTTGATATTACTGTGTCTAATAAAAAATTGACTACCATTTTCAATTTTGAGGCTGGTGCTCTCATGTTTATCACTTGGCAGTTACTAAGCCACTATGGTATAAATATACTATCCAGCTAACTAATACTACTTTCATTCCTTTAGTTTCTTAGTGTGGAAAAATATCTGTAATTATAATGAGTACTAGCAAGGTTTCATAGAGAAGGGGGGCAAAACCTGGGATTTCTCACCGTCCAAGCAAAAGTTCCATCCCCACCAAAATTAATAATTTGTCAATTTAATTGCTTAAATCAGCTACAATATTATAATAACAATAAAAAGTGACCATTGAAACATAATCCAATGATTATTCTGCTTAATTTGTCCCATAATTCAGTAAAATTATTTCTTATTATTTTTGAAACCTTCAGTGGCAATTCTTTAGTCATGCCAAGTTCTGTTCAGCTAGTTAATCTAAATTTTAAAATCTCTCATAGCAAGCTGTAGCTATACCGAACAGAAAGAACGATATCACCTAGTTTAAATGTCTAAAAATAATTCCAATGAAGATGGCAGAACTTTTCAGTTCTTCTAGGACCCTTTGAAGAAATCCCTTTTGAAAAATAGCACACTTTGGCAATTGCTATTCTATTGTGTTTAGTTTGAGCAATTTCTTTGCAAACAAACAAAACAGTAACTCCATTTTTACGCTCGAAATTTCCCTTTCCTAAAGAAATATTCTGTGAAACCCCTGGCTAACTTAATGCTTCCCATAAATTCAATTGATATTAATTATATGGTCATAGCATCCCATGAAATTTTAGTAATGGTTTCTACCTTAATGTTTTTACAGCTTTATTGCTCGCACCTATAGCATAAGTACGTGTGATCTTTTTTCTAGCTAGCTAGCTAATTCTTTTTTATTTTTTGGCCAATAATTATTATGCCTGAGGTAGAATTACTAAACATGCTCCATTTATTTTGTCTTACCTATAACTAAAAGGAGTAATAAGAACATTGGTTCATCTTTTCAAACCCACGTGTCAAACAATAATCGAATTCTCTTTCACAGAAACGACGGTTAAGTTACCATTGGAAACAGATCGAAACAAAATCGGTAAAGTATCGTGTACGCCTGATAGCGGGATCGTGTACGCCTGATAGCCGGGGTTTACGAATAAATGAAGCACCATAAAGGTGCGAACCCTCAGCGCAACTATCATAGGTGCCAACTTTTTCAAACTAGCTTCAAGGACATAAGCCATACCCATGGCCACACCTACAAACCACACCCACATTACATTACGTAATTAATTATGATGTCATTGCAAAAAAATAAGTTAACTAGCTATCATCTGGCTGTTGAGTCATTGCAAAAAATAAGTTAACTAGCTATCATCTGGCTGTTGATTGTGTTCCTATGGTCCTTGACCTTTAACAGCTAAGTATGTTGCTTTTTTACACTGAGCAAGCAGCTCTTCAGTGAAATTAGAGTTATAACAGTTACTGTTGCAATTAAATTTCATTGACATCATGCAATGATAGTGTCCTGCTTTAGACTTGGCCTTTGGTCAGTATGAATTTTCCTTAGCATGGAAAAACCTCGCTCAGAGTCAGCATTAGACACAGGGATGGATAGCAGCCCAGCCATAAGCTCTCAGATTCAGACATTAGCTATAGCTAGTCACTTTTTTGGAAAAAAAAAGCCGCAGCACTGACTCACATCATGTACGATCTACATCCAGTTGTTAGCCACAAGTCAGCTGAGCTAGCACAGCTGACTGCAGTGCTAACTCAGCTGGCTTGTCAGTTGTGATTAACTGGATGTAGCACTTGTTAGCTGAGTTGCATAAAACCTGGACCAGCATCATCATCGAGGACAAACAATAGGAAAGTGATAGGTCATCGAGGACTCAAGGACAAAGCTCTTAAATCGAGGACTGTCCTCGACATTCGAGGACAGTTGGCACCTATGAACTATATACACTAGCTATAACAAACTTACTAGGCATAGTCCAGCAGATGGATATAAGTCATTAGGTATATAGTATTTATATGGTTTGATTGGGAGGGAGGGAGGGGGGGGGGGGGGGGGGGTGGGGGGTGGGGGGGGGGGGGGGGGGTTGGTGTTGTGGGTTTTTTTTTTATTTTTTGTGTTGGTTGTGTGTTTTTTGTTTAGTTTTGTTTTTTTCGTTTTTTTCTGGGTCCTTCCCCATTCTCCCTGTCTCTTGGTGGTACCAAATCCACCTATTTCTCTAACAGGAAATGCACCCATGGACTTAGCCTTCTAAGCCATGGCAGAGAATTCATGTCGATTTCCTTGGACCATTTCTGAAGAAGATGTTTTTTGTAATTGTGGACGCTCATTCAAAATGGCCAGAATTGTATGAAATGTCAAGTATAACAGCACAGAAGACAGTAGATGTGCTCAGACATGTTTTTGCTACATTTTGTCTACCTCAACAGCTAGTATTGGACGATGGTCCACAATTTGTGGCAGCAGAGATCTCAGAATTTTGGGTGAAAAATAGAGTTAGGCATATTCGTTGCAATACGTATCACCCTGTATCAAATGGACTAGCTGAGAGGTTTGTCCGATCTTTCAAGCAACCTATGAAAGCTAGTGGAGCTACAACGAGATCTGTTCCTAATCTGCTGGAAAACTCTCTTTTGCGTTATTGCACAACTCCTCATTCAACAACAGGATGCACACCAGCATCATTGTTTATGAAAACAGAGCTCCGTGTCAGATTGGAATTACTGAAGCCAAATTGTGAGAGTTGCGTTCTAGATGGTCAATCAACACAAGTGCAGACACATGGACAAAACTCCAGGCTTAGGGAACTGTTCCTTGGACAGAAAGTAATGGCAAGAAATTATGGAACTGGGGAGAAGTAGATACCAGGAAGTGTCAAAAATAGAGTGGGACCATTGTCATATGAAATTGAGACAGAGAAAGGAGTATGGCGTAAACAGATCGATCAGCTATATGGAAAGGGACCAAAAGCTGGAAATAATTATTGTGAGATGGACCTGGATGTCTCCTACTCTTATGAACTAGATGAGACTAAAGTAGAGCCACAAGAAACTGCGGGAGAATGTGAAACAGATCCTGATATTCAAGAAGAAATTCCAATAATTGTATCAGCACCAGCTGAACCAGATGATTCTGTAAGTGGAACATTATCAACTTCTACCAGTGCTAGTTTCAGGAATAGTAAAGAAGTATCCTACCCATAATCGTCATCGACCAGAATACTGTGTTTTTTTCCTAACCCCTGCATTTCGTTAACGTAAGGAGGAAACTGTAGTGTATCCTACTCCAGACATGTTGCCTTTAATTAATTGCTATCACTTCACACCTTATTTAGTTTTATCGATGTGTTAAGGTGAGTGTTAATGTTTTTGCTTTCACCTCTATTCATACCCAGACCTACAGCATGCTATTTATGTAGTATTCATTCCAATAAGTCTAGCTTACTCAGTGATTATGTGAACGTGTTGTTGTGTTCTTGTTTCAAGATTAATCTTCAACATTTATAGTAATTTCAAACCCATTGCAAACACAACATATAATTACTGTATAATTAGCTAATGGATATATAACCATCAGAAATTTACTTATCTTGTTTTAATAAGGAGATTATTTCGTTGTGCTGTGAGTAGGCCCTGCCAGATTGTGCTAGCAATTTTTTCTGGAATAGCTAATAGCTGCTAATTAGCATGTGGAATAAGGCATTTAAGAGAATAATAAAGACGATCACCTTAGCTACTGAAGGTGTGGCATCCCTTACTAATCAACTTACAAACTACCCCAAGACAAGTGAGAAGTAAGGACTAGATATTTAGTGCTAAAGATTTAGAGGCAGCAGTTTTAAGTCTTAAGTTTGGACATAGCGGAAAGGCATGCAAAAGACCTACCACATCAAAAATGTGCTAATGTTTCTTTTAATTCAAACATCTTCAGCAGCAGCGAAATGCATTTTTACCATTTTATAAACAGTTTCTGATGAGTCACAAAGGTTTTCACAGGAAGATTATCTCCCATAATGATTTAATGAAATGGTGATGACTCAATCACTAATTTTATGACACCTCAACTTGAATGCAATATACACTATAGGACATTTACTTATAATTAGAATAATTTGAGAATTTTATGAAATAATACGCAAATTTTTTTGGGAATAATAAAGGATTTTTTTTTTTTAAAGAAAAGAATAATTCAAAAACTTTTAGGCAAAATCTGGCAGGCCCTTGCTGTAAGATACAAGGAATGATTTTTGAAGCTACTTACCCGCTTTATTCACCCCCCCCCCCACAATAATGAATGTATTCCATCTTCTAATAACAAATTTGGTTGGCATGTCTAATTCATATACATACGGTTTGGTAATGTTGACCTGGATCTGATGGAGATATCCAGTGGCGACCAAAGCCAGCGCAAACTCTCTTCTGGTCGGTCGCTTCTAGTCTCTTCTACTCTTTAGTCACTTCCAGTCTCTTTAGTCTCCAACCGATGACAGGTATTATAATAGCAATCTCTTTAGTCTCCAACAGATGACAGGTATTATACTAGCAAATATTGTTATGTCACCCTAATCTACTGGTTTGATGAACATATGTTGAACAACATTCATGTCAGTGATGTCTGTGTGCATGTACATTGTCCCTTTGGCCTTTGAGCTGTTGTCTCAGACAGTTTCCAGTGGTCCCTTCAGTCCAGTATTCATTTGACCTCAAAATGAATTAGAACTGCCAATTGTTTAAGGTTAAAATTCTACTAGAAATGTGCATTTGCAGTTATAAAACAGAGGTAACCTCAAACCATTGGGATGAGTGCTAATTCATTTGAGGTCTGATGAATACGAAGACTGCACAAGAAATTTTTTGAGATACACTGTTCAAATGGATGTAGCTACATGCACAGTGGCCACAATAATGACTGACATGAATGTTGTCCGACACATGTTCATCACACCAGTTGTTCAGGTTGATACAATAATTTTGCTATAATATTCTCATCTGTAAGTGTAAATTTGGAGCTAATGGGTGACCATTTGTAAAACACTAAAACAATTTTTTTTAAATTTATTAAATATGGTATAGAATTTTTAATGAAATGAATAAAATATCCTATATGAATTTTTACACACAGTATTCACTATTGTTCGACAGGCATTCAATATATAAAAGGTTTCATCAGTCAGTGTAATAAATGAATATCTAACATCAGTTCACACCTATGACAGCCATAAGAAGGCAAAAATGTGAAACAAGTTGATTATAATTGCTATTCACTGTAATGTGTCATTGATGACTCCATATCAGAATAACAGATCTACTCATATATAGGATATATTCAAGTGTTACCTTGTAAGCTCTAAAAAAACAGTAAACATATGTTTAGGTCAGCCCTCACTATAAAAGTGGTTGCCAAGGCAACCCTCAGGAACTTAATTATGAACTAGAGCTGGATTGAAAGTGTGTATGTGTATGACACGTTTTATTTTGATCCACATTTCATTTGTGCTCTGTCATTTTTTTTGGTTTACCAAGTAGCTATAGCTATACATTATAATATATACACTCTACATGATATAATTACAATTTCACAAATTATTTATTTGACGTGAACCTAATTGTTTATAAAATCATTTGCTTTGTAATATAATAAAAATGGCTTGCACTGAATTGTTTGGAGTAATTGCAGTGGCATTTGAAATTATTGACTAAAATCTTCGTTTCTTTTGTTTAAAATATACCTCTATAATGTCTTTTCTATTAATTAAACTCATTACTTGAATACGTGAGTAGGTATGGTTAAATGGGTGTGGTTATAATGGCTGCACCAATTCGATCTGGCTTCCTACTCCTCTGGACTCATATTATATTAACATTTTGTTTCATCCTGCATTTCATTTACGCTCTATACTCTACAGTGAGTGAAATTCCCTCCATATCAATTTAGTCACACCATTCATTCACTAAAGTTAATCATCTCCTTTCATTCAACTCTCCCATCAGCTAATACCGTTTTTTCCTAATATATAGCTCTCTCTATACGTACCCTTCAGTCTGCTGTTCTTCATGAAGTTTGAAGTAACAAAGTGTTAAGTCTCTTTAGACTATTAAAATTATAGCCTCTTATAGGGGTCAAGAGTGAGGCCCTTACAGCATAGCAGTTGCTGCCCAACATATTTGAAATATCATAAGTGATAAATATCAAACTATATTATACTCTCACGTGAATAATTGCATACACATTAATCTGTGCACTAAGGTACTAGCCATAGACTTATTGTATGATAGTATAACAGAATAAAAGTGACTGCAAAAACTATAGGAACTAGAATACAACAGGACTGCAAAGGACAAGAAAAAGCAACAGAGTATACTCTAAAAACACTAAGACACAACAAGAAACTAGAAGAGACTAGAAGAGACTAAAGAGATGAAAAGAGACTAAAGAAACTAAGAGATACTAATTGAACTAAAGAGACTAGAAGCGACTAAAGAGACTAAGAGAGAGACTTAACGGACTAAAGAGACTAGAAAGACTATAGAGTCTATAAGAGACTAGAGAGACAAAAGAGACTAGAAGAGACTAGATGAAACTAAAGAGATTAAAGAGACTAAAGAGATTAATAAGACTAAAGAGACTAGAAAGAGACTAAAGAGACTAGATGAGACTGAAGAGATTAAAGAGACTAAAGAGATTAAAGAGACTAAGAGAAACTAAAGGGACTAAAGAGACTAGCTAGAAGAGACTAAAGTGACTAGAAGAGACTAAAGAGACTAGAAGAAACTAAAGAGACTAGAAGAGACTTAAGAGATTAAAGAGACTAGATGAGACTATAGAGACTAGAAGAGACTAAAGAGACTAGAGGAGAATAATGAGACAAGAAGAGGCTAAAGAGACTAGATGAGACTAAATGGATTAAAGAGACTAAAGAGACAGAGACTAGAAGTGACTAAAGAGATTAAAGAGGAGGCTAAAGAGACTAAATAAGACTGAAGAGACTAGGAGATATAACTGAAGAGACTAAAAGAGACTGAAGTGACTAAAAGAGACTAAACAGACCACTAGTTAGCTATTTAGTTTATATGCTGTACGAATTATGTTCTATTTAATAACTCTTAAAATTATGTAATGAGAGTACAACTTACATGAAGAAACAACCATTTTTAGCAACATGAAAGGCTTCTAAATGAGTGGGGTGTGGTCACTAGTACTTATCTGGGTTATGTGGTGGGAGGAAAGCGAAAACCAGATGACTGCACAATGGACGCCATTTTCTACGTTTAAAAACCTCAAAAGTAAAAACAAAGTTTGCTCTTTCGTAAGTCTCATTGATGGATACTTTGCTTCAATTTCTCATCTTACTGACAGAGGTAACTAAGAAATTAGCACCAGATTGTGATCAAAGAATTTAATTCGCATGGTTGCTTGTGTTCTGCCCATTGTCTCTCAATTCCTCTCTCTCTCTTTCAGTGTTCATTCAGATGCATCTTTAGTTAATATTGGTTATTTTGTTGTATTAATTTAAGCAAAATAATAAAAAAATACATTAAAACAGAACATGAACACATAGGCTAAACTAGATTTATTATTTGGCATGATAAAAAACAGGATACTGAAGTTTTGCTTCAATGTTTGGATAGTACTGCTTTAAGCCGTTAGTAGCATAATACATAATGAGTGTCACCAAAGAGTCAAATTCATATGGTGGAACTAATCCATAGCAACCATCTCGGTCCTTGAACACTTGAATATGATGGAATTTACCTTTGTTACTGCAACCAACAAAAAAAGACACCTAATCATTAAACATCCATAAATTGGAATATTTTATTATGATAAGTTACAATTATTACTTATCATCATCATCATTATAATTATTGTTATTACTGATATTATTTTATTTACTACTTTTACTGTTCAAGTCGGTCATGTGGGTTTAATAGTGTTCCTGTCCTTGAAATTAGCATGACTTAGGAATTATTCCTTAAAAGTTGTTGAGTTGAATTCTGTTGCTATCTCTTCCTAACATCAGTTAATTTTCATTCGGAACTACATTTAGATGTCTTATTTGTTTGTATTTCTCCCCTTGATGTCTCTGCATTGTATGATCTTGGTATTGTATGATCTTGGCATTCCTAAAATTGCCACTACTCTTAAAATTCATTCTTTTTCCACACTTCGGCATGATGTGAAATAATAATTGGCAAAGTTTTTGCTTTGAACCATTTTCTCTTCTCTTAGAAACTAGTCAAATAGTTTTACTGTACCACCACTAGCAAGTTTGCTGCCAATGGTACAGATATTCTCAGTCTTTTTTCCATGCATAATTAAATTCGGCTGAGGTCAGAAAAGTTGCACTGAGTAATGCTATGAATATATCTCTTCAGTTGGTCAGCACGTTCACCGTTTGAACTATCCTCTCTAATTTTTATTGGCCATTGCTCTGGGTATAAGTTAGGCTGCTAGTGATATAGTTAAATTTACATGAGCTTGCAAACTTGGCAACGTCCAATAATAAATGAGAACTGTGTTCTATAATCACTTCTCCACATCTTCAGGATTTCGTGGCAAGAGATAGTGCTCAGCTGATATGGTAGATTGCAGCAAACACTTCTGGATAGCTATCATAAAAAGTGTCTACCGCTAGTAAATAGGTCTGCCCTTCTAGTTCAAATAAAATCTGTTCCAACAACTTTTCCAAGGGTACTCGGGTAACTGAGTAACATTATGGTTTCAGTTTTTGAAGCATAACTTTAGTAAACTCACTACCATTGTGAATATCTTTAATAATCTAATTATTAATTCCAGGCCACCACACAAATTGATCAATCCAGGCTCAACAACATTCCTTTCCTTGGAGTCCAGTATTAATTTATTGGAGAGTTTCTTGCTGAACTGCTAAACCACAATATGATTCTTAAACAACGAAATTCTATAAGTTTCCACAATATTTGCCCGAGTTTTCCATGATGATTGACATTCTAAGCTTAGTTTATTATGGTCTTTTGGCCATCCAGATTGACCATAATGTGTACTCCTGACATGTTAGGTCTTCCTCCTAAGCTTTACAGTTAGTCTCCAGCCTGTGCTGTGATGTTGGAAGAGTATTAACCACCACTTTCAGTTTCTTGCAGAGCAATGTCACTACTGTGTTTGCTGTGGGTTGTTAATGCTCTTGATATCATATCAGAAGTATGGGTAGCTAGTGCTCTTGAAATTATATCAGCTCTAAAGAGAAAATTCCAGGTACATGATGAATTGAATAATCAAATCTCACCAGTATCAGCTCAAACAGAAAATTCTCTGAGGTATTGAATTTAATGGTTGACACTGAAATGGGACTATAAGTTTGTAATTGTCTCTATTTCAAATGTGCACCCCATATAATATACCTGAATTTCTCATAAGACCGAGATACAGCCAAGACCTTCTTTTTTTCCCGATTTGTGCGTACTTTCGCTCATTCTTGGACAATGCTCACTATGCATAGACAACTGGCTTCAAACTCTTCTGACATTTTGGAAAATGAGCTGCTTGCCCAATACTTTCCAGTTAGAAAAACACCAATTTTACTAGCCTCTTGTAAAATTCCTGGGATAATGTGTTTTCTTCAGCACCAATAAATTCAGTTATTTCAGGTCCCACAATGCGACAGCCCGCATTTTTTGGGCACAACCACTAAACCCACGCACCAGTCTATAGGCTCTCATTGTTCCTGATTTTTATCTTATATTCCCCTCCCCATCTACCAAAGCCTTCAAAAACTGCTAACAAATCTCTTCTTTTGCCAATCTAACTGTAACTGTTTCCGCATGCTGCAGATAAGTTAATGCAGCAACAGCGAGTAAATTCAAGAGATGTGTGTTAAGGTCTTACCAAATAGATCGTTTCATTATTTTTCTATCATTGTAAGAACTGTTTAGTGGAACTACTTTAATACCTGAAGTTTTTTATCTGCTGGACCTTGCAAAACTGAGTGTTTTCAATTTTAACTCATAACATCTAATTATACACACTCTCAGAAAGACACAGCTAATTCCACTTCCATATCCAACTTGAAGTTAACTTGTTTCTTTTCAAATTGAATGACTTTAACCTGACTTTGTTTTTGTCGAATGTAACCATGTTAAGAAATGCCCACGTCCCATAACTGTACAGTATCAACATCTTCAAAAGCATACTGAAGCATAATGTTATTGTCCTCATTAGTGGTAAATTGGGTTCTGGTAGAACATTGGTTTGGAGTGAGATTTCTAAATCTATCCTCACTATATTTTTCACCACCTTTATGCTTTGGGTATGCTGATTTTACTTCCTAACTGGATGGTTGGAGTAACTATACTGCTCGTTCAGTAGATCATACTTTATGCTCTCTTATGACCTCCTTTTGGTGAATCCTTGCTTTCATCTCTAAAATTGTAATTTCTCACATCCATTTGAAGCTGTTCCAAAAACATTTTGTCTACAATTCCTACGAGTCTAACACACAACACTTCATCTTTCATTGCCTTGAATTTATATGTTTCGACCAACTTAGAGATCTGTGATGCAGGCCTCTGAGAATTGCATACCTTGCAATGCTTATCCAAAATACTAGTTGACTTTAAATTTCCTCCCTGCCATCACCTAGACAATACAATAACTTGTGGTCGCCATCCTATTTGTCCAAACATGATACAGACAAAAATTGTAGAAATTTTTCACTTTCACTTGGGCCAACTATTTGTGTTTCGAAAATTAAATTTCATTGGTGGCTGTACCGCTGCTAGTGTGTAAAATATTGTTCTTACTATCAGTACTATTGTCTAGCATGAACTAGAAAATGCATTGAAGGATTATATTTGAAATAAGACTGTAGCAATAACAGTACAATCTGAGTATAATAATGTTTGACTGGGTACATAAAACACAGTAACATTATAAGAACCATAACAACATATACATAATGACAACGTTATTCAATAATAATAATAATAATTTTTCTCTGCACAATTTCTTTCTTATCCTTCTTTTACTCACTAGATCTGTTCTCTCTCTTTCACGGGCTTTTTTTAAAACAATACATAATTTTTAAATGTTTGGTTGCCGCCGGGAATCAGACCCAGGACTGCTTGCTTAATATCCAAGCACTCTGCCACTGAGCTATAACAACCAGCCAGCAACCAAACACTCCAATTCTGTATTTATACTGTTAAGGGTTCCACTATGCTAAAGTCTTGCTCTCAACATTCCATGGATAAAAATAATATTTTTTAAAAAAATGTCGTTGATCTGATGAGAGCAAGACTATAGCATAGCAGTACTCCTTGGCAGTATAAATATGGAATTCAAAATTCTGTATTAAAAAAAAAAGCCTGTGAAAGAGAAAAAATAGATCTAATAATAATAATCATAATCATAATAAACATAACAATAAACGACTGCTTTTTAACAAATAATTTATATACTATTATGCTATGCACTGTATACATTATCATAACAGATTTAGCTGAACAACTCAACTCGTCATAAGCATGATTATCATACTGAGTAAAACTTGGGCTTACACGATGTCGATAGTGTACAAGTGAGTGGGTGTGGTTATAACAGCTTCTTCAACACCAGACTTAGGCCGGACAAGGAAAGTACCATCTATTTTTCCTTTAAGAATCTTTTTAGAACTTTTTCGACTGAATAAAAGAAACAGAAGAATGAATAATTCAGGAACCCCCAGCATGTGAGCAACCATGCAATTATATTTTAACAAAGAATGGAGGGGGGTGGGGAGAATGTCAATTCAATGCCTTTTCAATTAATGACATCTTAGCAAAATGTTAAACAAATGATCCTTAACTTTTTTAATTACACTAACAGTTTCAGAATATAACATGTCAGGTAAAATGTCCTAAGACTCACTTTAAGTTGGGGTTCCACCAAGTCCACTTATAACGATGAGGTAGACTATGGGACATATTGCCAATGCTAACGAGTTCCTTACATAACAATCACATAATTATTCATATTTATACATAAGGACAATAACTGCCAATATAGCTAAAATCAGAACATGATAATTGGTTAACAAATCAGAACATCATTAAAAATAAATGAGAGCTACAAACTCAATTGATAAGACAAACTATATTGTAGAGATTCAATTGTGCTGCTAATTTACTTCACCATACTCTTACTCACATAACAATAACAAAACAAAATGGAATAGTAAGGACAATATATGAATAAATAAATAATTTCCCAACTATCTGACTTACCTTGGGAGTACGTTGAGGGGAAGTTTGATGAGGCAACTTTTTGGGAACAGTTACACCAGAATTGATAATTGTAAGGTAGTGCAAGCTATCAGATGAGAGTTTCTTGTTTATATACAGCTTTTCTGCTTTTCTCTTCCTATTGTACAACAAAAAAAAATTATTATCTCCATTGTCAATAATTGTGCTCTGAGGGTTAATTATTTAAATCTAATTTATATTGTGTAACCATTCACTACCTCATTCACTCACCGTCACTGTGCTACTGAGTTTCTTACAAGTCAGAATTGGATAGAAAAAGTGTGAAGAGTTTAAAAAAATGGAGCAATCAGTAGCTTAGTTGTTAAAAGTGGGTGTGGTCAGTAGGATTGAGTAGAGTTAGTGGTGAGTGAAGTAGAAATGCATGTAGCTGATACTAATTCCAATGTATGTAATAGCCTAGATACCTTTCCAGCTGTGCCTAGCTACCTATCCAATACTACAATTTACTAAATAAAATTGGTCACATGTCTCTCGATCAATCTTTATGCAGGAATTACACTACTCAGAAAGGGATGGGTAATGACTGGTCTTACAATGAAATAAATCTGCATATTGTTGTACACCAATAATTTTTAGCTATTACTGTTACTTTTGGTTGTTAAATTGTTTTTTATTATTATTTTTATTATTATTATTATAATAAAGTAAATGAAAAGTCAACTAAGTTCCTCAGCCTCCAGATAACATTTATTACATGACATCTGTAACGCTGGCTAAATTTAGCCACAGAAGATTTATATACTTGTAGCATAAGAGAGAAATTTAGGAATACTTACTAAAATACTTAAAAAGTCCTAATTAATGCCAACTGTTTATTGAAGAAGAAAAAACAAATTGGTTGTTCCAATGCAGTGATATACACATCTTGGAAAAATTCTCCAAGAGTGTCACTCATCTTAACTGTTCCAATTAATTCATTTAACCTGGAGAACACTATATGAAGTAGTTGACTCACATTTTCCTGAAAATGGCTAGCATATTGCCACCAAGGAGAACTCGCTCCACCTCATCGTCTAGAACGTCTATCCCTCCATCCTCCTCCTCCATATCTTCTTCTTCCTCCTCCTCCTCACTATCTGCAATCATACTAAGTATCTCATCATTAGTCATGCCACGCTGATTTAACATCCTACAATCATACACATAAATACCAATACTGCACATGCACATATTCAATATACTTCTGGTCAAATGGTTGACAAAAACGATTGTACTTGGTAAATACCATTAACTCTTTTTTGGATTAGTATGAGTAATAGCACGGGTAACCGTGCTATTCGGGATTAATAGCACGAGTGACGCGATTGAAATAGAACGAGGCAAAGACGAGTGCTATTTCAATTGCTTACAAGTGCTATTGATCCCTAATAGCACAGGTTACCCGTGCTATCACTCGCTAATAGTAGGCCAGCTTTTAAAAAGTCATTTGCAATTGTAGCCATATTATATTATTCACTCACTATCTCCTTATTTCAGGATTAGCTTCCGCTAGAACTTTCTTTCCAACGTGCGGCTCCTCCTAATCTTGTAAAAAAATTCCATCTAATACAGGTAGAGGTTCTGTGGTAAAGAAGGACATTGTCTCCAACTAAAAACTACTCGAACTGTACGTTTCCAAGGTTAACACTGCATGCATGCACACTTACCCGTACTATTTTACTTAGCTACCGGTGTTAAAAATAATCCTGGCCTATTACTTGTGAGTGATAGCTTGAGTAACATATGCTATTACTCGTACTAATCTGATACTTACAAAAGGAAAAAAATGTAAAATAGGATTTTGAATGCATAGTTCCTCTACAGAGAGCATAACTAGACAGAGTGTCTAACAATTATATCTGTATTATTAAGTGATTAACTGAAAATGGTGATATAGAAAATATAGAACTTTGGGCTGCACAATAAAGTATATTCCAAAATCATGTTGCATGTTTGTCTTCCTAAATAAACTCTAAATTGACTACTTATAATATTTGAATAAGATATAAAATATTTAAGCATGCTTTACAGCACAAAATAATATACAGATACAAACACCTGTAAAGGCTCCTTGTCTCGTTTCCCATCTGTTCTATCTCCAGGCCAAGTAAATGCAGCTGATTATAGATGATGTGCTTAGTTTTTTCCAAATAATGTAGCTCCACTTGGAGCTTTCTAAGATAGTCCTTACTTCTTTGATGTTTCCGCTCCATTCTACGATAGTTGCTTTGTAACCTATAAGAATAGTCAACAATATACCATGCAATACACATGTACACACTGATTTTAGTTCATTCTCATTTTATTTTATTAAGCCTTGTAATTGGTGTGAATTACAATTATATCAGACAAATTACAAAATGGGCAGAGTCTTTGTTTTGGGGGGAGGGTGACATATTACCCTGTCCACCACCCTTAAACCCTATTTGCAATAAGCAATAAAAAGTGATGTGTATAGCTGGTATGTGTTTGTGTTTGACATTGAGACCAAGGCATTAGTGATCCTAAAAAAACATTTGGCATTTCAATACTAATGTCTCTGTAACAAACTTAATCAGAAGATCTTTTCATATTTAGAATAATTAAAAAGAGAGGATCTAAAGAAGAATTACTATCAGTGCTCTCAAACCATAAACACTATCCTGTGATCTTCAATGTTCATCCTAGCTCAAATTTCTTGAATCAGTCACTTCATTAATCGCTATTTGTATAGGTATTAAATGGTAAGATTTGTAGTGATCATCGGTCACATTAGCTACTATCACAAAACAGTCTTATTCCAGAAAAAAATAACAGCAGCAATTCCCTAGAATCGTTAAAAATGAATAAGTAGAGTTCATATTCTATTTAGAAAATCACTATAACGACAGCATATCTCTGGGCCACCTCACAAATTCTGAATTCAAAGCCAGTACAATAGCCAGTATGTGCCAGATAATTGAATTGAGTTTCAACATAATATTGTCTACGTAAAAAAACAACAACACATAAGTCAGAAATGTCCTATCAATGCATTTTTCTCCTTTCCAAAAGATGTTTACTGGGCAAGCCCATTACCCTTGTAATTATAGCAACAGGCCAAACTAGTCATTTTTCTTGGTTTTACAGCTACCTTCCCCTAGCGGAGGAGGGGGGTACTTGGCAGGGTTAGAGTAGAATAAACCACTTATACTCGGCAGAGTGATATGGCTAGATATTTCACTCTCAGGCTTTATTTTAACTCCGCCTCTGGCTCATGAAAATAAATTAACCTGATCATGAAATATTTCGCAATATCACACTCTAATTCATGTAATAAGTACTATATATGTGACCGTCTACAGGAAAACCGGGCACAACGCGGCACCCTTCGAAAAAAATTTTTTTTGCACTTACAGAGTTGTCGGCGTCCAGATATTGAGCTCTCCAAGTTTTATCGTCGTAGCTTTAGTCGTTCCCACTATAATAGACCTAACCGTTCCCTTCCGTCGGCTTGAAACAATACATTTTTAAGAAATCGATCGATCTTTTCTCGATATTTACGCACACCACGTTGTGCCCGGTTTTCCTGTAGACGGTCACATATATAATATATTATATATATAATATCACAACTGATTAGTAAACAGCTTTGCTGAATTGAATTACTGCTCTTATGATTAGGCACATGGCCTGATAATCTATGATACAGTAGCGGTCAAAAAAACGACCAGACATTTTAGCGACTAACAGAAAAATAGTCTATAGGGTAAGGAGACTTTTTAACTACTTTTTATCAACCAATGCCGACTACACAAGTCACCAGCTACTGAACAGACTTTTAAACTGGGTTTTAAAGTCCGTCTTTTTATTTTTAAATCGACAGCCTAGTTTTAATCTGATTTTGCAGCTGCTGCTCACCAAGCAGGTGCTGCCCTGTACTTGTTTAACCGCAATAACTGAACGCTCTAGAAGGGTTCTGCTCCTAACTGTAAAAAAGTCAGACTCAGAAAGGTCGCTAGAGAAAAAAGTCGCAGTAAAAGGTCGGTACAAAAAAAAATTGCCAAAACAGTCGGCTAAAAGTTGCACACAAAAAATCGTGTTAAAAGTCTTCCGTACAGACTTTAGAAAGTCCTTAAAACGACTCAATCGGACTTATTTTTGACCCCTACTGTATATTTCCACCCACTTACATCAGCTTCAGCAAATGAGATGTGTTACATTGCGTAACATGTTTCCTCAGGCCTTCTTCCCAAAAGGAAATCACCTTTCTCTGTGCTTTGATCTGAGTTCTTAGGCTTAAGAAATCCTATGAACAGAAAATTGTGAACAAACTCAAGTGTACTCATGATTCAATGATTATGTGTGTGTATGCGTGTGTGAAGTACCTGTATTACTATTTGCACACTTGCCTCTTTTCCTTGTTCATATTTCTGATCCTTCTCAATATATTCCTGCTCTTTAAAACTGATATCCTTTTCCATACTTTTCAATCTGGCAATAATATTTTTATTGCTCAAGACCAAACACTCATAATCCATCTACATTACCAAATTATTATAACAAGTGCCAACCAAAAACAAATATTAACTAGTGATGTGCTTGAGCACAAATGGCAAGCGAGCCTAAAGACTATACTATTTTATGTGAATGATTTTGACTTCTAACACTGAAGCTACTGAAAATAAGGTCGAATTTTTAAATTACGCATACATGGTAAAGGGATTTCAGTGCCATAGTAACAAATCGCTGCAACTGTTTGAATTGAATGGGAAAAAGAACAACAACAAAGCAATACACGTTATTTAAATGTTTTCTTTGTGATATTCTTTAGCTAAGTAGTGGCTGTAAGTTTGGGACAGGTCGACCACAGAATTAAAAAAAAAATGTGAGGGTCAAAGTACAAAAATGCCTTGCATACGTCCAAACATATATACTAGTGATATGCTTGAGCACAAATGGCGAGCAAGCCTAACATAAAACTACACTATTGTTAATCGTTTGATTTTAACTTCTAACACTCAAGCTACTAAAAAAAGTCAAATTTGTTTAATTACGTATGTACGGTAAAGGTATTCAATGCCACAGTAACCACTCCCCACAACCGTTTGAATTGAAAAAAAAAAACTAACAAGAAAAAAATCACGTTATTTTTTTTGTCGTATTCTTTAGTTGTAACGCACAATGCACAAGAACATGCCTACACAAGACTTACCTTCGTAGTTAGTCAAGTGGACAATAGCGTATTAACTTACCATCGCCACTAACTCAAATAGAGATGGAACTCCGGTAAGTTTTTGAGTTGTAAATGCACCTGCAAAAGAATTCAAAGCGGTAAACGATTCAATTTCTAGGATGATAAGGGTAATGATCGATAAACCGGAGGATTCTGTTCAGTGCAATTTGGGACGGGGTCGAACACAGAGCTACGCAAAAATACACTAGGGTCAAAGTACAAAATGACATACGTACGTCCACACATAAACAAACAAATATCCCTGATTTTCAATTGTGTTACCCCTGAGAGTGTCTCGCTCGCTCCGCTCGCTTGCCAATAATAAATGCTCACCATATGAACACATTCCATATGAACACATTTCAAGTTATAATACTCCATGTGCAATTGAATTAAGCCATTGAAATATAGATAATGACCAGAAAATTATAGAGCAATGTAAAGATGTTCTAATCAGTTAGTTTATTGCTTCTAATGTAGATAATACCAACTCAGAGCATTGGGTATTACTGTGTTGTGACGGAATGTTTGGTAATTAAAAGTGTAATGACTGTTGACTTTTTTCAGTTGATGGCTTCATTTGCTATTAATTTTTTTTCCACCTACAAATCTTATTGTCTTATTTCAGTCATGAACATGACCATATATCCAGGGCCTAATAGACCCTAGTGTTCACATTGTTAATATATCACTAGTCAGGCTGGTTAATGTGAGCGATGCTCTGACTCTACCAATCAGTCAGACTTATCCTCACTTATCCCGTAATGCCTGTACCGAGTGTGCACCTGAGTAACTGCAGCAAAAACCCTCCCAAGGTAGTCACCACCAACTCAGAGAAAAAATAGTCTTTTTAAAACTTGACTTATACAGAACACTGAATAAAATGAGAAAAGTGAATGGTTAAAACTAGTAGGGGAGTAGTAGCATGACATCATGACAACGACTTGAGTGGCCTAAGAATGAACATGACAAAATGACACAATTCAGTTGAGTGGCCTAAAGATGAACATAATGTCTCAAACAAATAACAATGTCCACGTCCAGATTGCTGGCACTAAAAACTAATTATTTGAGACTGCGGCTGGACCATCCTGGGGGGCAGGGAGCAGAGAAGTGGTATTACTTTCCTTGCAGTTTGCACATAGGTATTCTTCCCAGTTGATAACTCAACAACTCTCACAACTCCATCATTTCCAGGAAAGGTGTTCGAAACTCTTGCCAGTGGCCAGGCTCTCGGACGAGCTTCAGGTAAGTCTTTACATAACACTATGTCACCAATTTGCAGATTCTTCTGTGGTTGCAGCCACTTATTGTATCTGTTGAGGCTTTGTAGATATTCCCCAGACCATCTTTCCCATAGCTCATCGACATAATGCTGCATCAAATTCCAGCGACGAATAGATGACGTGCTGCCAGTACTGATGTTCATTGGAGGAAGACAGGTCAGTGGTCTTCCTACTAGAAAGTGCCCTGGTGTAAGAATCTCCATGCCATCATCTGGAAGCATTTCAATAGGCAAAAGTGGTCTACTGTTCAATATTGCCTCTGTCTGTGCCAGCACAGTTGCAAGTTCCTCAAAGGTGAATGCAATAGTTCCTAAGGTCTTCTTCAACTTCTTCATGGATTTAACCCCAGTTTCCCATATACCACCAAAGTTAGGAGACCGACTAGGGATCCTGGACCATCTTATCTTCTGGGCGGCCAGAGCATCTGCAATCTCTGACTGGTTATCCTGAAGTAGTTTGTAAGCCACTTGAATTTCTTTCTCAGCCCCAACAAAGTTTGTGCCATTGTCAGAAAACACCTGATGTGGTAGGCCACGACGAGCAATGAATCTCTTGAAGGCAGCCAGGAAAGCATCTGTGCTCAGGTCACTCACAGCCTCTAAGTGTATGGCACGTGTGGACATACAAACAAAAACAGCGACAAATGCTTTAACTAATACTGGCTTACGAATCCGACCGAGTTTGACTTGCACAGGTCCTGCAAAATCGATCCCAACATTGCTGAATGGAAGAGATGGAGTTACTCTTGAGGAAGGTAATTGCCCCATCATCTGCTTGGCTGCCTGGGCCTCCACCTTTTTGCAGGTAACGCAGGCTCGAGTCACATTCCGAACAACACGTCTTGCACTTGTGATATGATACTTAGCAGCAACCATTGCAATCAGGAGTGTGGGGCCTGCATGCTGATGCCGTTGGTGAAGATAGTCAACAATCAAACGACCAAAGTGTGATGGCCCATAAACAATGGGAGGATGCTTGATACTTTCTGCCCATTTAGAGTTGCTGAGGCGTCCTCCAACCTTGAGGATTCCCAACTTGTCCAGCACTGGATTGAGGTGCCGAAGAGAGCTATGGTTATGAAGTTGACAACCCTTCTTGAGCAGGTCCATCGCTTTGCTGAAGTGTCTCTGCTGGTGTAGGCTCAGAATTCTCAACTCAGCTTCCACTAGTTCATCTACAGTAAGATAAGACGGAGTCAAAACTTTCATTATTTTCTTACTTATCTTGTAAAAGAAACAAAGTATCCAGGCAGTGACACGAAGTAGTCGGCAAAATGAGTTGTACCTCTGGTCCAAGTCGAACTTAGGTAAGTTGATCAACACTATATGCTTCCTTAATCCTGGCAAGTCTGCTGGAGGTACTGTCACCTTCTCTTCTGGCCACAGATGAGGAGGGAGTAACAGCCATGGAGGTCCTGACCACCAGAGACTGGAATCAAGAAGACGAGAGGGAAGAACACCTCGAGATGCCAAATCTGCAGGGTTGTCTTTGGATCTCACATGTCTCCAGCGGCAGGGGGGAAGTATCTCAACAGTTTGTGCTACCCGATTAGCCACAAATGTCTGCAAATTGTGTGGAGGTACCTGCAACCATCTCAGAACTATGGTTGAATCTGTCCATGCAAATGCTTGGTTGAGATCTAAATGAAGAGTTGAGCAGACATACAAGAGTGTCTTCGACAGGAGATGAACTCCGCAGAGCTCTAACTTGGGAATTGTCACTGGTTTCAATGGTGCCACCTTTGATTTGGCAAAGATGAGTGTTGAAGAAGTGGTCGCATCAGCATATAAAACTCGAAGGTAAATGCAACATGCATAAGCAGTTTCAGATGCATCTGAGAAGCCATGTACTTCCACATGCTTGATTTCTCTACCATGACTATACATACAACGACTTATAGGATGTTGATTCAAACTGGGTAGATCATCACGCCACTCCTGCCATTCCTGAGAAAGATCTTCTGGTAGAGGATCATCCCATCCCAGTTGACACTGCCAAAGCTTCTGTAAAAATAGCTTAGCGAGCACAATGGTAGGTGTGTAGAACCCCATTAGATCATAGAGTTGTCCTAACTCTGAAGAGACCACTCGTTTAGTGATGTCACCAGTAGCTGAAGATGTAATTGGTATTGCAACATAGAAGGTGTCCTGGGTAGTATCCCAGTGTATTCCCAAGGCTTTGTGGTTGTTGTTTGGTAGTACTTGCACTGTTTCTTGTTCTCTGAGGTCCACCGGAACTGACGCCAGCACATTGGACGAGTTACTGCGCCATTTTCTAAGAGTGAAATGAGCTTGACTAAGCAGCATATTGAGCTCCTCCCTCAGAGCGATTGCCTCATCCTCAGTATCTGCTCCTGAAAGACAATCATCAACATAGAAATCTTGCATGACTATACGAGATGCTCGAGGATACTCTTGTTAATAATCCTGGGACACCTGACGCAGGACCTGAGTGGCCAAAAATGGGGAACAGTTCACTCCAAATGTCACGACACATTCGTGCTTCCTGTAGTTCTCCTCCAGGTACTGGACGCCACACAAATCGATGTAGATCTCAATCGTCCTCAGCAAGACTCACCTCCCGGAACATTTTTGAAATGTCTCCGGAGAGCGCCACTCTGTGTCTTCGGAATCGTAGAAGGACATCAGTGATGAGTGGGTAATAGCATGGTCCTTGCAGCAAAACATCATTCAGGGATCTTCCATTGCTTGTAGATGCTGAGGCATCACATACCACCCGTAGCTTGGTGGTTGTAGAACTGGTCTTATGAACACCATGCATAGGCATATAAAAACAAATTTTTTCTGGCTTACACAAGTCCTGCCTTGGGACTGGCTCTGCATGTTCCAGGCTGAAGTATTCCAGAATTCCTTGCTGATAAGCATCCCTGATGCCTTTGCGCTGCAGAGACTTCTCATTGCTGAGGTAGCATTTGACAGCCAATTCTCGTGAACAGCCAAGAGTAGTGTCCCCATCGATCTTTGGCAGACTGACTTGATAGCGACCATTAAGGAGTCTTGTGTAAGTTTGAACAAAGTGGGTAACAGCTCTCTCCTCCTCAGGTGAGAGCTCGGAAACTGAAGGCACCTCTTCCATCTCCCAGAATCGGCTGATGTCATGTTCTACATTAACAGAGGCAATGTGTAAAGATTGTATAGTTTGAGTCTTACTTTTGGATGGGAGAGAGCCTTCCACTGTCCAGCCATACACTGTCTGATACGCAGCCAAAGTGTCATCATTTGTGGTCAATCTCCCATTGAGGTAGATCCAGGGTCGTACTCCAATTCCCAGTAGCATGTCTACATGGCCACCCTTGTCAAAATTAGGATCAGCAAGTGGCAACTTGTTAAATGCTGGGTTATTTCTGACAGTACTAGCATCAATGGGTGGTGTCTTGGGAATAATGGAATCAAGCAATGATACTGTTAGAGGAAGAACTTTGTCAGGATCATCTGGAGATATCAGACGCAATGTGGCAGTATGTGTACTGTTTGCAAGAACAGCTCCTGTCAAACCCGAAAACCGTGCGAGTTGCCTGGCTTTTGTGAGCTTCAACTGATTGGCAAGACGATGAGTAGCAAGAGACACATGAGATCCTCCATCTATAAAGGCTCGGGCTTTCACAGTGCTGTGAGGTCCTTCCACTAGCACCTGACAGGTGGGTGATATAGCAATATCTTCTGTCTTCAACGTACGACTAATATTGACTTGAGCTGGCACAACTTCTGGAGTTTCCTTCATTGATGTTGTAGTATTGACCATTGGCCGCTTGTTCCTGTGGAGCAGCGTGTAATGCCGTGCTCCACACTGTCTACAAGAGTACTTTGAGGAGCATTCAAAGCCTCTATGCCCGACTGCAAGGCAGTTAAGACACAACTGATGATTCCTGGCGAATTTATCTCGGTCTTCTACTGACAGTTTATTGAAAGAATCACACTGATGCAAAGAATGATCTTGCTGGCAGTGCACACATGACCTGCGTGTATGACTGAGCAAGATTGGTTTGGCCTTCTTTGACGACAGGATGGAAGTAGAGGGCTGAGTACCTCCAGATGTTTTATTCATACTCTTGGTGGGTGTGGCACTATCAATGAGTTGCAGTTGATCCTTAAAAAATCTTTCCAAATCTTGTAAGGTTGGTGTTTTAGACTTGAGATGATGCAGTTCAGTTTTCCATTCCTTGAACAATTCATCACTAAAGTTCAGTTCCAATCCCGCAATAAGAAATGCGTCAAGAGATGAATGCTCATACTTTTGGAGTGACTTTATATTAGACATAATGTCAGTTCTGGCCTACTTGAGAGACTTCTGGGTTCTTCCAATTGAGGTACGATTGAAGTACTTCTTGACTCTGGTACGATATATTGCTCTAGGTTGATCATATTCATCCTTGAGAGCTTTAACCATCTCTTTGTAATCTCTTCGCTCAAAGGGTGTAGCTATGATGGCCTTAGCCTCTTTTGACTTGACAGCTGATGGCAAGTAAATAGCCTTCTCTGAGTCTATAAGCTTAGTGTCATGACTGAGTGCTGCTGAGAAATCTTGCCAGAAACGTTCCCAATCCAGCATTTCTCCACTGAACTGAGGCATCTCTATGCTTGGCATCTTGAGTCGAGATGATCTATCATGTGAAGCTGAGCAAACACTTGCACTTCCTTCACTTACTTTCTCTGGACCCCTGGAAGACACTAGATCAACTGCGCCTTCTAGTGCCAGTATTCTTGCTCTCAAAATAGACCTCTTATTTTTTAGCTCAGCCAGCTTCTTAGCTCCAGGTGTTGAAAGTACCTTCAAGATTTTTTCCAACCCTTTATGCAAGGAAGGTAACCGTCTTCTTAGCTGTTCCACATTATCAGGTAGTTCCCTCTCAGCATCTTCTAATTCTTCTATAAAGTCATCTAAACTATGGTATGCAGTGCACTGTTGGTAAGGTTGTCCAACTGCTCTTGAAGATTGGCTTGAAATTCTGCTTCTCCTTCGAGTTCAGTAGCACGAACATCTTCTTGCTCCTCAGTGGTTATTCCCAAGAGAATCTCAGTTTGCTGTCTGTAAGCTTCTTCTGCTCGAAGCCACTCATCTATCTTCACTTGACGAACAACAAGTGTCTGTGGTGTGGCCTTCATCCATCCTTCTACTATGGGTGTAATTCGAGTAAGCGCTCCTTTAGCATGGCCTCGTGTCCTTCTGACATCAGTAACTGTTGTAGCCATAGTCTCTAAGTCCCCAATTCAAAATACTGAAAGTGAGAGTTCTTGAAGTTTACGTAGTTACACTATCCGGAGGGTTATCCGGCTCGAAGGACCAATAGTCAGGCTGGTTAATGTGAGCGATGCTCCAACTCTACTAATCAGTCAGACTTATCCTCACTTATCCCGTAATGCCTGTACCGAGTGTGCACCTGAGTAACTGCAGCAAAAACCCTCCCAAGGTAGTCACCACCAACTCAGAGAAAAAATAGTCTTTTTAAAACTTGACTTATACAGAACACTGAATAAAATGAGAAAAGTGAATGGTTAAAACTAGTAGGGGAGTAGTAGCATGACATCATGACAACGACTTGAGTGGCCTAAGAATGAACATGACAAAATGACACAATTCAGTTGAGTGGCCTAAAGATGAACATAATGTCTCAAACAAATAACAATGTCCACGTCCAGATTGCTGGCACTAAAAACTAATTATTTGAGACTGCGGCTGGACCAATCACTTCTTTTTAATTTAAGTCTTCAAAATTATCTTTCATAGCTAATAATCACTTCACCTCATATTCACTAGTTTTCTTACATTTGCTAGGTCTACTCAAACTAGCTAATACATTGGGTATGGTAAGCCCACTTAAGTGGCTATAGAATAGGAATATATAATGAAATTTTACAAGGAATAATTGCATCAACATAATAATAATAGAGTGCTGAAGCTAGTTCTTTAACCCAGCATAATTCTGTAAACCCACCTGATTTTTAGGCACGGGTGTTCCCAGGGTAATGTCTAATCCAGGCCAGTATTGGGCTAATGAGTTCTTCTTATAAAAATCCACCAAATCAATTACTGACTTGAAATTTAGGGATTCAGTTAACCCATACAGTCCATCTCGTAACTTGATGCGTATCTGGCGATTGACTCCATCTTTGCGAAAAGTGAGTGTGTAGGAACCTGGCATTTTTTCAGAATCTCGCACCAAAAATACTCCATTGGGCTGATCTCTCATTATTTCAGTGACTTCTCTTCTAATAAAAATAATAGTAGTAGTAGTAGTAGTAGTAGTAGTAAGAGTAGCAGTAGTAGCAAAAGCAATAGTAGTGGTAGCAGCAATAGTAAACAGCACAGCAATGATAGTAATAATATTATTATTAATAGTAAAGTATTAAATCATAGTGTAATAATATAACCATAGTAATAATAATAGTGATTTTTAGTAATAATAGTAACAATAGCAGCCATACTTTGGCTGCTACAGCAAGGTGCATATGCACCACACTTAGATTCAATTGTCATTGCACTACTTGTGGCTTGAGCTTTATTGCTATTAGTAAGAACCCTGGAGTTTGACCCACTGTGTGGGGGAAATGGATTCAATTCTTGAGTCCACAACTATCAAAAAGAGAAATTGATAAAATCCAAGTAAAAAATTATTAATAATTATTAATAAATTGTATATATGGGGGAGCTCACACAAGGAGCCCCCATGGACACCTCTGCCTACAGGCTTGGTCAGCTGTGTAGGGTGTCTAAACAGAGTAGGTTATAATTTTTTATCTTTGAACACACACCAAATAAGTAGACTATATATAATAGCTCTAGTTTTCATCTTCTTATGCCAGTGATGGTGCAGATATCCAAGAAGCAGCAGGAAAAATACAAAACTGTGCTGGCCAAATATCTGGCATTGAAGCAGCTATTAATTCTAGTTGTTGTTTTTTTATATTCAAGGGGAAAAAAGGGAGGGGAAAAAAGGCATTTTCAGGATTCGAACCTGCAACCTCCATTGTGAAGTGTGGATGCTAACCATTAAATAGTCTGGACCTAATAACTTAGTCTAGCTCGATGTCATTTATGGACCAGACAGTCTCAATTGTATCCTATGAAAGCTGAGCACTGGGTTGCGTTGGAAAAAAGTGTACACCTACAGTAGCTAACCATAATGGGCATAAGAGAGGCAGAGAAGCAGTAGGTGTAAGGGTCAATAGAAATAGAACAGGTGAGAAAAAGCTGACTGGTGTAACTACTTCAATGAAAAAGTGAAAGAATATACACAGAAAGGACAGAAATACTGGGAGCAGGAAAAGTCGACAGAGGATGAGAAGGGAATCCATGACTTGAAAAGAGGAATAAGAAAAACAGGGATGGAATGGCTGAGGGGAAAAAAAGAGAGTAGGAGAGAGAAACCATGGATAAAACTACCTTATGCTACTACTCCTAATTCGCACGAGTTAGTTAGAATGTCAGGCGCCATTTTGTGGTGGGGTACTTGATAGTCAGCAATAATTACTCAATAATTATATTAAATAATTTCCTTGGTATTTTCGCATCATGCAAGCGTTCAGTATTCTCTTATAAAAGTGAATATTGTATGCTTCAACATGCCCATGCATGGAGAACTGTAGTTTTAGATGTGTGACAGAGTTTACCTCCAAACAATGAGGCTTTGAAGCACAACCGTTTTAATGTTTTGTAAAACTATCAAGTACAATAAACAATTTATTACACTTGTCGTACACTATGGGGATGACATTTCAATTTCACACATATTTTCATTTGTCTTCAGCTCATGAAAATACTTACAAAGCATGCTCTTGAAATATCTCCCCATATTGGAGTCAATTGATCATGCTTATTTCTAACTGTCTTAATATAAATAGTACTTATTACATCATAAGTCAATGTATGCAGTGCTAACATGCCAAACATGAATTAAATGCCTACCTAGATAGATAGCCCCAGTACCATTCCTGCTCCTCTAATACCCCATGGCTGTTGAGAATTTGTTGAGTAGGTTGGGGATTATCTTGCTGATGGTACTTGTAATCCTCAGTGATACAAGCAGGAAGGTTATCTCCCACATCTCTAAATAACAGTGCAATCACTACACTTAATAGAAATAAACTATAGGCTTCACCATGATTGAAAAATCACACTAAGTATAATTTTGTAGAACTAATACATGTAATGCAGAATTACAAGTCGTCATTAGATAAATTTCAACTTACACACTCACGCGCACACACACAAAACAAAATTGTGAAAAGAAAACTTTGCTAAAAGAAATTCAAATTACATGACAGCTTAACTCACAACTGTTGCAGTTGTTGAGATAAAGCTCTAGGTGAACCTTGCAAAGGCTTGCCATAAGGTGACTGACGGGCCTGCATGGGTAATCTCTCAGCATTTAGAGGAGATTGGGAAGAGGATATGATAGATTCCAGGGACCCACGATAGTCATTTTGAGAAGATGAGTCTGGTGGAAGTAAAGGGGTGAAGAAAATTGATTCTGATCACTAAATGAACTGCCATGAGAACTTAAACAAAAGGGTATATTACTTTTTTAATTAAAAAAAAGACATGTTGATTCCTATGATTCAATTACTCTGAACTGATTAATATATTACAATAGCGGCAGGTTTTCTCTGTGTTATATTGAGATCTTACAGTTCTCAACTGAGACCTAGCAAGTGTTTAGACTTTGTTTGGCAATTGTATTGTGTGCACACCCTTCCACCTCATTCATGGTCAATGTGCACTTTCCCACCTGAAGCTTCTTTCATTGTCCCTTTGTCTTACCTTGTACCATTATATATGAGCCACTCATTTATTTGTCTGATTTGTTCTTGCACTAGAAGGTCCACAAGACCGAGAATTTATGCAATACTATAAAACTGCCAAAGAAAGTCTATGCCGCCACAATAAAGAGTAGCATGTGCTTGAATAATACTCACGTGAGGTAATCAAAGTAAAGTGTGCTTCGTGCCTCCACATAGTAAAAAAAAACACACCAGGCTACATGGAAGCATCATTATTAAACAATACATAGGATTACTGGACCTAATCTGGCAACCATTAACTTGTATTTGTTGAGCATAAACCTAAATATACATTTACTTAATTGTCCTACTATTTTCTTTCTACACCTACCTGCTATTCCACACTGCTCCCCCCCCCCCCCCCCCCCTCCTCCTTCACCTTCTGTCATTCAAATTGGTTTTAACTACTACTAAATGCCTGTATATCTATCTCCTTCACAGGTGAGTGGTATTCTAACGAGAGTACCGGCAGTGTTATTTGAGTTAATACTGTACCTATTAATTGGGAAGCAAGCGAAGCGAGCGAGAAACTTTCAGGGTTAACACAATTGAAAATCGGGGATGTTTGTTTGTTTGTTCAACCCGTCCCAAACATCACTAATTAGAATCCTCTGGTGTATACATCATTACCCATATCATCCTTAGAAATTGAATTGTTTACCGCCTTGAATACTTTTGCAGGTGCAGTTAAAACTAAAAACTTACCAGAGTTTCATTTCTATTGGAGTTAGTGGTGGTGGTAAGTTAATACGCTATTTTTCATAGTTATAAGCCCTACACAACAGTACTTACTTGAATAATCATTGTCCATTAGACTAACCACGTAGGTAAGTCCTGCATAGGTATGTTCAGTCGTGTGAAAGTATTGTGCGTTACAACTATTACTAAGAATAATTATCACAAAGAAATTTGTTGCTTTTTTTTTTTAATTCAAACATTAGTGGGGAGTGGTTACTATGGATTGAGTCCCTTTTCCGTATAAATGTAATTTTAAGACTTTGAATTTTTTTTAGTAGCTTGAGTGTTAGAAGTTTTTAAGAATCGATAGTGTAGTTTTAGGCTGGCTCGCCATTTATGCTCAAGCACACACTAGTAATATGAGTAATTGTAGCGATATACTAAGTCTAGTAACTTTAAATGCCCTTGGCCCAACCAAGCAAGAATAAAGCCTATAATAATATGAATGAATTGCAAAAGAGTATTACTAGCTATTAGTGATTTCTTACTTTTAGAAATTCCAACTAAAACTATAAAAGTGGTCTGACTCACTTTGTAGTTCTTATTAATTCAAACTACCAGTGTTTTAGTTGTTAACTCTAACTAAATCATGTATCCAATTATTTTAGTTACTTCACTTAAATTAATTGAGTGGTATTTAAATAGTTGGGATACAGTTTTTATTAATTAAAATAAACATGAAGTCAGGATCAGTTGCAACTGTATTAAGAAATAAATGTTTTCAGTTCTAAATCACTTTAGTAAAAATATAGTTACTAGTAAAAATTCAAACTGAAAGTAACTATAACTTGAAAATACTTAGTATAATAACTATGACTAACAAAAAATGGAAAACAGTTTAAAATTTATTACTAAAAATAATCTATTTTTCTTTAAGAGATGAATGTATGTGTAAAAGTTGCCAGTTTCATCATAATACAATTCCCTTACCTCTCACACTGACTGTGATTTCAGCAGATGTTGTACCAAAGCTGTTTGTTCCAATGCATTCATACTTTCCATCATCCTTAGAATATATAGCTTCAGTAATCATTATTGTGGATATCACATGGTTATACAGTGATCTTATAGGAAAAGATGGTGAAGTAGAATATTGCTGTGTTGCTTGAATAAAAACATCATGAGATATCTTATTGGTACTCCTACCATTGTGCTTCCATGTAATTGAATAAGATGTAGGAGATTCAACCTCCATTAGAGTGCAAGAGATACTGATATTGTCAGTGGCATTTATGTTGAACATGTCAGTAGTAGTAGGAATTATTGAAGTATATGCTGCAAATTAATGAATTAAACAAAACAGTAGTAACAGCTTGCTCTTTAATACAAAATATATTGTATATACAAGCTTACTATCTATTCTACTTCCAACAGCTACAATACAGCAGTACATATAAAAAATAACACCCTGGAGTACCAAAATTGAGTCAGTAGAATTCATCCTATTATGTAATCCATCAGTACCGCTAGTCATACATAAAATCTAGACAATGGAGCAGAATAGCATGAAAAAAATTTCAATTGCACCTTTTGTGTTAATAAGAAATTTGGTACTGTGGGGATTTGGCCTCCCTCTGCCTCAGTTGAGTTGAGTGGGGGGTGATGTCAGCTGCCCAATCCCAAGGTAGTGCCGCCATCAGAGTTCTGTCTCACCACCAACCTTAGCTAGTTTCCCCAAACCCTTCACCAAAGTTTCAGGTTTCAAAGGTGACATGAAAGGTCAGAACTCAGAACTCATGAGGTAATGTGACACACATTATATGTACAACACTGTATGATCCAAAAAAGGAAAAATGCATGCCTGTGTATGTAGTTTGTTCAGCCACTCCCCCCTCTGAGGACCACTGCATTATGCTTTAGACTAGCCCCCCTCTCCTTCCTTTCTCTAACTGCCCCACAGTATGCTTAAATGAAATTACATAATAAATGTATACATGTTTATAGATGTTAGATAGATATTAGGAGGAGCAATAAAAATTCTAAGGGGGGGGGGGGAGGGCACGGGGATGAAGGCTATTCTAGGAGGATTACTTTCCTCCTTCAACCAACCAGTCTTTTCTTCAAAAGTTATTGATAAGGCTCACAAGCAAAACAATTCTTATGCCAAGGGAGATGTATATGCTGTTAATTTTACCAACAACCAATGCCCTCAAACGTTGGAAGAAGCAGGACCAGGAATAGCTTGAGCAACCATTATCAACGAAATCACTGTAAGGAAGGGGACAATCAAAATACTTCATCATGACAGTGGTCAATCAGCACTTACCAAAAATGTCTGCTATCTCTTGTAAGTTTAACTAAAGATCTCAGTATCTATTTCAAGAAGAAAGCACATATTTTTCCGATACTTGGCCAAGATCAGTTTCAGACCTTTTTCAAAGTACATATGTCTCTTAAAAAGATCCAAAACTCACCCCCATCACTCAGAGATGGTAGACCCATTTATGCACAATCACACCAGTAACAAGATGTACAATCCTTGATGGAGCTGCCATTTGCCTCATATACTCTGGCAATGTATCACATGTTGACTTAGTAAGAGATAGCTTTGTTGCTGACTTATGAAAAATATTTACTACAGCTTAATATTGGAAATGAAGTAGTGGCTGATGCAGTCATCCAACACACGTAGAGAGCAATAAAGTTAAACTTTTCGAGTTTTTTTTTCTCAGAAGTTCTACATTAATCATTTAGTCAATAAGATAAATAGCATGCCATCACTGGTGGTGAATCTGCCAAATGCAAGCATTTTTTTTTTACAAGATCATAAAAGGCATGGTGTCAATTATACAATTGCAGAATATCAATGGAAAAATAAATAATATGGCATATGACAGAAGAATTATGACTGTTAACAGCACTACAGATAAGTACTGAGGATGATCAAGAAATTAAAGAGAGAGTGGGCTACTGTAACACTGACCGTCCAGCTACTGAAGTTGAGTGAGCACATGGTTAGTAGGCATCCTTATCAAGACCAAATTTGCTCCTTATATGTGACCATCTACAGGAAAACCGGGCACAATGCTGCACCCTTCGAAAAAAATTTTTTTTACACTTACTGTACAGAGTTGTCGGCGTCCAGATATTGAGCTCTCCAAGTTTTGTCGTCGTAGCTTAAGTCGTTCCCACTATAATAGACCTAACCGTTCCCTTCCGTCGGCTTGAAACAATACATTTTTAAGAAATCGATCGATCTTTTCTCGATATTTACGCACGCCGCCGGTGCGGTGTCACAGTAAATACTGTCGCCCGGAAATTCTGTCGCAGCGGCGGCAAAATTTACTAGTAAAAATTGTAGCTCCCGGTAAATTTTGTCGCTTGTAGAAAGCGGTGACATTTTCCTAGTATTTTGTCCAGCATGGATCAGCGAGAATATGATCTCCTTTATGAGTAGATAAGAAGGAAAGAATTTCCCACCACTATAAGTAAGAACAAGAGAGATTCCTTGTAGGAAGAGCAAACAATTTGAAGTTATGGAGGATGGACCGTTATATTTCAAAGACAAGAAGAACAACAAAAAGGTTAGTCAAGTGCTATTTATTGAGCTAGCTACATTGATCCTTTAGTTATTATTCCAAAATTTGTAAGGTTGTGCCCCAGTCGCAAAGCAGGCAAAGCAGGCAGTGATCGAAGGCTGCCATTCAGATGCCTTTGGAGGTGGACACTTTGGCAGGGACAAGACTTATTTAAAAGTTACTGAGAGATTCTATTGGAATGGTATAATGGAGGATATTAAAAAGTATTGCCAGTCCTGCGACAAGTGCCAGAGAACAAACAGGCAATTATTCATGTATTTCAAGTGACATATCAATACCAAATACAAATCCATGATTGTCACAATGGATTGTGAATTATTGACTAGCAATTGTTTAAAGGCTGCTTGATTTACATACTTTTATATACTATTGGGTCCATACCATTAACCTGCAACTATCACACCTCTATAGAACTACTCATACAGGGCCATCATCAACACCTCTATTTCTTATTCATAACCTCCACGTCTAAATTACTAGCAAATGTATCTTAGTATAATATATGTACACAGAGATGTACTTCTAGATTTTGGTTACTTAATTAAATAGGTATATATTTTACACATTCATACTCCTATATTTATGCAGAAAGTTTGATAAATTTACAGCAGAGCTCCATCCAATTCCTGTGAAAAATGAGGTTTGGGATACAATAGGAGTAGATTTGATTGGGCCACTTCCAGTAACACCGAGAGGAAACAAGTACATCCTGACAGTTTCTTGTTTCTTTTCTAAGTGGCCTGAAGCTACTCCACTTCCTAACAAAAATGCTACAGGAGTGGCAGAATTTTTGTTTAAATGCTTTTCTAGACATGGTTGTTGTAAAGTAGTAAAGATAACGGATCAGGGAAGAGAATTCGTAAATCAAGTAAGAGATTATGCTTTCATTTTGTAACTATGGTTAAAAATAATACTTTTGCTAAAGGTCAATGATGAGTTGTGCCGACTTACAGGAGTAGAGAGTCGATTAACAAGTGCATATCACCCTCAATCTAATGGCTTAGATGAAAGGTTCAACCAAACTTTGCAGCTGCAGTTGTTAAAATACATTGATGATAAACAAGATGATTGGGATTTGTATCTTAATGTTATTTTGTTTTCGTATCGAGTGTCTCAACAAGCTAGCACTAAGTACTCTCCTTTCTATTTAATGTATGGTCGACAGGCACGGCTTCCAATAGAATTTCAGAAACAGAATGATGATGGTAATGATACTGATATTGAAACAGACAATTCCATAGGTAATATAAGCGCATGTGAAGTCATTATTTTCCCTATAGTTGATAGTGTAGATATAGGAGAGAGAAACTGGCACAGGAAAAACAGAAAATGTATTATGATGAAAAGCATTGTAAAGATAAAGAGATGTTCAAGGTAATTTCTAAGCATAATTTTTATGCTGGTTTTTTAATCACTGATTTTGGCTTGTTGTTTTGAGGTCGATGCACTAGTCCTTTTAAAAAATAGTAAAAAGCTATCCAGAAAGGGATCAAGCTGGAACCAAACTGGACAGGACCGTACATGATTCATGAAGCTAAAGGAAAAGAAACATATAGACTTAAGGTAAGCTATAATGTGCTTTTTTAAAAAGTATATATATTTTTTTATTGTTGTTATTACTTGATGTACAGGTTGGCAACTGTGACTGTGGCCTATTTGCAATTGCTTTTGCTACAGCAGTCGCATATGGTAAGGATCCGAGTCAGTGTCATTTTGATCAAGCAAAGATGAGGGAGCATTTATATAAATGCTTTTCTGGGAGAAAATTACTCCCATTTCCAGAGAACATAGCAACATTGATTAAAAACAACATCCAGAGTTCAACTGATGACATTGCAGTACACTGCTATTGCAAAATGCCTGAACTTAAGGATGTTCCAATGACTGATTGCAGCAGTTGCTTCAAATGGTTTCATCATGCTGCCATGAACTGATGAACAATTAAAGGAATTGGACACTACGTGGTGTTGTCAAGTGTGTCAGTAAACTTTTTTTTTTAATGATTCGTGTATTGATGTTATCATACTTTTTTGTATAAATGCATTGTAAAAAATGCATTAAATAGAGGATTTATAATTAAATCAAAGTTGGTACAATAATTGGGTGATATATAAAGTAACTAGCAAAATAAATGAATAAATTAACGAGACCATAAAAATTAACGAGTATGGCAACACAGCCCAAGAGGGCCAAAGCACTTGCCTACTGCATTGTGGCTACTGTAGAAATAACTATTCACTGGATTTCTTGGCTAGACAACTCCTCAAAGAGAGGGAGCTTGAGCCATTCATTTATTGCAATGCCTAATGGTCACAAGTTGTCTTTTTATATTATTATATTATTGCAGGACATGAATCTCAGCATATATAATGGGCAGGGTTTCATATAGAGTGGGGGGGATGTCTTGTAATTTTCCCCCTCCAGAGAAACTTTCCTCCCCCAGAAAAAAGTATTCCCTTCCCCAATTGCTCAATTTCAACTGAGACTGTCTTGATAAAGTTTTTTGTTCTGATAAAATTCTGTTAATGTTAAATTTTTTTCTTAGGAATCACACAAGCTATTCAGTGTAGTTTTAATTTTGGGTTTTTCCCCATCTCCCAGAAAATCCTGTATGAAATGCTGGTGGGGAGTGTGTTAGGCATAGATAAGGCCTGGTCAGATCCTAAATAGTAGCTAAAAATAATGAGAGATTTGCTAGAATAGCTATAGCCAACTTTGTTAAGAGCTCTTAGACATTGGCAGATAAGCTATATTCAATTGAATTTCCACTTCCGGTATAATTAATGTTTCCGTATACTTAACGGCGTACTCCGCATACGCAATTAAATCGTACAGCCGCTTTTTAACGGCGACTAACGAAGTTTTCCGTACAGTTCTTTTTAGCTTTCAGAGCGTCTCACAGCCTGTCTTGTCGGAATCCTTGGCTACTCTACTCGATGTAGTGGTAACCTTTCAACCAGAGGTAAGCTGTAGATTGCATGCAATATTCTCAAAGCTATGCCGTTTTTTTTAGCTGCTTGTTTGAAACTCCGCCCATTCCCCGTTTATTGTACTTCGAGAACGTGAGAGAATAAAAAGTAGCTTGTCTTTCCACGGCACGCTTGGGGGTCTTTTAAGATGTTTTGGCATTTGAAATTTGGCATAGACTTAGAGTAAGGGTCACTAAGACTAATTCTGCAAAAAACAAAAATAGGAGAAAGAAGGAATTTTTCTGATGACTTACTTCTGGAGCCTATATCTCAATTTCAATTTTTGAGCCACAATGATATTTTTAGGTATGTGACCCATATCCCACAGATATTTCATGGGGTTATCTCATGGCTGTACTCATTACCAACAAGCTCATTACCAGCAAGCTCATTACCAGCATAGTTATAGCAACCAGGCCTAGCCAGCCTGGTGTACAAGTTTTTGGGTTTTTACAGCTACATTTACTCTAGTGGAGCTTACCCTGCCAGGTTAGAGCAGCTGCTATTAGGCTATATAGTATACAAATTACTAAAGAAATATTTCACCATATCACACTCTGACTCATGTAATATATAATTATAATACTTATTACATGAGTCAGAGTGTGATATGGTGAAATATTTCACAAGTAGGCTAATTTATTTTCACCAGCCAAAGGCCAAGTGAAAATAAAGCCTGAGAGTGAAATATCTAGCCATATCACTCTGACCATCCACACTAGATATCTTCACTGAAGTAGTTTTTTGGTAACTCATGGTGTATAGTTAGAGAAAACTTACTAGGGGCTCCCCACAACCCCAGCTGATATTATAGCAGCTGCTCTAACCTGGCTGAGAAAAAGGGGCTGGCAAAGTGTTCTATATCAAGACATTTCATAAATATGTTAGGGTAGCCATTTCACATTAGTAATGGACCATATGCCTCTTGTATCTCTGAAGCAAAATTAATTTTGTCTACACTAGCTTCTACAGGAATACAGCATTGGGCTGTATTGTTGTTAGGCTACCAGTATGATCTAGAGTTTAGGAACTCAGTACACAATAACCATGCTGATGGTTTATTTCACTTGCCTAGACCTGAAAGCAAGGAAGTAACAGACTACCTGGAGTGAGAAACTGTGATTATCAGCTTTCATCCTTACCTGTGACTACCAGACAAGTTCAGGAGGCTAATTCACTAGGACCCACAATCAGCATTGTGATGCACTACAAGCATGAAGGTTAGCCCAACAATATTGCTAGTGAATCGCAGCCATATGCAAAATAATGATATGAGCCTTGTATTAAAGTGGGTGTTTGTTCTAGGGAACAAGGGTCACTATTGTGAAACATTGTCTTAGCCAATTTGCATGCTAGTCACTGTGGTATAGTGAGAATGAAGGGGCTTGCTCATGCATACATGTGGTGGCTAGGGCTAAATGAAGACATTGAACATACTATAAGCAACTGTGCAAATTATAATAATGCACTAGTCTGTCAGTAATGAAAACAATGTGTGTATTCAAAAGTATTTCATTTTCTGAGCTGGATAGGTAGCTATAGCAGTGGCAGTCAAGCCACCAGTGAAGTAAGATAAGTGAGGGGGAAAATGACAGCGACTGCATGTGTAGCTGAGCTGGGTTGGTAAAACAGCTTCAGTAACGATGCCACTGTGTGTGTGTGTATGTGTGTGTGTATGTGTGTGTGTGCGTGCGCGCGCGTGTGTATTCATGAATAAGCCAAACTGGGTTGGTAAAATGCTGACAGTACCAACAACAGCGGTATGTGTTTCATGAAAATGGGTCAAGAAAAATAAAACAAACTGATGGAACTAAATTAAATGGTAAAGGATGATAACAATAATAAAAATACCTTATGATACTGCATTCCAAATTTGCTAAAAGAGAGCACACTAAGCACCATTGTGTAACAGGGTACTTGGTAGTTTATTACCATAGACTCGGGTTGCTAAGTGCCTCCGTTGATAACTCCAAACGGCATGGAAATGGGCACTTGATAAAAAAAGAAGGGCGCTTAATCATCAAGCGGTAACCTAAAAACTGAGGCTGAGTACCTATCAGCAGTAGACGAGGTGCATGGAGCACTCGATAAAAATTGCTAAAACAGTGACGAAAATGGGCGCTCAACAAAAACAACAACAGCGATTTACAAAAAGGTGTGCATAACAACACACGTCTACGTTATAATGTGGGACAAGAGGAGTGGGAAGAGGGTGGCATAGGAGAGGGTGGCATAGTGCATGCTCTAATTTTATATGTGACTTACTATGAATTTTTACAGTCATAGAGTCCTTTACATTGTCGAAAGAGCCTGTGCCAAAGCACATAAAAGTACCTTCATCATAAAAAGGTTTGGCATTCACTATTTTTAATGTGGACAACACATAAGCTGGACCATGCGGTGATTCTACCAATACTTCTGTTTTCTTATGTTTTGCTCTCCTTCTATCATGTTCCCATTTTAAATAATGTGTAGTATTTGGGAGAAATCCAGATAAAATGCAGGATATGTTGAGGTTGCTTCCATTCTTTATACCATAATAATTACTTCTTGCTGTAATGGCGGTTATCTCTACATATATATTATGTGTGTTATGTATGTATGTGTGTACATATGTATGTATGTATATATGTATGTATGTATGTATGTATGTATGTGTAATGGCTCACTTTACCTGGATTTACGACTAAAAAGTCAACTCTATTAAATAATCCTCTATATTCTGCCCTGTATTGTCCATAATCTGCATTATTAGTAACTGAACGATACAATACTTGATCAAAGAAAGCCAAATTATATCTATTATTGGAATCATTTAGAGGACAGATCGCTTCACCCGCTTTACTCCATTCAATAGACTCATAGCTACCTTTGCCTTCAACTTCAAGTACTAGTTTATTTGGTATTTCTAGGAAAATGACCACAAGTGAAATGATGTCACGACGTCTTGATTGAAACCCTATCATTTAAAAATAAACTTAACAATTTATTATAAACATTGCAACTATAAATTAAATTTTTTTTTTACATCGCTTTAAAACTTATAAATAAATAAAAAATCAAACTGCTGCTAAAAATTCATTTAGGACTAATTTGCACTCTGAAAATTTGAACCATCACTAGAAATTCTATGCTAATTCAAAACATTTAAAGGCACTGCACTTGGTAACAGACCAATAAAACCATTAAACATGAGTATTACAATATCAAGCAGTAGCTACAGAGGGTGAAATATGAGGTCACACAATATAGAAATTATATACTTACTAGAATCTATTCTAATTGCATAACTTCCAAGAAAAACGGTATCATCAATACTAAAAATGCATTGATACACTCCTTCATCTCCTCTCTGAAATATAAAATCAAGTGAACTAAAGAAGTGTCCAGGATCTATGACTTCATTGATAGAGTCAACTTTAACAGGCAGTCCATCTCGAAGCCAAATTGCTTCTGGATGCATACAGTCTTCAGTTTCATCATCAAAATAACTTATCATAAAATTTAAACAAATGGTTTGCCCATGTATAGCTTTTATCCTGTTGCTTCTGGTAAAAGGTGATACATCATACTCCTCAATTTTCATTCCTCTTTCAGAAGTAGCAAGTAAAACTAATCATTAAATTAGAGTATATCAAAAAAAATCACTGTACCGCACACAAATATGTTTGGAAACTAGCTAATGCTAAAAATTCTAATAGGCTAAACACATCTACCGTTATCCCATATCACAAGTAATAAATCAATTCTTAATATGCTCATTACTTTTTCTACATAATCTCTATTTTCTGTATTCATCAGTTATTTTCTTTACTTTTTTAGTTAAAATAAAAATATTGACTGCAGTAAAGAGTTTTTATAGATTCTTATATAGACTACACTGCAAACAAATTTCACCATCATGGCAATATCTGGCTTAGTCTATTTTATATATGTACCATCTAATGAATTGTGTCAGTATCTATTCTAACAAAGAATAGCTTAATTACTTGATACAATGATTCCATTTCTAATAATAAATGTGGCAGACTCTGTGAAAGTTACAAAATTTGAAGAATTTGTTAATAATTTACAATGTTAGTCAAATGTTCAAATTTTAAGAAAATACAGGCAACAGGTAAATAGTATTATAAGATAAACAATCTTTTCTACGGAGCTCGAATTAACCTTTTCCCTATCCTGTCACTGATTCATATTCAATTATTATGTACTGAACAGGGCCTACTAGCTGCCACATAAATGCATTAAAATAAACAGAATGTGGCTTAATGTAATATATATATATTATTCATTTGATACAGGAGAATATCACGAGTCTGTTGGCTTAGTATTTACGCGAGTGCCGCAGGCACGAGCGTAAATACCGCCAATCAGACGAGTGATATTCTCGGGTATCCAATGGATAATAAATTTATTAGGTACTGCTCATGGGTGAATACCTTGGTAACAAGAAATTTACCTAGGGGGACGTAATAACCCAACGTAATAACTATGAACACAGGTGATATGGAAAAATATTGCCCTAAGCCACATCCTGTTTACTTTAATGCATTTTCTATGTGGCAACAGTTATCAGGCTCTGTTCAGTACCTAATAATTTCCCATATTACCTGTGTTCAGAGTTATCATGTTGGGTTATTACGTTCCCACAGGTTATACAAGTGTTATAGCACAAGCAACTCGTCTTATGGTAATTCACACATGACCAGTAAATAATAAATGTATTATTCATTAGATACCGGCACTTGTGTAAAATCAAAGCCAACAGACTCATGATATTCTGCTATCAAATGAATAATATAATTATATTTTTAATTCTTGTTACATGATCTTAATTCATAGCCATTGATGCTCAAAACAAAATAAATCATTTTTACCATAGTGGCTATATCCCAGCTAGAAATTGTCCTCTTCTGAGTTAACTTAACTCACTGAATTAAAATACAATGCAGTTTCTAGTAGACTACAAAATATATAGAATTGCTCTTCACAATAAGATTAGGGAAATGATGGTTAGTAAATGCAGGTACTTCAAGTAGTGCAACGATGTCGTTTATAAAAACATTTTAGGCACGTGTAGTATTTAGACCCAAGGTAAAGCAGCATAGTATTGTAATAGAATATCCTGGTGTCATATGGACAATTATTATTATTATTAGAGGTATACCTGAGGTATATTATGATCATTCATACCTCTAATAGTGAGTTTATCTCCTTTGTATTTCCTCTTGCCATCTTTAACAGAGCACAAATACATTCCTCTATCATCAAGGTCAATGCCGTCCACAACAACTATGGCTATTGTGTGTGACTTAGATGAAGAAGATGTAGTATAGACATGAGGCAAATCTTTAACCATTTCCTTTTTATCCTTAGTCCATTTTATATCTACACTATCATTAACTGCATTTACTCTGCAGTAAAGCCATAGAGTAGTGCCTTCCATTAAAGTTATAATATCCTCTTCTCTATTGAATAAATCTGATGGGTATGATTCCACCAGGAGCTGAGCTTCGGCATTTGCTAAAATAAATAAATTATTAGATGGCCTGTACTGGCTTGTTACAACATATTTAGGAGTAAACATATTAAACTCTAATGCTATAAAAGAAAAAAAAAGTTAGTATAGATGCCATAGAAAGAAACTATTTGAGTATTACCCTAAAATATTTCTCATATTAAACTTGTAGTGAAATTACTTACTCATGATATTAGTATTAGTACTATGGTCATAGGAATCCCTTACAATTTTAATGATTTTTTTAACAGTCAAAGTTCAATTGTAGTAGCTATGCTTTGCACCTAATGATAGGCCAAAATTGATACATGTCCCACAGGTAGTAAATGAATCATTCTAGCTCTCCTCGCCTACATAGGATAGAGCTGAATTTGTACAATTCACCACTACCCTAATGTATGATAGGTGTAAGATAGGTAGTTTCCTACAATGAGGGACATGTAGGACACTTCCATTTTGGCCTGCTGTACAGCCTGATTTTATTCTAGCTAGCTAGCTAATTTACTTTATTTATTCTATCTATAGCTTAGCACGAGTAGAACCACTTAATTAAACATGCGTTGTAATGTTTCATTTGTCTTACCTATAACTAAAAGAAGTAATAAGAACAATTGATTCATCCGAAAGTGTCCAACAATTGAATTTTCCTCCACACAGAAATGACGACACAAGTTGTCATTGGAAACACAGAGACAAAATACGGTAAAGTACCGCGATGTCGCTTCGCCTCGCCTCGCCATGTGCGATAAAAATCCTACTCTTATTTCACGTACTACTTCAACTTACTTGACGGGTAGCATGCAAGACTAAGATGGTTGTTATCCACACCATTGCATAAATTTTAGCCCCCCAGAGCCCAAATACGGGTAGCTATACTAAAATTACTTTTGCATTACACAAAGGCTAGCTTGCTGCCAGAAAGTAGCTAGCTCAAATTCAAAATTATGTAAACAATAAGCTCCTTTTCCTCTCCCTGATAATTTGATAGTCATCTTTCTATGCTTCAAAGTCTTAAACTTTGACATGACCCACCCTTATAACACTCACCTGTCTGTCAGTCACTCTGATTTGAATTCTAATGGTTATTTGCCTAATCATTATGACATGATCCAAAAGTGCTTCATGTTACCAGAATAGTGTGAGTGTAACAGAATCTATGGCTGAGTGATTCATTAATAAGCATTTTATCAATGTGTTTCTGAAATTGTAACGTAGGTGCACAAAATTAATATTTTATAACAATTTTGAAATATGAAAGTAGCCAAGAATTAAAAAATAATCATAAGAATAATGCATACTGCCTATAGGCAGTATAGCTATAAGCCCCATGATTTAATAAGTAATAGTTAGAGCATAAGTGCTTACGCATGCCCAGTTGCCACTAGCAACTTATCAGCATTTTCGCAGAAATGGCTAAAGGCAAAAAATAGTGCACACTTACCAAGTTAGTACACCTAGTGTAACAATATAGCAACGGGATCTAAGACCTATAATAACATTAGACATAACTTGCAGCTAAAGTTTACTATTATGAATCACTGTCAAATAAACTCGAAAAATGTGCCCTCTCAAGCAAGTTTCTACAATATTAGTCAGAGGATACAACATTTGTATTCATATTTTGTTCTTGTTTTTTTATTTTTTTTGTTTGTTTTTTGTTGTTGTTGTTGTTTTTTTGGTAAGCGACCTTTTTCCCCTGCCCTAGAACATAGCTACTTACAAGGAGCTCCAATAATAGTCCTAGTTTGTTTTTTGTTTGTTTGCTTTTCTATATGAGAGCCCAAACTAATGCAAGGGGCCGAAGTCTTCAACTGCTGATCATTGCTCACTCTTGCATTTCCAGAGTGCATTATAAAGTCTTGTGTGTGTCACAATGTCTGTGTAAATTCAATAGTAGATATACTGCAGCAGCAATTTAGCCTGCATAATATTCTATAACTATCAAGGCAGTTCTTATTTAGTGACAATGAACAGAATAAGGAAAAACTTTGTAGCTACAGATAGAACAAAACACTGTATTTGAATTTACTTTTTATATGCAACTACTCTTTACATTATTCAATCTCAATACATCATATTTTGTGAAAATGTTTGCTATAGCCATAATATGAAGAATAGATAAAAACCAGAAAAATTACTATAGATATAATAATTGATTACCAAATATTGCTCAGATTCTGTTGGAACAGTTTTGGACCAGGCTTTTAGTTTACAAATCAGAGGGGTTTTTTTTAGTGTTGTCTATTTTTGCCAAAAAATTTCAAATAATTATTGCTTTATTTGCAACGTAGAAAATAATTTAATTCTGTCTTATAAACAATGGAAAACAAAAGTTATTCTTATGAAAAGTAGATTAACTCTATTTCGGACTAAATACTTAACAATTAAATCAAATGCCAGATCTTTGCTTTCCTTGCTAATAATTTTATGCATAGCTGCCTAAATTACTTTTTTGCTAAAAAGCAAGCCAACAATCAGTGTGGTCCCTCACATTTACTCAATTCAAACTTTTCTCCATTTGCCTTCTCTGAATCTTAGCCATTTCACCAAAGAAGGGTGCTGGGACATAGCAACGCGCGCGCACCACAAATAACCACAAAAATCCGCCGTGCTCGCAATAACATCAACGACCGCTAATTTAGCTTGCGCGGGTAATTCAAAGCTTCCCGCCCACCAATTGATAAAATAAAACTAACCGAGGCCCCGCCCCCGCTATAAGTTGTAAAGAGCGCAGCTGTTTGATATTGTTTTTCTTGGCTTACTTTATCAGTATTGTTTCTCCCTAGAGCAGACACTGGCTCCCAGATTGTCTCCAAGCTTTGACAGGTAAATAATACCTCACTAATGGCTCCATTATTTTAATTTTTTATTCTTGTGCAAAACTTCTTCCTGATATGTATATCACTCATGATTTTTTTTTTATTTTACAATATTGTGATGACCAGTGATAATTTTTATGAATGTATAATATAATTATAATGATACTTGTTTTATATAAAAAATATTTTGAAATAGCCAGCTAAATATAGCTAGATGAATATTTTGTGATGTAGCTAGCTAAGTAAGGATGAATAAACAAATGAAGTGAATAGCTAAGTACAGAAAACTGTACACAAACTGAAACTGTAGAGTTTTCCAGCAGCAAAAATGGTTCACTAATCTATTACAGGTACATACACACACTGAATATGCATCTAGCTAGCTTGATAAAAGGCTTCCCTTACCTGACCATGCCGAGAAAAACACTATTAACAAGACTACAATAATCTCCTCACACTCGTTTCAGTAGGGCTTATCATCGAGAAGGAGAGGCGGCCAGAAAACTGGTTTGCTAACAGGAGGTAGGCCCCGAAAGTTGGAGAGCACCTGTAACTCACTTTCCCGCGGGAATCAATTGAATCTGTTGTGGGTGTGGTTTGAATGCACATAAGTCTCAGCCAAAAGATCGCGTGGACTAATTTTTAGTCCTGGAGTCTATTTTGTGTTACTTCTCAGAAACACTGCGTAGAAAAGACTCCAAATTTCGTACACAGGCTGATATGACCTTAGCTACAAAATGTTCGTTGCAATTTTTTTTTGAAAGAAAAAAATTAGGGCGCGCTGCCGCGAGGATCAAATGAGCACAATCAACTAGACAAAGCAAAGCAGAATTGAGAAAAAGTACAACGAAGGTTTTGAAGACAATCAACAAATGTAGCAGTAGACGAAGAATGGGCTCGTCAGCGACGGCACCGCGGAGGAGTTGTGGATTATATACTTGCATAGTTGCCAACCATCCCGATTCTGGCGGGAAATCCCGACATTCTAGCTCCAGTCCCGCTCCTGTCCCGACATCACCGACCAGAGAGGGTCCGAGGCCAGGAAATGAAGGCTAAACTGTAACAGTACAGCTCGAGACTTAGTTTAGCTAGCTATGGCCCGAGTAGGGTCAAAGTACAGTTATTTTTAGTCCTAACGCAAGAAAGCAACTCGCCAATCACTTCACAAAGACTAAAAACAAGTTCACATAACAAATCATCAGTTCACAAAACAAATCATCAGTTCACGATCTTTACGATGTGCATGTGGACGTGGCAAAAGGGGCGTGGTTTAATTTAAAAAAGGGGTGGCAAAAATTTTCAGGCGCGCAAGCTCGCCGGTTGTCCCTACATTTTGTATCTAAAAGTTGGCAACTATGTACTTGAGGCTGAGGAGCTCGTAACTTGAACGAAACAGGCTCCCAAGGCCCGTTCTTTTTATTTAGTTAGTCCATTAGCAGTACTCTTTAGGATCCACCCTTAATTGGAGCTCTAACCCTACCCTTCCACATTACCTTCTAGAACTTTCTCTTCATGCACGTGCTCTATGTGTTTGTGTCTTATTGGTCAGTTTTATTGTCATGTGATTCTCTGGTGATCTCAGAGGCCTGGCCTATAAAAGGCTAGTCCTCTGAGTTCTCTGGGTCTCTTCTTCCTTTTATATTTTGTACTTCCTCCTGGCTATCATAATTATCCAATATAACTGGAGCAGTTAGTATAGCATGGGGAGTACTATAACTGAGAGGGAAGAGAACTGGTGGCAGCCACTTGGAATAACTGAGACCTAACATCTACAAACATAATGCAAAAATTCATTATGGTGGATTCTTGTATTGGTGAAGATGGGACTCTTCTAAATTTGTTGTTGTTGTTGTTTCTGTATACTTTTGTTATGGCCATCTTTATTAACACGCATATTTACGTTTCACTAATTATTTATCTCTGTGAAATCCAATTAAAGAGAATGACATGATATTTTAGCTACAAGTTTCTAATCTGCTTAAATGTAACAAAATCTTTTCTTCATGCACAAGGTCCCCTGGTGCACACAGTAGGTACCAGGATAAATACCAGATAATTTGAATTTTGTAATTGTAACTATTGTGTAAAATAGTTAAACAATGGCAACTCTAAGAATTACCCTCAGGATCAGGACGGTTGCAGCAATGATTCCTCTCAATTGCCTTGCATGGTTTAACTATTAGCTACATACATACATACATATATATAATACTTAAATACCGTTGCTATATTGTTGTCAGGTGTAATAACTTGGCAAGTGTGCAATAACACTTGCCCGGTATTTAAAATAGTTAAAGCATGAGCGCTTAGTGCCTAGTACATTTATCGCACTCAGTCCTCGGGCCTACGGCCCTCGGGCTGTCGTGCAATAAATCAACTAGAAACTAAGCGCTCATGCTTTAACTATAACTTATTACATGTGTCAGAGTGTGATATGGCAAAATATTTCACTGAGCAGGCTAATCTATTTTCACGAGCCTATTATATACTCAAGGAAAATATCCAATGAATAATACACGTGCAAGCTCGTGAAATATCTCCCCATATTTTGCACTCATGCAATAAGTACTATAATATGTAATATAGTTCAACCATATCTATCATAGCCAGATTTGAGCAAAAATTGGTAGCACTTGCACAGCAAATCATATGATGATCTTTGTTTTGAGCAATAGAAGGTCCACACCCCTTCTTTTTTTCTTTACTGCATTAAACACTAAAGAACTGCCATTTCTCTAATGTTTCCATTGCCACCATTGCCCATCAAAATACAAGTATACACTTTATTTAGCTGTGTACTGCAATCAATAGGACTTATGAAATCTTGAAAAAGTCTACACAAGTTTAAACCTGTTGATGCTTAGCAACTAGAAGTGTGTTTTAGCTACTCCAGCATAAGTAAACAGTACAAAATTGTATTATAATTTAGCAATGACAATAAATATTCATTTTCTATATTGATGGAGATAGCTAATTCCTGTGTCTTTTGGTTGTGACATTATGGTTGAAACAGTTGGTTTACTGGACTTTACTCCTTATGATAAATCTACAGGAAGAAGAAAAAAAAAAAGATGAATAAAAAAAACTTTTTTAAAAAGTAAAAATTAGGGGATTTATAGGTTGCCCAACTAGGAAAGTCACAATTGCTCTAAAAATTATGGAAACAAGAGAGATCACTCACCCTATGTGATGACTTTATATCCCTAAACCTCTGCTTCTTTAAATGGTACTGTAATAAATGGTCAATCCTTCATTTATTGAACAAGTCAGTGATTTAGGGATGTATAATCATCACATGGGATGTGACCTTTTTTCTTGCTTCCATACTATTTAGAGAAATTTTTTTTATTAACTCTAAACTTCATTCTTAATGGTGGTTTTAAATTATTCGTACACTATGTATGTAGGGATTGGGGGATGGAGAGAGAATTTAGGCTAGGATGAGTCAGTCCAAGAGGTCCAGATCTATTTGTGATTTTCTAATCTTTGGGGGGGGGGGGTGTGGTGGGTGGGATGTGGGGAGGGGAAAAGAGAATCAGTTCAGTGTTGGGGCTCTCGTTAAGTGGTATCAATTGCATTGAAAAGAATAGCTAGCTATTATGGAGGGTTCTCTTAGCAATTACTCTTAATTTGAACAAAATAGCTCTGACAATCCCATAATACATGAACATTGACAATAAAGGTACAATTCACACACAAGACAACAACTGAGGTGGTCTAACAGACCCCAAAGAAATTTAACATGTGAAAACACTTTCATATCTAATGTAATGAGGACAAACAATTTAATGTCATATTAAAGTAATGATGAATTATATAATAAAGTGGAACTCAGCAAAAAATTACATTATGTTCTTTTCATATCACCTAAGATTCAGTCAAAGCACAGTATACCCATGCTCTATTTTTTGCACTATAGTATCCATCCCTGGTTCCAAGGGTTCCATGGAACCCCAGTTAAACAATATTACAGTAGGAGTAAAAAAAAGTTCCCATAGAGACCAGACTTTTTAGCAACTAACAAAAAAATAGTCTCTAGGGGTAAGGAGACTTTTTAAAGACTTTTTATCAACCAATGACCAGCTGCTAAACTAACTTTTAAAGTTTTAAAGTCCAGTTTATTTATTTTAAACCACTGATTTTGCAGCTGCTACACACTAAGCAGGTGCTGCCCTGTACATGTACTTGTTTAACCACAATAACTGAAGTGCTCTAGAAGGGTTCTGCCCCTAGCAGTAAATAAGTCAGACTCAGAAAAGGTCACTAGAGAAAAAAGACTTAAAAGGTGGCTACAAAAAAAAAATTGCCAAAAAAGTCTGGCTAAAAATTGCACAAAAAAATCTGTGTTAAAAGTCTGACTTTAGAAATACCTTAAAACAACTCAATGGGAACTTTTTTTTTGACCCTTGGCAGCACAAAAAAGTAATTAACTTTCAAACAGAAGCAGATATCATACCTAGTTTTACACCAGTAAAGGAACTGCTTCAAAAATTTCTTCAGTTCTGATTAAAAAATTCCAGGTCACCCTCTTGGGTTTCCAGACTAGTATGAGATAGTACATGAAAAAAGCCTGCAACATACTGAAACCTGTCTTGATCACCTTTGCCAACTTCAAAGTTAAAATTTTCACATTATGTAGCTCAAGTAAATAGATTATTATTTACTTACTATTGATGGGTCTATTTAAACTAACATGTTGGATATGGTAAGCCAACTTGGGTGGCTATAAAATAGGAATATATACTGGAAGCTGACAGGGAATAATTGCTTATTAACACAAGCAAAAGCTAGTTCTGAAACACAACATGAAGCTGTTATGTGACCCACCTGTTGTTTACAAACGGGTGCTCCCAGAGTGAAGTTTAATTCAGAGTATTGTTGGGATAACGAGTTTTCCTTATAATAATCTACCAACTCAACCACTGAATTGAACACCAGGGGTTCAACTAAGCCATACAGTCCATCTCGAAACATAACGCGAATCAGGTGGTTCATTCCGTCCATGCGAACAGTGAGTGTATAGAAGCTAGGCTCTCGTGTAGCATCTCGCACGAAAAATGCTCCATTGGGCTGTTTTCTCATTATTTTAGAAACTTCCCTTCTAATAGCAGTAGTTGTAGTGGTAGTGGTAGTAGTAGAAGCCACAGTATTATAATAGCAGCAATAACAGTAGTTGCAGCAATAATAGAGTCAATAATAACAATCAATAATAATAATAATATTTATAATAGTAGTAGTAAATAACAGCAATTATAGTAATAATTGGCAAGCAAGTGAAACTAGTGGGACTCTAAGTGAACAATTGAATTAGTGTATATATTATGTTATGAATATATATGGGTGGTATGTAGTTCCAGTTTTATCAAAAATAAAGCTTTTTAGACTAGATCAGCTGCTAAAATATCAGCTGGGGGTGTGGGTAGCCCCTAACTTAACCTGTGTGTTTAACTCACTGAGTTACCAGTCCTCTGGTACTAACTATGTTATGTGAAGATAACTAGTGTGGAATAAACCATTATTACACCTGTCAGAGTGATATGGCTAGATATTTCACTCTGGCTCATGAAAATATAATATTAGCCTTATAATACTTATTACATGAGTCAGTGAAATATTTACATGGTGAAATGTTTCACAAGCCAAAGACAAGTGAAAATAAATCCTGAGATGAAATATCTTGCCATATCACTCTGACCAGTATAGTAAGTAGTTTATTCTACCCTAGATATCTTCATAGCTGTAGTTTAGTAGTTTGTACCAGGCCTTAAGTCACCCATGTAAAGTTGGCTGTAGGGGTTCCCCAAACCACCATAATAATTATGTTAATTTAGCAGCTGCTCTAACCCAGTTGGGTCTACACCAGAGAGTGTCAGTTGAACCACTTATTACACTTATGGCAAGATATTTCATTCTCAGGTTTTATTTTCACTCACCTCTGACTCTTGAAAATAAATTAGACTGCTCATGAAATATTCTGCCATATCACACTCTGACTCATGTAATAAGTACATGTATATATATTATATATAATTATGTAGGTTAGTTACATCACACAGTAAAGGCCAGTACTGAGGCTATAGAAAATGCTGATTCACTTCCTAGAAGGTGGGTATTAAAATATATTCACCCCATGAATTAAGCAATCTGATTGGACAATTTGAGCAAACCACCATGATACAAACAAACTATATATATATTTATTGCAGCTTTGATATTAAACTTGAATATTTCCGCATCACGCGAGCGTTCTGTATTCTCCCATATTGTACGGTTTATATTGTACGCTACTTGTAGCGCGCGCGTAGCGAGTAAAATCAATGAAAATTGTATTGTAACCGGTTGAGAAAAATTTCAAAGAAGCAATAAATCACTTATCACACTCGTCGTACAATATGGGAATGATATTTTACTCTCACGCCACATTTTCACTCGCCTTTGGCTCGTGAAAATATTTTGCGTGCTCGTAAAATATTTTCCCATATTGTACTCTGACTCGTGCTATAAGTATTATATATATATTATAATTATATATTATATATATATATAATACTTATAGCACGAGTCAGAGTACAATATGGGAAAATATTTTACGAGCACGCAAAATATTTTCACGAGCCAAAGGCGAGTGAAAATGTGGCGTGAGAGTAAAATATCATTCCCATATTGTACGACGAGTGTGATAAGTGATTTATTGCTTCTTTGAAATTTTTCTCAACCGGTTACAATACAATTTTCATTGATTTTACTCGCTACGCGCGCGCTACAAGTAGCGTACAATATAAACCGTACAATATGGGAGAATACAGAACGCTCGCGTGATGCGGAAATATTCAAGTAAAAATATCAAAGCTGCAATATGCGCGCGTAGTAAAATCAATGAAAATTGTATTGTAACCGGTTGAGAAAAATTTCAAAGAAGCAATAAATCACTTATCACACTCGTCGTACAATATGGGAATGATATTTTACTCTCACGCCACATTTTCACTCGCCTTTGGCTCATGAAAATATTTTGCGTGCTCGTAAAATATTTTCCCATATTGTACTCTGACTCGTGCTATAAGTATTACATATTGCTAATATTATAGGTAAAATGAGTGAAATGCCTTACCTAGATATGCTCCCCCAGTACCAGTCCTGTTCCTCTAGTGTCCCGTGGCTTCTGAGAATTTGTTGATGGGATGTATATTTATCTAGAGGAATATCTCCCACATCTCTATAAATTACAATCAATCAATGCACACTAAATAGACTATAGGCTTTGCCACAATTGAAAATCGCATCAAGTAATTTGTTTGTGTAAGTAGATGGCACAGAACTAACGTATTTGGCGAGCGAGCAAGGTGAACGAGACACTATCAGGGGTAACTCAATTGAAAATCGTGGATACTAATTTATATAATATATTATATATGTTTGGACGTACGCATGTCATTTTTGTACTCTGACCCTGGCCTTTTTTAGTTAGTTCGGTAGTCAACCCCGTCCTAAAACTTTACTTAATGGAATCCTCTGGTTTATTGATCATTACTCATATCATCCTAGAAATTGAATTGTTTACCGTTTTCAATTATTTTACCAGAGTTTCACTGCTATTCGAAATAGTTGTGGTAGTCATAGTTGTAAGCCCTTCGCAACAGTATTTACTTGAAAATTCATTGGCCATTAGACTAACTGCGAAGGTAAGTCTTGTGTAGGTATGTTAACTTGTGTGAAAGTATTTGTGTGTTAGAGCTACTACTTAACAACAAAGCAAACACATTTAAAAAAAAGACCTGTTTTTGTTTTGTTTTGTTGTTGTTGTTGTTTTTTCAATTCAAACAATTACGGGGAATGGTTACTATGGCATTGAAACCTTTACATATACAGTAATTTAAAAAACAACACTCATGTTAGAAGCTAAAATCAGTCATTTTAACAATAGTGTAGCGTTTGGCCCGCTCGCTATTTGTGCTCAAGCACACCACTAGTCTAAGTATCCATGAGGCAAACTAGGATTTTGTTAATGTTCATTACATCATTAGGTAACAATAACACACACATACATACACTAACACACAGACACACATACATACAAATAAGAAAAGGTTTGAGAAGAAACTCTGTTAGATGAAATTTAAATTACCGGACTGCTTGACTTACAATGGCTGCTGCTGTTGCAATTTTGCTTTAGGTGAACCCTGGAATGGCTTGCCATGAGGTGACAGACAGACCTGTATGGGTGATCTTTCCGCATGCTTAGGTGATCTTTCTGCATGTTGGGGTGATCTTTCTGCATGTTGGGGTGATCTTTCTGCATGTTGGGGTAATCTTTCCGCATGATGGGGTGATCTTTCTGCATGTTGGGGTGATCTTTCCGCATGATGGGGTGATCTTTCTGCATGTTGGGGTGATTTTTCAGCATGATGGGGTGATTTTTCCGCATGATGGGGTGATCTTTTTGCATGATGGGGTGATCCTTTTGCATGCTTGGGTGATCCTTTTGCATGCTTGGGTGATCTTTTTTCATGCTTGGGTAATCTTTCTGCATGTTGGGGTGATCTATTCGCATGTTGGGGTGATCTTTCTGCATGCTTGGGTGATCCTTTTGCATGGTTGGGTGATCTTTTAGCATTCATGGGTGATCTTTTAGCATTCATGGGTGATCTTTTGGCATTCATGGGTGATCTTTCAGCTTCCATGGGAGATATTTCAGAATTCTTTGCAGATGTTTCAGTATGCATGGGAGATCTCTTAGTTGATCTTTCCTCATTCATGGGAGATTTGGAAAAAGGTGTGATAGATTCCAGGGACCCAGGAGTGTTATGATAGTCACTATGAGATGAAGAGTCATAAGGTGAAGAGTCTGAAGAGCGGTAGCCATAATAACTAGATGGACTGCTACCAGAACCTAAAGGAAAAAAATATGTTTTGTTAGTCAGTGAAGGTAGCAATATTAATTTAGAAGTTTAAAGATAAGTCATAGTGTAGGGCAATCTAATTGTTCTGTAAGCTAATTGACAAAAATTGCAAAATTTTATCTACAAATGAGGTTAGATGAAAATACTATAAGTATTTTTTATTTAAAAAATGAACACATTGATTACTTTAAAAAAAAATGACATGCTACACTAACAAAAATCAATATTTAGTATGACTCCTATACGTGAAACTTTTCTAACATAGTATCAGGGCGAGATACTATTAGTTAACACTACTAGCTACTTAGATTAAACTCACCCCGTCTTTGTGAAGAGAAAGGGGAAATATCGTCCCATGGCTTTGGAGAAGTACAAGTGTTGCGCATTTTACCTGAATACTTTTGGGAAGGAAGACGAGGGTCTAAAACATTCACATCCACATACACACATATTTACAATAAAAATACAAGTAAAGTCTATAATAATGTGCTTCGCCTACACAATGACCACATGTCTATAAAATATTTAATGTGAGCACACATTTATATAAAGATTTTAAGTATGGGTTAATCCGTAGAATCCGAAGAATATTCCCACACAGCAGTATAATAATGCTGCCACCAGAGATTATTCCTTATCTTGCTCTTAAGAAAGCCAAGTTCAACAAATTGACTCGAGCTATCAGAGAGTGCGCTAGCACTCCCTACGTAGGAATGACTTGGCCGTCCCATTGACCTAATACAACACATTGGCCGCCATATCTCACACCCCGGGTGGCCACCAAATTTGGTTCAGATAAACTTCAACGCAACTAGAAGGCTGTTTCAAAATGTCAAGTCTCTACCTCGAAAAACCACGGAAATATGGTAGATTGAAAAAGAGCCGTTTTCATCAGGACGTTCCTAATAATAATAATCATAATTTTCATCATCTTCTTCAGATATTGTTGTTGCAGCGCGTAACTCCGAAACCGTTAGAGATATGAATGTGGAACTTGTACCAACGCGTTCCTTTTCATGGTCTCCAGCGCATCAGCATAGTTACATTCAGTGTTGGTGTGAATTTCACGCCCCAGGGAGCCTCGAAGTCAGTGAAAAATATGCCCAATTTTCACATTTTACCAGATCCAATATATCAGACTACGCCACATTTTGGTAGACTTCTTGGTATCATTCTCTTCGTTTAGTCATTTCGACTACAACCGTCATGGCCGCCAGAGGTCAAATGTCAGCATTCACGGCTTACTTCACCAACAATATTTATTTCACACCGCAGCGACTATTTTTGTACAAAAATTAGTATGTGGCATTGCTACATCGTACCTAAGCATGTGTGAAAATTTCAAGTCAGTACTTTGACCTTTGCACCTGGCTGTGATTACATGTCAAAAAATAAGGCAAACAAGTGAGGGCAAAAAAATATGTACCAGATAAAAAGAGGGACGTAGGAATGGAGGGGTTCTATAAACGTCAATCTCACACCTACATTATTAGTGGACTTTGATAACCACGAGTTGAGGCAATAACGTAGGTGTGAGATTGACGTTTATAGAACCCCTCCATTCCTACGTCCCTCTTTTTATCTGGTACAGATTTTTTATAATAATAAGTTCAATTGAGAAGAACTTTATTCAGTTGACACGTGTGTGTGTGTGTGTGTGGTGGTGGTGTGTGTGTGTGTTGTGTGTGTGTGTGCGCGCTTGTGTGTGTGCGCGCTTGTGTGTGTGTGTGTGTGTGTGTGTGTGTGTGTGTATGGTATTAGAAATAGACACACACAATCAAACTTAAATTACATGGAACATCAATACAACAAACCTACACAAAATGTTCTTTATTGTTATATTCATGTAGGTGTATGCCTACATTATGTACGTTAGTAGCAACGACGACAACTATAATGTGTGTGTTCATGAATAATTTATAAGCTGAACCAAGTTGGTAGAGCATCGTCATTACTTGAATGGGTAATGTGTCTAGCTCAATTGTTGACAAGAAAAAAAGTGCTTCCATTTAGAGTAATCATGCTACACGCACTAGCTACCATTTTTAAAACCATCTGGAACAAACAGCATAATGAATTTTGGAGTGCCTTATTAATAGTAACCTATTGTATGCTCTTCTTTCTTTTCTAGTTCTTGCCCTGTCCATTGCCCACTCTATGAACAATGAAAACTGAAAATTCGGTGTCTGTATTTATAAATAATTCATTTGATGAACTGAGTTAGGAAAGAGAATTCACCTACAGTAGCAAAACTTAATTCACCTACAGTAGCTAACCTTAATTCACCTACAGTAGCTAACCTTAATTCACCTCAAATTGTGAGTAGAAGAAAGGCAGAGAAGCAGGAGAACGCAAGGGTCAACAAAAATAGAAAGCAAGTAAGAATAGGCTGAGCTGATGTACATAACTTATTCAATGAAAGTGAAAATAGAGCAATGAAGAAACGAAACTATGGATAAAAATAAATTATGCTATTAAATTCCTAATTTGCAAAATTAGTACATCGAGCATCACAGTGTGGCTGGGGGGGGTACATGTTAGTTTAGCTATGTCCTGTAGAAAAGAAGCGTTAGAACTTTGAAAGTCCTAATACCCTAGGTCACCAAATAACTAAGCTGATAATTTGATAAACACTGTGAAAAACAGCAACTTCTTGAGTAAAGTTAACTGCTGTATGGTATTTGTAATTTATATGGACAGAAGAAAATTATAATACTTATTCCTTAGCCTGTCTGTCTGAAGCAAGTTTCAGCATCACCAATTATATTCATGGTTGTTTTTTGGAAAAGCAAGGAAAATATAAGAGAGTTTGAAGGGAGAGGATTCACTTTTCACATAAAGCATTAATTTAGTTCAGTAAGACTTTGATCATAATAATCCGCAGTCGTTTACATGCAAAGCATTTTTCTCAGTAAGTAGTTTGGCAAGTTAGGATGGAAGCCTGTTCAATGTTAGTAATAAGTAGGCATGGAAGAGCACTGCTGGTATCAGTTTCAACCCTTGGAGTATACTTTATATCAAAACCTACATAAAGAAAAAAAATATTGGGCCAGATTTGGTACATTGGAAGGATTCACAATTTTTTTTTTGCAAAAGAGCAATTATGATACTACACATAGGAACTGGGCCAACTCTAACAACCATTACTTTGATTTGAACTTAAATACACATGTACATTATTTTTAAAAAATCAACAACTAAAAAAAACTTGATCAAGTAAATTCCTAATTAGAAAAATAAAACTACCCTATAAATATCCCACCATCTCCGTTCCACGCCAACCTACTATCCCCACTCCTCCCCACTCACCCCATCCCATTCCCCTTACTCCCCCATCCCACTCGTCTTCTCTCATTTGCAACAAAAATATGATTTATTATTATTACTACTTACTACTTGGATTAAACTCACCCCGTATTTTTTTAGGAATAGGAGGAGTATCAACGGTTGAAGTTCTGCGCATTTTAACTGAATGTTCACCAGGAGGACAAGGAGGAGCTACAACATTCACATCAATACCAATTCATATATACAGATGCACACACAAGCAAGCACAGCATACACTCCTCTTAGACTTCATGACATCAATTATAAGCAAAGTCTTGTAAAAAAAAGTGTTAAAATTGAGTCTGTCCAATTAAATTCTTACATGGTACTTATTCAGAGGCAGATGCATACTGATGGGAGTGAAGTCCCATTACTGGCATATATTATTTGAGTCAATGCACTAATCAACAATATGAACAGTCCTAGTTACAGGAATAGACTAATACGTCTAAGTAACTTAATGAACTCTGTTTTTTATGTTCAGTGCAAAAGAAGCTTTTAAAACTTATTTTTTGTCTATGTGTCTCAACATGAACTTTGAGGATGGCAACATTGTAGCTGTGCATGGATATCACTCCCGATAAAATCAAAGTAATATTATGTTCTTAGCACTTACTCAATTATATAACATTAGACTAGTTTCCTCTGAGCCAATTGTGCTATAGTAAGCCAACTCCAATAATCTGTTATTTGTGCACAAACTTCATAACAAATATATTTTCATATGAGTCTTGCATATTCGAATTGCTAATATTTTATTCAAATACTTGATGTCATTGCTAATCAAACAAAAAAGTTTACTAAAGAAGCCTTATGAGAACTTTAAAATATTCTACTTTAAGATAAAACCTTAAAGAGTCACATAGTGCTAGCACTTACGTGAAGCTGTAGTGGCAGTAACATTAAGTTTCACGCCATTTTGCAGTTTCATACAAGATCCAACAGTGATTACAGAAATACTATATCTAGTTTCTGGGTGAAGATTACCCAATGTAAACTCCACTGTATTTTGATCATAATAATCGAATTCATCTATGGAAGTATTTCTGTCATATCTGTCTTCACCATCAGAATAGGTTACCTGGGATTACAATATTTAATTAATGTTTTCAATCATATGAAAACCTACCCAGTAATATTGAATAAATTTGGATAAGTATTCAGGACAATAAAGATGAAGGACTACTGACTCCCAATCTGTAGTTTTTACTCTGAGACTGTTTTCCTCTACAACAACAATACCAAAGCATGTGACAATCATAAGAGAGTAAAGTAGATTTCAATAACAAGTATCCACAATAACAAATATTTGTTGCTGTTGTTTATTTGTAATTCCCACCGTGCAGCCTTCATAATCACATTATAGCATCCATTATCACACATGTATATTTCATAGCAACTGAGCCTTCTAAAATAACAATAATATGTAATCCTAGTAGAAAAATAAATTCAAGGGTACATATGGCATACTATAATGGCTACTTGGGTTAAAGCAGTAAAGACTGTGTTAAATGAATTAGAGTAGGGGTCATAATGATTTTATGTTGGCATTTTAATGCTTACTATGTATATATGAGGGCTATAATAAAATCAGCAGGAAATTTTTTTAAGTATGTGATGGATAAACAACAACAGCTTGGACATTAATGAAAGTGTTTATCAAATAAAGTTAACTTAAGTCTGCCAAAAATGTTGGGTTAAATTATAAATACACTATTACCATTAATAGAGAAAACTAATATAAAAATAATATATTCAGCAGAAAAAAGGTTAAAGGAGGAGGAATCCCAGTTCTCTCTACCCTCCAATCCCTGGATACCTCATGGCAGATAGCATCTTGCTTTACCCAAAATTGATTTATATTTACTGTATACAAGAAGAGCAAATGGAGGACTATAGAGTACTTCAAATTTGTTAACAACTTTGCAGCTGTATCTCCCAGTGTCTTCATATTGTATAGTCCGTTTTATTTTTGTCTTTATAAGGTGTCGTTTTGAAAACGAATTAAATTCCGAAGTTGATTCCTTTATAATACCCCACTCCACAGTTGGTGTTGGAGTACCAGTTGCAGCACATTTAAGTTTAACAACTCCTTCTTTATAGAATTGGACCATACCTTGAGGCTGATAATAAAATAGGTGGAGCTTATCTATTAGTTGTTAAAAATAGATGAAAAATTTAACATTTATAACAAAATGAACAATATTGTAACCATTCATATATTTGAATAATCATGTGTAGTTAGTGATAGTTGAAATTTTCTGAATGTGTATACTTAGAAAGTACCCTACCGCATAGTGGCACTTGATATAAGCTCTTCTCGCTGAATTCCAAGATCTCATGCACATCCCCAACTGCTACCCTGTCCCACACATACAGGACTTTCCATTGTCTCTCCATGATGCACAAATCTTTTGAAAGGATTGACCTGGTGCAAGATTATCACTAAATCCCCATCAAACCCACTGATAACCACAAATCATCCCATTCAATTTATTTAAGTTCAAGTGTATGCCATTCGGGTTGCGCAATGCTGTAGAAACTTTCCATTATTGGTGCTTCATAGATTTCACTTTTGTTTTTTGTGTGTGTGGACGACATCCTCAACATTTGAGGAAGAGCACAAAGAACATTTGTGTCACCGCCTTAGTAACTATGGCATCCACATTAACCTCTCCAAATATCATTTCGGTGTGAGTAGCCTAGAAGTCCAGGGACATCACATGAGCCAGCATGGAATCCACTCAACAGCAAAGTAGATTCAGTGCAAAAATTACCATGATTCAATACATCATTAAAGCTTTAAGAAATTGTTGGGCTAATTATCGATAAGTTCCCCACTGTGCCAACATTCTACAGCCCCGGTTGCAAATACTCTCTCAAATTAGCTACTTAGTTGGACGGAGAAACGTAGTGCAGTGCTTTTGAAAGGAAGTTATCGGCAGTTTACTTAGCAATTCATCACTTTTGGCATTTCATCAAGAGTCATAAGTTTCACATAATATGCCATGACCACATGCCTTTAACGTTTGCCTTCAGTGCCCATCTAGATAGACATTTTCTCCAACAGATTCTCCATCTAAATTTATCACCCAATTCACTATCAATATTCGATTCATCAAAGGGTCTCAGAATGCAGCAGACACCCTGTTGAAGCACCATCATTGCAACCAAGGTGACCTAGAAGCCCACCATTCAATGGCACATCTTTAGACCTCAAAACAATCCAGCTTGCTTCAACAATTACCTTGCTGGTATGTTGCATGTCCACAGGTAATCCCTGACTTATGTTCCAGAATCTTTTCACTGTCTGAACCATTCTTTAATGGCACAGTGAGGTAAGAGTGAATTTTCAAATTAATGGCATGCTGTTAACAAGAAACTAAACTTCAAGACTAGGTCTACCCCAACTACTAGACATAAAAGTTACCACTCTTCATTACATTATCACATGAACTGCTAATATCCCACACTTTTATTCATATGATACATGTATCATCCGTTTTCTCAAATTTGTGCACTTTTTAGTGTCTCACTTCACTTCACTCACTCCCAAGTAGGTTTCAGCTATCCTAAAACCCCAACTATGCCACCACTTTTTTTTTTTTTCAACTTAAACACATTATTCAATAAAATTTTACATGAAGATACATAGTATCACACCCGTGACAGGTACTATTTAACCGCCAAGAATATTCCTTAAACATGTATTCAGAAAAAGTTGTTTTTTTTCATTAAATGTACCTCTTATCCTGTTGGGAATATTATAATTGATATAATTTAAACACATGATATTTTCTTTTCATATTATCTATTTTCCTCTAAAGAAATTGATGATGTGCAAGAGTTACAATGTCTTACCTCTAACCCTGACTGTGATTTCAGCAGATGTTGTTCCAAAACTATTTGTTCCAATGCATTCATACTTTCCATCATCCTTAGAATATGTAGCTTCAATAATCATTATTGTGGATACCACATGGTTATACAGTGATCTTATAGGAAAAGATGGTGAAGTAGAATATTGCTGTGTTGCTTGAACAAAAACATCATGAGATATCTTATCGGTACTCCTATTATTGTGCTTCCATGTAATTGAATAAGATGTAGGAGATTCAACATCCATTAGAGTGCAGGAGATATTGATACTTTCACTGGCGTGTATCTTGAATGTGTCAGTAGTAGTAGGAATTATTGAAGTATATGCTGCCAATATGAATTATAATGTAGAATTACTGTAGGAAGGTTGTAATTATACTAATAATAACCTACTCATTAGTTGATTTTATATGCCATGTTAGAAAGACAATAAACATAAATAAGTGCAAATGGTTGAAATAAAATATATAGTACTTATTACATGAGTCAGAGTGTGATATGGTGAAATATTTCAAGAGTAGGCTAATTTAATTTATTTTCAAGAGCCAACAGCAGAGTGAAAATAAAGCCTGAGAGTGAAATATCTAGCCATATCACTCTGAAGAGTGTAATAAGTGGTTTATTCCACACTAGATTCACTGAAGTCGTTTTTTGGTAACTCAAGGCTTAAAACCCCCAGCTGATATTATAGCAGCTGCTCTAACCTGGCTGGGTAGGCTCCACTAGAGTAAAGATAGCTGTAAAAACCCAGAAAACTTGTAGCCAGGCCCAGTTGGTATAACTACTCTGGTAATAAGCTTGCCAGTGATAACTACATGAGATATCATGGGGTATCTCAGGGGTCACCTACCTAAAAATATCATTTTGAAGATATCTAGGGTGGAATAAATATATATACATATATATGATATTTTTAGGTATGTGACCTGTGAGATATCCCAAGATATCTCATGGCGGCTGGCATTATGTCATGGCTGTATTGCACAAGTGGGAGCCCCCAGTGAGTTTTTTGCTAACTTTACACCATGGTTACCAAAAAAAACTACTTCAGTGAAGATATCTAGTGTGGAATAAACCACTTATTACCACTGGTCAGAGTGGTATGGCTAGATATTTCACTCTCAGGCTTTATATTTATATATATATATAGTACATATCACACTAGTCAAAGTTGGCTGTAGGGGTTCCCCATATTTTAGCACCTGCTCTAACCTTCTTGGGTAGGTTACACCAGAGAAAGGTAGCTGTAAAAAAAAAAACAGGAAAACTGGTAAGCTTGGCTGATTGATATAACCACTAGGTAATGAGCTTGCCCAATACAGCATGAAATAATGAAATATCATGAAGTATTCAAGGTCAAGGTACCTAAAAATAACATTATGAAGATATTTAGGGTGGAATAAATAATATAAGTAAAATATCTTGCCATGAAAATAAAGCCTGAGAGTGGAATATCTTGCCATATCACTCAGAAGAGTGTCATAAGTGGTTATTCTACCTAGATATCTTCACTGCTATAGTTTGTACTAGGGTGTAACTCATAGGTGTAAAGTTGGCTGTAGAGGCTCCCCACAATCCCAGCTGATAGTTAGCAGCTGCTCTAAGATGCACTTGGCCAGTAGGCTATATACCAGAGTGAAAAGTAGCTGTAAAAACTCCAGGAAAACTGGTAAGTTACTGCTGCTCAATCAAGAAATACTTTGGCACACAAACACAGCATCAATAGGAACTGGAATTGATTATTTTATTATATTGCTCTCAAAAATGACTAATATATAGCTGATTGTAAGTGGGGCACTAGAAAAAATAAGTCAAAACAATGAATTCTGGCACATTAAAATGTCCAGTGCAGCATTTTGATACTTGTTTTAATCTTCAGGAGACTGCCATCTTCGAGATCCGTGTGACAGAATGATTGACTGACTGTCTGACAGACAGACAGACAAACTGAGTACTATAACCTTCTCCCGCATGTGCACTGAGAATGAATTAGTATTACTTTGGATTGTGTAACCATTGTATTTAATTACAATTACAAATTACGATTACAACAACACTGATACAATGTACTAGTTAAATCATGGGTTCTAGGAATTATTACTTATAACCATCATGATCTTGTGATAATTCTGAGAGTTGCTATGGTTTAACTATTTAATACCATAGTTAACTTTTTGAACAGAGTAAAAAACCAAATAAAAAGAATGGATATTGTTGTACTGACAAGTGCATTTCAGTCCCTTTCTTAACCCTCCCTATCTGAGGGGGAAGCCCAGGGTAGAGGGCAGTTATCTATTGATTTGTTTCAAGAGTCTTATGGTTGACTATTTTATACCATAGCCTTTATTTATTCTGTGCTAGATTTCATGATATTATTTTGAGGTACCTGACACTAAGTTGCATTGCCCTAGTACCTGCCGTACTCCGTCATTAAGCTGTATATCCGATGCGGTTGAATTTAGCTGTGTTCAATGGCAATCGGTATTCTTTCTCCATTAATACCCCGCCATTTTATTTTTATTTTTTTTGTTCTGCTTTCCCTTCTGTTAAAGTGCTCATGACTTATTTACTACATTGTTCCCCAGTTTCTGTGTGCTAACTTGGTATAGTGCATACTAAATGGTCTATGGGAAGCTGGTGACAATAAGTGGCAGCCGCCATTTCCACTTATTGTCCAAAAAATGTCCCCGGCTATGCCCTTCTATACAAGACCTCCTCATTTAAATACAATTTCTTGTACCACATGCAATTGAAAAGTAACTGTTGTTATCATTACAATTTCTTGAGGTCCCTCAAATTAATAATCATAATTGTAATGATTACTTTGGCTAGCTATGTAGCTAATTGGTAATTGTAATGGTTACATTGCTGATGCAATCTTAACAACACACATATGTATATTTATCATGTACTGAACTCAAGACTCCCATTTTCATTAATACAAATGAAATTACCCCAATATTTTCCCATATTGCGTCCCCTTGGGCATTCTAACAAGTGTTATTGCGTCCCCTTAGGCTAATTTTATATTTTTAGGTTTTTTGTTGAATCTTAATAATAATACATTAATTTAATATAATATCTGTCAATTGCTATGTAGGTATGTATGAATTGTAAATCACTTCATTTGTGGTTGTATGTCATTAGGTGCAGCAAACATTGTGGTGAAACTTTGTGTTTGTGTTGCTGTAGGAAAACCAATATTTATTGTCACCTGCTTTATGCTATGCAAAAAGTGCACAAATTCTAACTAGCTTCAATACCGCTGGCAGACTGAAAATCCAATAGGCAGGCACACAGCTTTAAAATCTGCACTTCATAGGCCTTCTGCTAGTATACAGTTAGACATCTGACAGTAAAAAAAATCTAAGCCTGCAATAGCCTTAACACCTAGAAAGCATTGATAACGTGTGATGACCGAACTTACAATTCTCCACAAAATAATTTGGATTTGGACGGCCTAAATTTTTAAACACACACGTGCCACCTTCTCAAGAACCTATTTTAATGCCCTCCAGAAATCTTGTGTGTTATCATATCACCACGGAGAGTTCGACTTCAGTTGACCCCTGAAGAAGACTTCGGCAAGAAGTCGAATTGTTGCTCCAGCAAAGAAGGACTGAGCACTTAATCTTGGTTCATAGTACCACTCGATGGGGTTGTAGGGTATGAAGAAGATGGATTAGTTTCAGGCTTTTTGTATGAGCTCAAGACATGAGACATTTCCTTTTGCTGTTGTAATGATGCTTTTTTATAGCTATTTAGACTTTGTAGATTTTTATGCCCAGTTAGTTGGATTATCTGTGTTTCTGGTACACTATTCTTGGTAAGACATGTAACCACTGTTTTTCGAGCTGAATGATTTGTTTTTCCCCAGACAATTCAGCACTTGCAGCCGTCCTTTTCATTATTGTATTGATTCTATCCTTCCCCATCTTCTGTTTTTTGTACCAAAATGTCATCATTGGAGTAATTGTAGTTCACAGCCAGATAAAATGGGGATTCCGATTTGCACATTTCAACTGGACGCTTTAGAAGAAACTTTTCAAAAATACGTAAGAAACACGGAGAGATATTGTTGGGGGTGGTTCACAAACATTTCCAACTCTTCATCGTCCAAACACACAGAAGAAGATGCTTCTTCTACGTGCTTAGTTTCCTCCGTTTGTCCGTTAGTATAATCTGGATTAGCAACAGTTGGTTTAGGGAGTTTCTGTAGATATTCAGATTGTTTCTCAATCATTTCAAGAACTTCGTCATCAAAAAAATCCTGTAATGAAATATCTTCAGCCATAACAACGTTAGCTTACTGGTTTAGCTCCAGAAAAATTGTAGTTGCCAAGATTAAGTTTGCGCATGCGTACATGATAAATATGTTATACTTGAATACGCGAAATATCACTCGTCTGATCGGGTATTGGAACTCGTGCCTGCAACACTCGTCCCAATACATCCAACAGACTCGTGATATTTTGCAGTATTCAAAGTATAACATTATATATAGTACTTATTACATGAGTCAGAGTGTGATATGGTGAAATATTTCAAGAGCAGGTTAATTTATTTTCAAGAGCCACAGGCAAGTGAAAATAAAGCCTGAGAGTGAAATATCTAGCCATATCACTCTGAAGAGTGTAATAAGTGGTTTAATTCCACACTCGATATATTCACTGAAGTAGTTTTTTTTTGTTTGTTTTTTTTTTTTTTTGTAACTCAAGGTCACTAGGGGCTCCCCACAACCCCAGCTGATATTATAGCAGCTGCTCTAACCTGGCTGGGTATAGGCTCCACTAGAGTAAAGGTAGCTGTAAAAACCCAGAAAACTTATAGCCAGGCCCAGTTGCTATAACTACTCTGGTAATGAGCTTGCCAGTACAGCCATGAGATAACACCATGAGATATCATGAGATCTCATGGGTCACTACCTAAAAATATCATTGTGAAGATATCTAGCTTGGTGTAACATACATTTTTCCCATGATTTAAACTTCAAAAAAAAAAATTAATAATAAAAATTAATAAATAAATCAAATAAGAGGCAATTTTAACAATAGTTTTATGAACCCTCAGATTCACCAGATAGCAATCTTAAAAATTATTTCTCAGACAGAAGTTCCCTAATTATACAGGTATCAATAGATTATGTGCTCACTCAGTAGATATTAATGTTTTCTTTTCTCTCTAGATATTTGAAGAAACGTGTTTAAATTCCAATACTCTGTCAATTTCACAGCAAAAAGCAAATTAATTAGCAATATTGGCTGTTAGAATTAGAAAATGTTTCTATTATTATAACTGAATCATTGAAAAAGCTAAATAATCGTGGGCAATGTGGAATTATTTACTCATATGATTACAACATGGCAATCGAGGGCATTATGACACATAGTGCAAAATTAAAAGTGTACGGTCATGATGTCCAAAATAGAATTATTCTTAATTGTATAGTACAACAGTTTGAAGCCACTTTCAATGCTTGGGAGCCATCACCCTACAGATTCGTTGTTGATACTTACCCAATGACTGACAAACAAAGTGAGTAAATAAACTTTCTGTGCATGCATGCTGAGGATTAAATGTCATAGCTAACTGTGCTAAGTACTAATATACATTTATTACGATGGGGAAGAGAAGAGTAAGGAGAGGGTAGTATACTGTATGCCCTAATTCCAGTCATGTTACATGTGACTTACTATGTACTTTTACAGTAATTGAGTCTTGTAAATTGTCAAATGAATCTTTTGCGAAGCACATAAAAGTACCTTCATCATAAAAAGGCTTGGCATTTACGATTTTTAATGTATATATCACATATGCTGGACCATGCGGTGATTCTACCAATACTTCTGTTTTCTTATGTTTTGCTCTCCTTCTATCATGTTCCCATTTTAAATAATGTGTAGTATTTGGGAGAAATCCAGATAAAATGCAGGATATCTTGAGGTTACTTCCATTCTTTATACCATAATAATTATTTCTTGCTGTAATGGCGGTTATCTCTACATATATATATATATATATATGTGTGTGTTATGTATGTATGTGTGTACATATGTATGTATGTATATATGTATGTATGTATGTATGTATGTGTAATGCTCACTTTACCTGGATTTAAGACTAAAAAGTCAACTCTATTAAATAATCCTCTATATTCTGCCCTGTATTGTCCATAATCTGCATTATTAGTAACTGAACGATACAATACTTGATCAAAGATAGCCAAATTATATTTATTATTGGAATCATTTAGAGGACAGATTGCTTCACCCGCTTTACTCCATTCAATAGACTCATAGCTACCTTTGCCTTCAACTTCAAGTACTAGTTTATTTGGTATTTCTAGAAAAATGACCACAAGTGAAATGATGTCACGACGTCTTGATTGAAACCCTATTATTGAAAAATAAACTTAACAATTTATTACAAACATTGCAACTATAAATTAAATGTTTTTTAACATAGCTTTTAAAACATATAAATAAATAATAAAAAATCAAACTGCTGCTAAAAATTCATCTAGGACTAATTTGCACTCTGAAAATTTGAACCATCACTAGAAATTCTATGCTAATTCAAAACATTTAAAGGCACTGCACTTGGTAACAGACCAATAAAACAATTAAACATGAGTATTACAATATCAAGCAGTAGCTACAGAGGGTGAAATATGAGGTCACACAATATAGAAATTATATACTTACTAGAATCTATTCTAATTGCATAACTTCCAAGAAAAACGGTATCATTAATACTAAAAATGCATTGATACACTCCTTCATCTCCTCTCTGAAATATAAAATCAAGTGAACTAAAGAAGTGCCCAGGATCTATGACTTCATTGTTAGAGTCAACTTTAACAGGCAGTCCATCTCGAAGCCAAATTGCTTCTGGATGCATACAGTCTTCAGTTTCATCATCAAAATAACTGATCATAAAATTTAAACAAATGGTTTGCCCATGTATAGCTTTTATCCTGTTGCTTCTGGTAAAAGGTGATACATCATACTCCTCAATTTTCATTCCTCTTTCAGAAGTAGCAAGTAAAACTAATCATTAAATTAGAGTATAACAAAAAAAATCACTGTACCGCACACAAATGTTTGGAAACTAGCTAATGCTAAAAATTCTAATAGGCTAAATGACTGTAGTAAAGAGTTTATTAATAGATTCCTATATAGACTACACTGCAAACAAATTTCACCATCATGGCAATATCTGGCTTAGTCTATTTTATATATGTACCATCTAATGAATTGTGTCAGTATCTATTCTAACTAACAAAGAATAGCTTAATTACTTGATACAATGATTCCATTTCTAATAATAAATGTGACCGGATTTGGGAAAATCCGCCTAAACGCGGCAAACAATTTTTTTCAGTATCACCGGGTAAAGCCTTATGGGTCGATTTTTTTCGAAAAAATTTTTATGACAGAAATGGATAGACACCAGTTAGCTCTAGCTGATGACGCAGTTGTAAGCTCTGGCGTGCTCCAGAACTCACACTAGGAGGCTAGAAACACTAGCCGGTTGGACTCGTGTACGGAGAGTTGCTAAGAAATTATTGGCGGGCTTTTCACTAACAGCCGGGAAAAAACTGTAGCTAACTAATTCACTTACTATTCTACATAATTCACGTACTCACGCAATTCTCGTCATCATAGTTTCTTAAGGAGCCCTGCATTAAGCCTTTAGACTTCTTTCAATCTGCCTGTAACCAGTTTATTCCATAGTGTCCCGGAGACACGCAGTAATAGTATACGGACACAAGGCACGTCCCCTGACCTTAGCAACGCCTTTACCCGACGTTTTTTCGAAATCAGCATTAATAAGCTTAGCAATAATACTGAAGTGTTGTAGTGCGTAGGGCGAAGACGGCTTGTGCTACAGCTTCCAAATTAGGAGGAAGGCATCCCAAGGCCCCGTGCAGCCTACTGGTAGAATAAATTAGAAAACTTTAGATGCCGCGTTTAGCCGGGTTTTCACAAATCCGGTCACAAATGTGGCAGACTCTGCGAAAGTTACAAAATTTGAAGAATTTGTTTATAATTTACAATGTTAGTCAAATGTTCAAATTTTAAGAAAATACAGGCAACAGGTAAATAGTATTATAAGATAAACAATCTTTTCCCTATCCTGTCACTGATTCATATTCAATTATTATGTACTGAACAGGGCCTACTAGCTGCCACATAAATGAACAAAAATAAACAGAATATAGCTTAATGTAATATTTTCCCATATCACCTGTGTTCAGAGTTATCATGTTGGGTTATTACGTCCCCACAGGTTATACAAGTGTTATAGCACAAGAAACTCGTCTTATGGTAATTCACACATGACCAGTAAATAATAAATGTATTATTCATTAGATACCGGCACTTGTGTAAAATCAAAGCCAACAGACTCATGATATTCTGCTATCAAATGAATAATATAATTATATTTTTAATTCTTGTTACATGATCTTAATTCATAGCCATTGATGCTCAAAACAAAATAAATCATTTTTACCATAGTAGCTATATCCCAGCTAGAAATTGTCCTCTTCTGAGTTAGCTTAACTCACTGAATTAAAATACAATGCAGTTTCTAATAGACTAGAATTGCTCTTCACAATAAGATTAGGGAAATGATGGTTAGTAAGTGTAGGTACTTCAAGTAGTGCAACGATGTCGTTTATAAAAACATTTTAGGCACGTGTAGTATTTAGACCCAAGGTAAAGCAGAAGCATAGTATTGTAATAGAATATTCTGGTGTCATATGGACAATTATTATTATTAATAGAGATACCTGAGGTATATTATGATCATTCATACCTCTAATAGTGAGTTTATCTCCTTTGTATTTCCTCTTGCCATCTTTAACAGAGCACAAATACATTCCTCTATCATCAAGGTCAATGCCGTCCACAACAACTATGGCTATTGTGTGTGACTTAGATGAAGAAGATGTAGTATAGACATGAGGCAAATCTTTAACCATTTCCTTTTTATCCTTAGTCCATTTTATATCTACACTATCATTAACTGCATTTACTCTGCAGTAAAGCCATAGAGTAGTGCCTTCCATTAAAGTTATAATATCCTCTTCTCTATTGAATAAATCTGATGGGTATGATTCCACCAGGAGCTGAGCTTCGGCATTTGCTAAAATAAATAAATTATTAGATGGCCTGTACTGGCTTGTTACAACATATTTAGGAGTAAACATATTAAACTCTAATGCTATAAAAGAAAAAAAAGTTAGTATGGATGCCATAGAAAGAAACTATCTGAGTAGTACCCTAAATATTTCTCATATTAAACTTGTAGTGAAATTACTTACTCATGATATTAGTACTATGGTCATAGGAATCCCTTACAATTTTAATGATTTTTTTTAACAGTCAAGGTTCAATTGTAGTAGCTATGCTTTGCACCTAATGATAGGCCAAAATTGATACATGTCCCACAGGTAGTAAATGAATCATTCTAGCTCTCCTCCCCTACATAGGATAGAGCTGAATCTGTACAATTCACCACTACCCTAATGTATGATAGGTGTAAGATAGGTAGTTTCCTACAATGAGGGACATGTAGGACACTTCATTTTTTGGCCTGCTGTACAGCCTGATTTTATTCTAGCTAGCTAGCTAATTTACTTTATTTATTCTATCTAGCTTACCCACGCACGAGTAGAACCACTTAATTAAACATGCGTTGTAATGTTTCATTTGTCTTACCTATAACTAAAAGAAGTAATAAGAACAATTGATTCATCCGAAAGTGTCCAACAATTGAATTTTCCTCCACACAGAAATGACGACACAAGTTGCCATTGGAAACACAGAGACAAAATACGGTAAAGTGCCGCTACAGTCCCGCAGTTCTTATCAAAAAACTCATTTCATTGGTTAATGAAATCATGTGACCAATTATAGCGCCGCGCGTGACCAATTATAGCGCCGCGCAAGGGCTAGGGCTAGGGCTAGGGCTAGGGGACCAATCAGAACAATTCTTAGATAAGAACTGCGGGATGGCTCAAGTGCCGCGATGTCGCTTCGCCTCGCCTCGCCATGTTCGATAAAAATCCTACTCTTATAGCCCGTTACCTGAGCGACCGCGCTTGTCGTTAAGAACTATAAATCGGATACAGTCTGGTATGCTCGTAAGAAAATAACGGGGAAAAGTCTGAAATAGTTCTTAGCAACCATAATTATGGTGGAAGGCAGATCAAAGCAAAATGGAATAATGAAGAGTTTGGGTACTTTAATACAATTACTAAGATAGCTAACGCTATACTTTGCTCGTTGTTTATGTTTGGGCTATAAAATAGTTATAAACCAAAATCATTAGGTTTGTATTTCGATTTATAAATTGCATACAAACCTCAATTTTGGTTTATAACTTATTTCACTACTACTTCAACTTACTTGAGGGGTAGCAGGCAAGACTAAGATGGTTATTATCCACACCATTGCATAAATTTTAGCCCCCCAGAGCCCAAATACCGGTAGCTATACTAAAATTACTTTTGCATTACACAAAGGCTAGCTTGCTGCCAGAAAGTAGCTAGCTCAAATTCAAAATTATGTAAACAATAAGCTCCTTTTCCTCTCCCTGATAATTTGATAGTCATCTTTCTATGCTTCAAAGTCATAAACTTTGACATGACCCACCCTTATAACACTCACCTGTCTGTCAGTCACTCTGATTTGAATTCTAATGGTTATTTGCCTAATCATTATGACATGATCCAAAAGTGCTTCATGTTACCAGAATAGTGTGAGTGTAACAGAATCTATGGCTGAGTGATTAAGCATTTTATCAATGTGTTTCTGAAATTGTAACGCAGGTGCACAAAATTAATATTTTTATAACAATTTTGAAATATGAAAGTAGCCAAGAATTTAAAAATAATCATAAGAATAATGCATACTGCCTATAGAGCGTTTTCATCACGTGAGCATTAATGAGCATTCTATTCACGCCCGCGCTGATAGGCCATCTTGGTGTACAGCTGGTGGGTAGTTGACTGTAAGAAGCATGGGCAGGTCCAAACCTCAGACTATCTTGAAGGGCTTCCAGAAAATGCACAGGACAGATATCGGTCAAAATTGGAACTTAGTGGTGGTTTGGACCCGTTTACCTCTCCACTAGGTGAGCCTCGTGCTGCAAACTCTATAGCTATTTGACTTCAAAACAATTTAAAGCCAGGAAATCCCTTGAAGCATATAATCAGTTTACAAGTGGATGGATCAAGGAAGTGAAGGTTTGGGATGTAGCAGATAAAAGCAAGTACATTGTGAAAGGCAGAGTAAGTTATATTATTCAATTTTGTTTATTAAGTTCATTTGGTTAGGTGAGGCATTCTCAAAAGTTTTCTGCAACCCCATTAGCCTGCTGGATTATTATTGATAAAACTGGTGAAATCTGTTGTGGACACTGTATAAATTGTATGGCAGGATTGGGAGAAGTCTGCACACATGTGGCTGCAGTATTGTTTTATTTGGAAGCACTTTTTCGCATACAAGGGAAGGAAACGTGCACTCAACAATCATGTAAGTGGATTTTGCCCTCCTTTTCTGCTAATGTGGAGTATCTTCCAATAGCAGATATTGATTTTACTTCTGCTGCAAGTAAGAAATTAAAATTGGATGATATGATTAACAGTGTGGGTGAGACCAGTTCTACACTGGAGATAGTTGAGGTTAAAAGGAAAAAAATTCCTTCCTGTGAGGAAATGGACTGCTTCTATGAGCACCTCAGTAGAGTGAAAGCAAGCCCGCTATTTTGTCTTTAATCAATCCTTATACTGATAAGTATGTTCCTGTATCCAATTCTCCTGATTTTCCTCCTCCCTTAACTGCACTTAGTAAGCCAGAATATGAAAGTATGAGCTATACTGATTTGCTTCAGGTCTGTACAGAAGTAGAAATTTTTGTTACTTAGAGTGATTAGCTATAGAAAAAGCTACTGTTTTTCAGTTTCAATCGAAATTATTAAGTATCGTGCTGGAAGGATAACTGCATCACATATGAAGGCTGTATGCCGTACAGGTTATTCAAATCCTTTTCAAGCTTTAATAAAAAGTATTTGCTATCCCGACGAATTTTGTTTTAAATCTAAAGCCACCACTTGGGGTGTACCCATGAAAAAGCAGCCCGAAAGCACTATAATAATAGATTATATTAAAAAGAACCATCACAATTTTATTCTTCTAGATTCTGCCTGATTATTAATCCTTGATGGGGCCATATGGGTGCTACACCAGATGGCAAAGTTAGTTGTGACTGCTGTGGTCGTAAAGTAGTAGAAATTAAGTGCCCTTTCTGTCATAAAGGTGATAGTATTCAACTTGCCATGGACGACAAATTTTTTGCCTGAAAATTTTTTTTTGTGAGATTTGCTTGGATTATACTAATCATGCATACTATTACCAAGTTCAAACGCAGTTGTTTCTTTGTGATGTAGAATACTGTGATTTTGTAGTATGCACTTTTTCTGATGAAGAAAATATGCACATTGAACGCATTTCCAAGAACCTTATTTTTTGGAATGATTGTGTGTCTAAAGCTGAAACCTTTTATCGTACATGTACTTGTGTTTTGCCTGAGTTGATCGGTAAATGGTACACCAGACCAATTACTCCTAATGTTGAAAATCAGCATGATGAGGAAGTTAAGAATACCAGCAACAGTTCGGAATACTGCTACTGTCATGGGCCAGACGAAAGAGCAATGATTGGATGTGACAAGGCTGCATGTAAATTACAGTGGTTCCATATGAAATGTTTGAAAATCAATGGTATATTGTCCAGAATGCCGAAGACTACCAGAGTTTTCAAAATCACAGAAAAAAAGAAAAACTCTTTAGCACAAATTTGTCACATCATTAACGTAATTTAAAACATTGCATTATTATAGACTATTGTGTCAGCCAAAAAAACAACAACAAAAAACATGATACATATGATCATTCTAATGGAATGACAGAGTTACACAAATTAGTCAATGCACAGCTAATACGAACCACACTGTCTATTATTGGTGCACAACCATCTCCAGCAGTAACATAATCAATAGGGAGTGTACCCTTTAAAATAGTATACTTCTGCCGCAAGTTCCCAATAACTCGTTCAATATGTATTCAACATTAGCATTAGATTCTGTTGCTATATTGTTACTAGGTGTACTAACTTGGTAAGTGTACACTATTTTTTGCCTTTAGGTATATGAACTGTGCATACTAACCACCCTTGGGGTATTGCTATTTTTGAGTTTAAGTCTAATAGAATAGGCTGGATAAAGCAGGGATAAAGCAAAGGGGAGGGGGTGGGGGACCCAGGTTATGTTAGGCCCTAGTTATGTTAGGCCAGTCCGACCTATCTCCTGCTGACTCTCATACCACAGGAATTTACTATAGCTAACTGCTTAACATTGCTGCTTTGCATACAGACAATATAAACACACTTACTTGGGGGAGGGTTATGTTAGGCTGGATATGTCCTGACCAATATGGGACCTAACTCTGACCTAACTCTCCTGCTGACACTCATACCTCAGGAATTTACCATAGCTAGCTCAGTCAAATACTTGTCACTAACACGCCCTCCCCAAGTCACAGAAACGTAACTGATGACACCCTGTGGTGTACAACAAAGCAGTACTTTAGCCGTGTTGTGAGCTTATACGATGACCATGTGGTAGTGCAGGCTTGAAGATTTGATGGAAGTTCAATAAATATCTCAAAGCAGTCAATAATCACAGCCACGTTTTTGCCGAAGGATTCCTGAAAGCATAGAGGCATAGTCTTCTGCAAACTATCACGATCTGGCCAAAAAATAAGTTTACTTAATCTACCATCCATATGGGGAATCCATCGGTGCAATATACGAGATATTGTAGAAGCAGATACCTCAAACCGATATGCCAAATCTTCACAAAAACAATTTGCCTTAGCTTCATCATAACCACCAGAAACTCTTGGAAGCTGTTTAGTTTGTGAATTCTTGAAATAGGTGGTGCAACAAAGTCAAAAACAACTTTAGGAAGCCCAGTATAAAATTTAATAAAAGCATCATCTTTAGAGGAAAAGTAGTCTTCTGTACACATTTGTGGACTTTTAAGTTGAAGAACAACACTCTCACATCTCACCATATCTTCACACTTCAACACTGTTTGGATCCCATTATCTAAAGTAGAACAAGTAGCTTGCACATCAACATCTATTTGTACCTGCTCATCCTCCTGTTCATCCTCATTGACCTCCTGTCCACTGCATTCAGGTAATGACTGGGCAGCATCAGTGGATATAGTCTTCCTTCGCTTTGCCCTAGTGACAATGAACAGAATAAGGAAAACCTTTGTAGCTACAGATACAACAAAACACTGTATTTGAATTTTTATTCAATCTCAAATGCATCATATTTTGTGAAAATGTTTGCTATAGCCATAATACGAAGAACAGATAAAAACCAGAAAAATTACTATAGATATAATTGATTACCAAATATTGCTCAGATTCTGTTGGAATACAATAGCTAGAAACTCTGAACTGAGAACAGTTTTGGACTAGGCTTTTAATTCACAAATCAGAGGGGGTTTTTTTAGTGTAGTCTATTTTTGCCAAAAAATTTCAAATATTTATTGCTTTATTTGCAACGTAGAAAATAATTTTAAGCTGTTTTATTAACAATGGAAAACAAAAGTTTGTTCTTATGAAAGTAGATTAACTCTATTCTAGACTAGATACTTAACAATTAAATCAAATACCAGATCTTTGCTTTCCTTGCTAATATTTTTATGCATAGCTGCCTAAATTACTTTTTTGCCTAAAAAGCAAGCCAACAATCAGTGTGGTCCCTCACATTTACCGCATGTAAATCAATTCAAACTTTTCTCCATTTGCCTTCTCTGAATCTAGCCATTTCACCTAAGTCTACTGTAAGAATCAGAGCAATTAACTCCACAGTTTATTAAATGTAACATAACCACTTCACCCACATTATCACCATTTCACACTTTGATTGTAACCCTTATTTATGTTTCACTGATTATTTATCTCTGTGAAATCCAATTAAAGAGAATGACATGATATTTTAGCTACAAGTTTCTAATCTGCTTAAATGTAACAAAATCTTTTCTTCACAAGGTCCCCTTGGTGCACACAGTATGTACCAGGATAAATACCAGATAATTTGAATTTTGTAATTGTAACTATTGTGTAAAATAGTTAAACAATGGCAACTCTAAGAATTACCCTCAGGATCAGGATGGTTGCAGCAATGATTCCTCTCAATTGCCTTGCATGGTTTAACTATTAGCTACATACATACATACATATATTATAATACTTATTACGTGTGTCAGAGTGTGATATGGCAAAATATTTCACTGAGCAGGCTAATCTATTTTCACGAGCTTAATATATACTCAAGGAAAATATCCAATGAATAATAAATACACATGCAAGCTCATGAAATATCTCCCCATATTTTGCACTCGCATGCAATAAGTACTATAATATGTAATATAGTTCAACCATATCATAGCCAGATTTGAGCAAAAATTGGTAGCACTTGCACAGCAAATCATATGATGATCTTTGTTTTGAGCAATAGAAGGTCCACACCCGTTCTTTTTATCTTTACTGCATTAAACACTAAAGAACTGCCATTTCTCTAATGTTTCCATTGCCACCATTGCCCATCAAAATACAAGTATACACTTTATTTAGCTGTGTACTGCAATCAATAGGACTTATGAAATCTTGAAAAAGTCTACACAAGTTTAAACCTGTTGATGCTTAGCAACTAGAAGTGTGTTTTAGCTACTCCAGCATAAGTAAACAGTACAAAATTGTATTATATTTTAGCAATGACAATAAATATTCATTTTCTATATTGATGGAGATAGCTAATTCCTGTGTCTTTTGGTTGTGACATTATGGTTGAAACAGTTGGTTTACTGGACTTTACTCCTTATGATAAATCTACAGGAAGAAGAAAAAAAAAAAGATGAATAAAAAAAACTTTTTTAAAAAGTAAAAATTAGGGGATTTATAGGTTGCCCAACTAGGAAAGTCACAATTGCTCTAAAAATTATGGAAACAAGAGAGATCACTCACCCTATGTGATGACTTTATATCCCTAAACCTCTGCTTCTTTAAATGGTACTGTAATAAATGGTCAATCCTTCATTTATTGAACAAGTCAGTGATTTAGGGATGTATAATCATCACATGGGATGTGACCTTTTTTCTTGCTTCCATACTATTTAGAGAAATTTTTTTTATTAACTCTAAACTTCATTCTTAATGGTGGTTTTAAATTATTCGTACACTATGTATGTAGGGATTGGGGGATGGAGAGAGAATTTAGGCTAGGATGAGTCAGTCCAAGAGGTCCAGATCTATTTGTGATTTTCTAATCTTTGGGGGGGGGGGGTGTGGTGGGTGGGATGTGGGGAGGGGAAAAGAGAATTAGTTCAGTGTTGGGGCTCTCGTTAAGTGGTATCGATTGCATTGAAAAGAATAGCTAGCTATTATGGAGGGTTCTCTTAGCAACTACTCTTAATTTGAACAAAATAGCTCTGACAATCCCATAATACATGAACATTGACAATAAAGGTACAATTCACACACAAGACAACAACTGAGGTGGTCTAACAGACCCCAAAGAAATTTTTAACATATGAAAACACTTTCATATCTAATGTAATGAGGACAAACAATTTAATGTCATATTAAAGTAATGATGAATTATATAATAAAGTGGAACTCAGCAAAAAATTACATTATGTTCATTTCATATCACCTAAGATTCAGTCAAAGCACAGTATACCCATGCATCTATTTTTTGCACTATAGTATCCATCCCTGGTTCCAAGGGTTCCATGGAATCCCAGTTAAGCAATATTACAGTAGGAGTAAAAAAAAGTTCCCATAGAGACCAGACTTTTTAGCAACTAACAGAAAAATAGTCTCTAGGGTAAGGAGACTTTTAAACCACTGATTTTGCAGCTGCTACACACCAAGCAGGTGCTGCCCTGTACATGTACTTGTTTAACCACAATAACTGAAGTGCTCTAGAAGGGTTCTGCCCCTAGCAGTAAATAAGTCAGACTCAGAAAGGTCACTAGAGAAAAAAGACTTAAAAGGTGGCTACAAAAAAAAAATTGCCAAAAAAGTCTGGCTAAAAATTGCACAAAAATATCTGTGTTAAAAGTCTGACTTTAGAAATACCTTAAAACAACTCAATGGGAACTTTTTTTTGACCCTTGGCAGCACAAAAAAATTAATTAACTTTCAAACAGAAGCAGATATCATACCTAGTTTTACACCAGTAAAGGAACTGCTTCAAAAATTTCTTCAGTTCTGATTAAAAAATTCCAGGTCACCCTCTTGGGTTTCCAGACTAGTATGAGATAGTGCATGAAAAAGCCTGCAACATACTGAAACCTGTCTTGATCACCTTTGCCAACTTCAAAGTTAAAATTTTCACATTATGTAGCTCAAGTAAATAGATTATTATTTACTTACTATTGCTGGGTCTATTTAAACTAACATGTTGGATATGGTAAGCCAACTTGGGTGGCTATAAAATAGGAATATATACTGGAAGCTGACAGGGAATAATTGCTTAACACAAGCAAAAGCTAGTTCTGAAACACAACATGAAGCTGTTAAGTGACCCACCTGTTGTTTACAAACGGGTGCTCCCAGAGTGAAGTCTAATTCAGAGTACTGTTGGGATAACGAGTTTTCCTTATAATAATCTACCAACTCAACCACTGAATTGAACACCAGGGGTTCAACTAAGCCATACAGTCCATCTCGAAACATAATGCGAATCAGGTGGTTCATTCCGTCCATGCGAACAGTGAGTGTATAGAAGCTAGGCTCTCGTGTAGCATCTCGCACGAAAAATGCTCCATTGGGCTGTTTTCTCATTATTTTAGAAACTTCCCTTCTAATAGCAGTAGTTGTAGTGGTAGTGGTAGTAGTAGAAGCCACAGTATTATAATAGCAGCAATAACAGTAGTTGCAGCAATAATAGAGTCAATAATAACAATCAATAATAATAATAATATTTATAATAGTAGTAGTAAATAACAGCAATTATAGTAATAATTGGCAAGCAAGTGAAACTAGTGGGACTCTAAGTGAACAATTGAATTAGTGTATACATTATGTTATGAATATATATGGGTGGTATGTAGTTCCAGTTTTATCAAAAATAGAGCTTTTTAGACTAGATCAGCTGCTAAAATATCAGCTGGGGGTGTGGGTAGCCCCTAACTTAACCTGTGAGTTTAACTCACTGAGTTACCAGTTCTCTGGTACTAACTATGGCATGTGAAGATAACTAGTGTGGAATAAACCATTATTACACCTGTCAGAGTGATATGGCTAGATATTTCACTCTGGCTCATGAAAATATATTAGCCTTATAATACTTATTACATGAGTCAGTCAAATATTTATATGGTGAAATATTTCACAAGCCAAAGACAAGTGAAAATAAATCCTGAGATGAAATATCTTGCCATATCACTCTGACCAGTATAGTAAGTAGTTTATTCTACCCTAGATATCTTCATAGCTGTAGTTTAGTAGTTTGTACCAGGCCCTAAGTCACCCATGTAAAGTTGGCTGTAGAGGTTCTCCAAACCACCATAATAATTATGTTAATTTAGCAGCTGCTCTAACCCAGTTGGGTCTACACCAGAGGAAGGTAGCTGTACAAACTACAGCAGTGTCAGTTGAACCACTTATTACACTTATGGCAAGATATTTCATTCTCAGGTTTTATTTTCACTCACCTCTGACTCTTGAAAATAAATTAGACTGCTCATGAAATATTCTGCCATATCACACTCTGACTCATGTAATAAGTACATGTATATATATTATATATAATATGTAGGTTAGTTACATCACACAGTAAAGGCCAGTACTGAGGCTATAGAAAATGCTGATTCACTTCTTAGAAGGTGGGTATTAAAATATATTCACCCCATGAATTAAGCAATCTGATTGGACAATTTGAGCAAACCACCATGATACAAACAAATATATTATATATATAATACTTATAGCACGAGTCAGAGTACAATATGGGAAAATATTTTACGAGCACGCAAAATATTTTCACGAGCCAAAGGCGAGTGAAAATGTGGCGTGAGAGTAAAATATCATTCCCATATTGTACGACGAGTGTGATAAGTGATTTATTGCTTCTTTGAAATTTTTCTCAACCGGTTACAATACAATTTTCATTGATTTTACTCGATACGCGCGCGCTACAAGGAGCGTACAATATAAACCGTACAATATGGGAGAATACAGAACGCTCGCGTGATGCGGAAATATTCAAGTAAAAATATCAAAGCTGCAATAAATATATATATTATATATATATATATATTGCTAATATTATAGGTAACATGAGTGAAATGCCTTACCTAGATATGCTCCCCCAGTACCAGTCCTGTTCCTCTAATGTCCCATGGCTTCTGAGAATTTGTTGATGAGATGTATATTTATCTAGAGGAATATCTCCCACATCTCTATAAATTAAAATCAATCAATGTACACTAAATAGACTATAGGCTTTGCCACAATTGAAAATCGCATCAAGTAATTTGTTTGTGTAAGTAGATGGCACAGAACTAACGTATTTGGCGAGCGAGCAAAGTGAACGAGACACTATCAGGGGTAACTCAATTGAAAATCGTGGATATTAATTTATATAATATATTATATATGTTTGGACGTACGCATGTCATTTTTGTACTCTGACCCTGGCCTTTTTTAGTTAGTTCGGTAGTCAACCCCGTCCTAAAACTGTACTAAATGGAATCCTCTGGTTTATTGATCATTACTCATATCATCCTAGACATTGAATTGTTTACCATTTTCAATTCTTTTGCAGGTGCAGTTAAAACTTAAACTTACCGGAGTTTCACTGCTATCAAAATAGTTGTGGTAGTAAGTTAATGTGTTATTTGTAATAGTTGTAAGCCCTTCGCAACAGTATTTACTTGAAAATTCATTGGCCATTAGACTAACTGCGAAGGTAAGTCTTGTGTAGGTATGTTAACTTGTGTGAAAGTATTTGTGTGTTAGAGCTACTACTTAACAACAAAGCAAACACATTTTAAAAAAGACCTGTTTTTGTTTTGTTTTGTTGTTGTTGTTGTTTTTTCAATTCAAACAATTACGGGGAATGGTTACTATGGCATTTAAACCTTTACATATACAGTAATTTAAAAAACAACACTCATGTTAGAAGCTAAAATCAGTCATTTTAACAATAGTGTAGCGTTTGGCCCGCTCGCTATTTGTGCTCAAGCACACCACTAGTCTAAGTATCCATGAGGCAAACTAGGATTTTGTTAATGTTCATTACATCATTAGGTAACAATAACACACACATACATACACTAACACACAGACACACATACATACAAATAAGAAAAGGTGTGAGAAGAAACTCTGTTAGATGAAATTTAAATTACAGGACTGCTTGACTTACAATGTCTGCTGCTGTTGCAATTTTGCTTTAGGTGAACCCTGGAATGGCTTGCCATGAGGTGACAGACAGACCTGTATGGGTGATCTTTCCGCATGCTTAGGTGATCTTTCTGCATGTTGGGGTGATCTTTCTGCATGTTGGGGTGATCTTTCTGCATGTTGGGGTGATCTTTCCGCATGATGGGGTGATCTTTCTGCATGTTGGGGTGATCTTTCCGCATGATGGGGTGATCTTTCTGCATGTTGGGGTGATCTTTCTGCATGTTGGGGTGATCTTTCCGCATGATGGGGTGATCTTTCTGCATGTTGGGGTGATCTTTCCGCATGATGGGGTGATCTTTCTGCATGTTGGGGTGATTTTTCTGCATGATGGGGTGATTTTTCCACATGATGGGGTGATCTTTTTGCATGCTTGGGTGATCCTTTTGCATGCTTGGGTGATCCTTTTGCATGCTTGGGTGATCTTTTTGCATGCTTGGGTGATCTTTCTGCGTGTTGGGGTGATCTATCTGCATGCTTGGGTGATCCTTTTGCATGGTTGGGTGATCTTTTAGCATTCATGGGTGATCTTTTAGCATTCATGGGTGATCTTTTGGCATTCATGGGTGATCTTTCAGCTTCCATGGGAGATATTTCAGAATTCTTTGCAGATGTTTTAGTATGCATGGGAGATCTCTTAGTTGATCTTTCCTCATTCATGGGAGATTTGGAAAAAGGTGTGATAGATTCCAGGGACCCAGGAGTGCTATGATAGTCACTATGAGATGAAGAGTCATAAGGTGAAGAGTCTGAAGAGCGGTAGCCATAATAACTAGATGGACTGCTACCAGAACCTAAAGGAAAAAATATGTTTTGTTAGTCAGTGAAGGTAGCAATATTAATTTAGAAGTTTAGAGATAAGTCATAGTGTAGGGCATTCTATGCAATCTAATTGTTCTGTAAGCTAATTGACAAAAATTGCAAAATTTTATCTACAAATGAGGTTAGATGAAAATACTATAAGTATTTTTTATTTAAAAAATGAACACATTGATTACTTTAAAAAAAAATGACATGCTACACTAACAAAAATCAATATTTAGTATGACTCCTATACGTGAAACTTTTCTAACATAGTATCAGGGCGAGATACTATTAGTTAACACTACTAGCTACATAGATTAAACTCACCCCGTCTTTGTGAAGAGAAAGGGGAAATATCGTCCCATGGCTTTGGAGAAGTACAAGTGTTGCGCATTTTACCTGAATACTTTTGGGAAGGAAGACGAGGGTCTAAAACATTCACATCCACATACACACATATTTACAATAAAAATACAAGTAAAGTCTATAATAATGTGCTTCGCCTACACAATGACCACATGTCTATAAAATATTTAGTGTGAGCACACATTTATATAAAGATTTTAAGTATGGGTTAATCCGTAGAATCCGAAGAATATTCCCACACAGTAGTATAATATGCTGCCACCAGAGATTATTCCTTATCTTGCTCTTAGAAAGCCAAGTTCAACAAATTGACTCGAGCTATCAGGGAGTGCGCTAGCACTCCCTACGTAGGAATGACGTGGCCGTCCCATTGACCTAATACAACACATTGGCCGCCATATCTCACACCCCGGGTGGCCACCAAATTTGGTTCAGATAAACTTCAACGCAACTAGAAGGCTGTTTCAAAATGTCAAGTCTCTACCTCGAAAAACCATGGAAATATGGTAGATTGAAAAAGAGCCATTTTCATCAGGACGTTCCTAATAATAATAATCATAATTTTCATCATCTTCTTCTTCAGATATTTTTGTTGCAGCGCGTAACTCCGAAACCGTTAGAGATATGAACGTGGAACTTGTACCAACGCGTTCCTTTTCATGGTCTCCAGCGCATCGGCATAGTAACATTCAGTGTTGATGTGAATTTCACGCCCCAGGGAGCCTCAAAGTCAGTGAAAAATATGCCCAATTTTCACATTTTACCAGATCCAATATATGATTTTGGTAGACTTCTTGGTATAATTCTCTTCGTTTAGTCATTTCGACTACAACCGTCATGGCCGTCAGAGGTCAAAGGTCAGCATTCACGGCTTACTTCACCAACAATATTTATTTCACACCGCAGCGACTATTTTTGTACCAAAATTAGTATGTGGCATTGCTACATCGTACTTAAGCATGTGTGAAAATTTCAAGTCTGTACTTTGACCTTTGCACCTGGCTGTGATTACATGTCAAAAAATAAGGCAAACAAGTGAGGGCAAAAAAATCTGTACCAGATAAAAAGAGGGACGTAGGAATGGAGGGGTTCTATAAACGTCAATCTCACACCTACATTATTAGTGGACTTTGATAACAACCAGTTGAGGCAATAACGTAGGTGATAACAACCAGTTGAGGCAATAACGTAGGTGTGAGATTGACGTTTATAGAACCCCTCCATTCCTACGTCCCTCTTTTTATCTGGTACAGATTTTTTTTAATAATAAGTTCAATTGAGAAGAACTTTATTCAGTTGACACGTGTGTGTGTGTGTGTGGTGGTGGTGTGCGTGTGTGTGTGCGCGCTTGTGTGTGTGTATATGTGTGTGTGTGTATGTGTATGGTATTAGAAATAGACACACACAATCAAACTTAAATTACATGGAACATCAATACTACAACCTACACAAAATGTTCTTTATTGTTATATTCATGTAGGTGTATGCCTACATTATGTACGTTAGTAGCAACGACGACAACTATAATGTGTGTGTTCATGAATAATTTATAAGCTGAACCAAGTTGGTAGAGCATCGTCATTACTTGAATGGGTAATGTGTCTAGCTCAATTGTTGACAAGAAAAAAAGTGCTTCCATTTAGAGTAACCATGCTACACACACTAGCTACCATTTAAAACCATCAGGAACAAACAGCATAATGAATTTTGGAGTGCCTTATTAATAGTAACCTATTGTATGCTCTTCTTTCTTTCCTAGTTCTTGCCCTGTCCATTGTCCACTCTATGAACAATCAAAACTGAAAATTCTGTGTCTGTATTTATAAATAATTCGTTTGATGAACTGAGTTAGGAAAGAGAATTCACCTACAGTAGCTAACCTTAATTCACCTCAAATTGTGAGTAGAAGAAAGGCAGAGAAGCAGGAGAACGCAAGGGTCAACAAAAATAGAAAGCAAGTAAGAATAGGCTGAGCTAATGTACATAACTAATTCAATGAAAGTGAAAATAGAGCAATGAAGAAACGAAACTATGGATAAAAATAAATTATGCTATTAAATTCCTAATTTGCAAAATTAGTACATCGAGCGTCACAGTGTGGCTGGGTGGGTACATGTTAGTTTAGCTATGTCCTGTAGAAAAGAAGTGTTAGAACTTTGAAAGTCCTATACCCTAGGTCACCAAATAACTAAGTCGATAATTTGACAAACACTGTGAAAAACAGCAACTTCCTGAGTAAAGTTAACTGCTGTATGGTATTTGTAATTTATATGGACAGAAGAAAATTATAATACTTATTCCTTAGCCTGTGTGTATGAAGCAAGTTTCAGCATCACCATTATATTCATGGTTGTTTTTTGGAAAAGCAAGGAAAATATAAGAGAGTTTGAAGGGAGAGGATTCACTTTTCACATAAAGCACTAATTTAGTTCAGTAAGACTTTGATCATAATAATCAACAGTCGTTTACATGCAAAGCACTTTTCTCAGTAAGTAGTTTGGCAAGTTAGGATGGAAGCCTGCTCAATGTTAGTAATAAGTAGGCATGGAAGAGCACTGCTGGTATCAGTTTCAACCCTTGGAGTATACTTTATATCAAAACCTACATAAAGAAAAAAAATATTGGGCCAGATTTGGTACATTGGAAGGATTCACAATTTTTTTTTGCAAAAGAGCAATTATGATACTACACATAGGAACTGGACCAACTCTAACAACCATTACTTTGATTTGAACTTAAATACACATGTACATTATTTTTTAAAAATCAACAACTAAAAAAAACTTGATCAAGTAAATTCCTAATTAGAAAAATAAAACTACCCTATAAATATCCTACCATCTCCGTTCCACGCCAACCTACTATCCCCACTCCTCCCCACTCACCCCATCCCATTCCCCTTACTCCCCCATCCCACTCGTCTTCTCTCATTTGCAACAAAAATATGATTTATTATTATTACTACTTACTACTTGGATTAAACTCACCCCGTATTTTTTTAGGAATAGGAGGAGTATCAACGGTTGAAGTTCTGCGCATTTTAACTGAATGTTCACCAGGAGGACAAGGAGGAGCTACAACATTCACATCAATACCAATTCATATATACAGATGCACACACAAGCAAGCACAGCATACACTCCTCTTAGACTTCATGACATCAATTATAAGCAAAGTCTTGTAAAAAAAAGTGTTAAAATTGAGTCTGTCCAATTAAATTCTTACATGGTACTTATTCAGAGGCAGATGCATACTGATGGGAGTGAAGTCCCATTACTGGCATATATTATTTGAGTCAATGCACTAATCAACAATATGAACAGTCCTAGTTACAGGAATAGACTAATACGTCTAAGTAACTTAATGAACTCTGTTTTTTATGTTCAGTGCAAAAGAAGCTTTTAAAACTTATTTTTTGTCTATGTGTCTCAACATGAACTTTGAGGATGGCAACATTGTAGCTGTGCATGGATATCACTTCCGATAAAATCAAAGTAATATTATGTTCTTAGCACTTACTCAATTATATAACATTACACTAGTTTCCTCTGAGCCAATTGTGCTATAGTAAGCCAACTCCAATAATCTGTTATTTGTGCACAAACTTCATAACAAATATATTTTCATATGAGTCTTGCATATTCGAATTGCTAATATTTTATTCAAATACTTGATGTCATTGCTAATCAAACAAAAAAGTTTACTAAAGAAGCCTTATGAGAACTTTAAAATATTCTACTTTAAGATAAAACCTTAAAGAGTCACATAGTGCTAGCACTTACGTGAAGCTGTAGTGGCAGTAACATTAAGTTTCACGCCATTTTGCAGTTTCATACAAGATCCAACAGTGATTACAGAAATACTATATCTAGTTTCTGGGTGAAGATTACCCAATGTAAACTCCACTGTATTTTGATCATAATAATCGAATTCATCTATGGAAGTATTTCTGTCATATCTGTCTTCACCATCAGAATAGGTTACCTGGGATTACAATATTTAATTAATGTTTTCAATCATATGAAAACCTACCCAGTAATATTGAATAAATTTGGATAAGTATTCAGGACAATAAAGATGAAGGACTACTGACTCCCAATCTGTAGTTTTTACTCTGAGACTGTTTTCCTCTACAACAACAATATCAAAGCATGTGACAATCATAAGAGAGTAAAGTAGAGTTCAGTAACAAGTATCCACAATAACAAATCTTTGTTGCTGTTGTTTATTTGTAATTCCCACCGTCCAGCCTTCATAATCACATTATAGCATCCATTATCACACATGTATATTTTCATAGCAACTGAGCCTTCTAAAATAACAATAATATGTAATCCTAGTAGAAAAATAAATTCAAGGGTACATATGGCATATTATAATAGCTACTTGGGTTAAAGCAGTAAAGACTGTGTTAAATGAATTAGAGTATGGGTCATAATGATTTTATGGTGGCATTTTAATGCTTACTATGTATATATGAGGGCTATAATAAAATCAGCAGGAAATTTTTTTAAGTATGTGATGGATAAACAACAACAGCTTGGACATTAATGAAAGTGTTTATCAAATAAAGTTAACTTAAGTCTGCCAAAAATTTTGGGTTAAATTATAAATACACTATTATTAATAGAGAAAACTAATATCTTGCTTTACCCAAAATTGATATATATTTACTGTATACAAGAAGAGCAAATGGAGGACTATAGAGTACTTCAAACTTGTTAACAACTTTGCAGCTGTATCTCCCAGTGTCTTCATATTGTATAGTCCATTTTATTTTTGTCTTTATATGGCGTCGTTTTGAAAACGAATTAAATTCCGAGATTGATTCCTTTATAATACCCCACTCCACAGTTGGTGTTGGAGTACCAGTTGCAGCACATTTAAGTTTAACAACTCCTTCTTTATAGAATTGTACCATACCTTGAGGCTGATAATTAAGTAGATGGAGTTTATCTATTAGTTGTTAAAATAGATGACTAGTTTAACATTTACAACAAAATGAACAATATTGTAACCATTCATATTATTTGAATAATCATGTGCAGTTAGTGATAGTTGAAATTTCTGAATGTGTATAATTAGAAAGTACCCTACCGTAGAGTGGCACTTGATATATGCTCTTCTCGCTGAATTCCCAGATCTCATGCACATCCCCAACACACAAAGTACAAAGAACATTTGTGTCACCGCCTTAGTAACTATGGCATCCACATTAACCTCTCCAAATATCATTTCGGTGTGAGTAGCCTAGAAGTCCAGGGACATCACATGAGCCAGCATGGAATCCACTCAACAGCAAAGTAGATTCAGTGCAAAAATTACCATGATTCAATACATCATTAAAGCTTTAAGAAATTGTTGGGCTAATTATCGATAAGTTCCCCACTGTGCCAACATTCTACAGCCCCGATTGCAAATACTCTCTCAAATTAGCTACTTAGTTGGACGGAGAAACGTAGTGCAGTGCTTTTGAAAGGAAGTTATCGGCAGTTTACTTAGCAATTCATCACTTTTGGCATTTCATCAAGAGTCATAAGTTTCACATAATATGCCATGACCACATGCCTTTAACGTTTGCCTTCAGTGCCCATCTAGATAGACATTTTCTCCAACAGATTCTCCATCTAAATTTATCACTCAATTCACTATCAATATTCGATTCATCAAAGGGTCTCAGAATGCAGCAGACACCCTGTTGAAGCACCATCATTGCAACCAAGGTGACCTAGAAGCCCACCATTCAATGGCACATCTTTAGACCTCAAAACAATCCAGCTTGCTTCAACAATTACCTTGCTGGTATGTTGCATGTCCACAGGTAATCCCTGACTTATGTTCCAGAATCTTTTCACTGTCTGAACCATTCTTTAATGGCACAGTGAGGTAAGAGTGAATTTTCAAATTAATGGCATGCTGTTAACAAGAAACTAAACTTCAAGACTAGGTCTACCCCAACTACTAGACATAAAAGTTACCACTCTTCATTACATTATCACATGAACTGCTAATATTCCACACTTTTATTCATATGATACATGTATCATCCGTTTTCTCAAATTTGTGCACTTTTTAGTGTCTCACTTCACTTCACTCACTCCCAAGTAGGTTTCAGCTATCCTAAAACCCCAACTATGCCACCGCTTTTTTTTTTTTCAACTTAAACACATTATTCAATAAAATTTTACATGAAGATACATAGTATCACACCCGTGACAGGTACTATTTAACCGCCAAGAATATTCCTTAAACATGTATTCAGAAAAAGTTGTTTTTTTTCATTAAATGTACCTCTTATCCTGTTGGGAATATTATAATTGATATAATTTAAACACATGATATTTTCTTTTCATATTATCTATTTTCCTCTAAAGAAATTGATGATGTGCAAGAGTTACAATGTCTTACCTCTAACCCTGACTGTGATTTCAGCAGATGTTGTTCCAAAACTATTTGTTCCAATGCATTCATACTTTCCATCATCCTTAGAATATGTAGCTTCAATAATCATTATTGTGGATACCACATGATTATACAGTGATCTTATAGGAAAAGATGGTGAAGTAGAATATTGCTGTGTTGCTTGAATAAAAACATCATGAGATATCTTATCGGTACTCCTATTATTGTGCTTCCATGTAATTGAATAAGATGTAGGAGATTCAACATCCATTAGAGTGCAAGAGATATTGATACTTTTACTGGCGTGTATCTTGAATGTGTCAGTAGTAGTAGGAATTATTGAAGTATATGCTGCCAATTAATGAATTATAATGTAGAATTACTGTAGGAAGGTTGTAATTATACTAATAATAACCTACTTATTAGTTTATTTTATATGCCAAGTTAGAAAGACAATAAACATAAATAACACTCTGTATTTATAAGGAAAAATAAAATAAGTGGAAATGGTTAAAATAAAATATATAGTACTTCTTACATGAGTCAGAGTGTGATCTGGTGAAATATTTCAAGATCAGGCTAATTTAATTTATTTTCACTGAGCCAAAGGCAGAGTGAAAATAAAGCCATATCACTCTGACCAGAGTGTAATAAGTGGTTTATTCCATTCACTGAAGTAGTATTTTGGTAACTCAAGGTGTAAAGGGTGTAAAGTGGGCTCCCCACAACCCCAGCTGATATTATAGCCGCTGCTCTAACCTGGCTGGGTAGGCTCCATCCACTAGAGTAAAGGTAGCTGTAAAAACCCAGAAAACTTGTAGCCAGGCCCAGTTGCTATAACTACTCTGGTAATGAGCTTGCCAGTACAGCCATGAGATAACGGCATGAGATATCATGGGATATCTCAGGGGTCACCCTACCTAAAAATATCATTGTGAAGATATCTAGGGTGGAATAAATATATATACAATGGTATGATATTTTTAGGTATGTGACCTGTGAGATATCCCACCATATCTCATGGCAGCTCGCGTTATGTCATGGCTGTTTTCGCTAAATTTACACCATGAGTTACCAAAAAAACTACTTCAGTGAAGATATCTAGCGTGGAATAAACCACTTATTACACTGGTCAGAGTGATATGGCTAGATATTTCACTCTCAGGCTTTATATTATATATATATTATATATAGTACATATTACACGAGTCAGAGTATAAAGTTGGCTGTAGGTCACTACCTAAAAATATCATTGTGAAGATATCTAGCGTTGTAACATACATTTGTCCCATGATTTAAACTTCAAAAAACAATAAATAAATAATAAAAAATAAATAAATAAATCAAATAAGCGGCAATTTTAACAATAGTTTTATGAACCCTCAGATTCACCAGATAGCAATCTTAAAAATTATTTCTCAGACAGAAGTTCCCTAATTATACAGGTATCAATAGATTATGTGCTCACTCAGTAGGTATTAATGTTTTCTTTTCTCTCTAGATATTTGAAGAAACGTGTTAAAATTCCAATACTCTGTCAATTTCACAGCAAAAAGCAAATTAATTAGCAATATTGGCTGTTAGAAAGACAAAAATTTGGTATTATTATAACTGAATCATTGAAAAAGCTAAATAATCGTGGGCAATGTGGAATTATTTACTCATGATTACAACATGGCAATCGAGGGCATTATGACACATAGTGCAAAGTTAAAAGCGTATGGTCATGATGTCCAAAATAGAATTATTCTTAATTGTATAGTACAACAGTTGAAGCCACTTTCAATGCTTGGGAGCCATCACCCTACAGATTCGTTGTTGATACTTACCCAATGACTGACAAACAAAGTGAGTAAATAAACATTCTGTGCATGCATGCTGAGGATTAAATGTCATAGCTATCTGTGCTAAGTACTAATATACATTTATTACAATGGGGAAGAGAAGAGTAAGGAGAGGGTAGTATACTGCATGCCCTAATTCAAGTCATGTTACATGTGACTTACTATGTACTTTTACAGTAATTGAGTCTTGTAAATTGTCAAATGAATCTTTTGCGAAGCACATAAAAGTACCTTCATCATAAAAAGGCTTGGCATTTACTATTTTTAATGTGGATATCACATAAGCTGGACCTTGCGGTGATTCTACCAATACTTCTGTTTTCTTATAATTTGCTTTCCTTATATCATGTTCCCATTTTACATAATCTGAAGTACTTGAGAGTAATCCAGATAAAATGCAGGATATGTTGAGGTTACTTCCATTCTTTATACCATAATAATTGCTGTGTGCCGTAATAGTGGGAATCCCTATGCATATATGCACATTATGTAATATATATAGATATACATGCTATATTGCATCACTATTGTCCAACTGCTAATTTGTATATCTGGTTAATCCAGTACACACTATCACTACACACAACTTATCACCGAAGTTTTTACTTAGGTTGCATGTCTATGTTCCACACCCTAACTAAAAGTCTGTTGACTCCTGCATATATCTATTTAGAGCGTATAGAAATACCTGCATTATTTATGTGTAACTGTGGGTCACTTTCTTTTAATTTCTAAGCATAATCTTCTTCCATAACCCCAGTGGCTAAGTAAAAGTATTCACAGCAACAAAATTCATATTTTGTATCAGTCCTTCCCACAGGAAATATAGTTTCCTGCAGCTGTTAGTTGGATAGGGTGACATTTTGGATTTTTCAGAAAATGTTCTTTTCCCTGCAGGAATACTATGAAAAAGTTGAAATTTCCTTCTGCAGTGAAAATACAAAATACTTATTTCGGTGTAGACATGTCTTTACCTACACTGTTGGCCATGCAGCAAGAGGATGGAATAAAAAAAAAAAATGCAATGATTGTGAATGTTCAAGGTCTCTATGTACACATAGTTCAATTAAACTCGCTATTATTTTGATATTTTGACAATAGTGCCCTCAGATTCTTATTAGATACATAGATCAGGATAATGTGTAGTAAAATATTGAGATGTGCACAGTTTCCTGTAACTTGCAAATCGGCCAAAGAATTAAGCATTGGCACAAGAATTCACTGCTGGCTTAAGAATTCTTAAGAAAAATTGCTGACTGGCAGAAACCCTAACAGTAAATTCAATTCAGGTACTAATAGTGTATACTGATCACTAGCTGTTGCTGTCATAAGTACTGACAGCACTTTCTCAAAAATGATGCATTTTATTATTGTTGAGAAGCTCAACACCAAGACTTACCACTCCTTATTTATTGCAATTTTATTGAGCATATCGAATCACTGGTAGACGCTTTACGAGTGTGTGCATTCTTGGAAATGTTTATTGCATGTCACTGTCCTTACTTATGCATGCTGTTTCTCAGGACAAATGATAGTGAATGGCAATATTCATATCACTTTTGCCATTGCTGCCTGTATCACTTTTGTTTAAAAGAAAAGGTACTAGATTTTTTGTAGAATGCTGTGCACAGAATTAAACTAGACCCACTAGCTAGTAATATTGGATGAAAACCTTTCAATCAAAATGAATTTCTACTGCTGTGATTGATAGTTTTTGGGATTTTAATGATAGATTATTAACAACATACATGTTGTCTCACCTTTTAAAGAAGTCATTTGTCGCTTCTTCCATATGCAGGTTAATAAGTTAAACTCACGACAATTTGCATAATATAATTTTACAATCAATTGAACTCAGAGGAAATAACTAGTATATTATGACTCACTTCACCTGGATTTAAAACTAAAAAGTCAATTCCATTTGATAATCCTCGGTATTCTGCCCTGTATTGTCCATAATCCGCCTGATTAGTAAATGAACTATACAATACTTGACCAAAGAAAGTCAAATTGTATTTGGGATCTTTTAGGAGACAGATTGCTTCACCTTCCTTACTCCATTCAATAGAATCATAGCTATCTGTGCCTTCTACTTCAAGTACAAGTTTATTAGGTATTTCTAGAAAGATGACCACAGGTGAAATAACTTCTGGACTTCTTGATTGAAACTCTGTCATTGAAACAAAACTTTATAATTTTAAGTTTAAATTAACTTATTTATTTAAAAAAAAGTTGCCCTTTAAAGAACTGTAAATAAAGAGAAGAATCAACACTATTGCTAAATAATTCATTCTAGGAACTAAACTTAACACTCTACATATATGAGCCATTACTGGTGACATAGCGAGAGATACTTATGGAAAATATATATATATTGTATTTCCTACAAGATTATATTCATTCACACAATAATTAGCATTACAATCTAATTGTTTAGAACTGACATAATGAACAGCTAAAAATCAGGAAGGAAATTTAAAACTAAGAACAAAACAAGTTTACAAAGATGTTTTGTGAAAATGAGTGAATAGGTAAGTTAATCATGAAAAAAAATGAAAACTGATTTCATGGGGGAAAAATGAAACTACAAAGACATTTTAATGTCATACTTGCTCAGCTTTGGCCTACTACAAGCTTGGTCTGCTATATTATAAAAGGACAACGAATAGCAAAAATCCTGACTCAGCTTATCCATAGGTAGGAGAGTGCTCATTACATGATCGCAATTATTGAAGGTGGAAAAACAACCACAGACAAAAAGTTATAGGTATCATACTTCTATCGGTAAGAAATAGACTAGCTAAAAAAATGAAGACTCTGTCTGAAATAAGGGAGGCTCGTATGACACCAGTCAAGCCCCACCTAAATCCACCCCTGTATAAAGATTAAATATGAGTATTACTACTAATACATGGGGTTCAGAGATGATGCAACATAGAAATTTTACTCACCAGAATCTAATTTAATTACATAACTTCCAAGCAAGATTGTATCATCATCACTAAAACTAAAGATGCATTGATAGATGCCTTCATCTCCTCTCTGAAATTTAAAATCAAGTGAACTAAAGAATTGGCCAGTACCTGTGACTTCATTATTAGATAAAAATTTAATAGGTTGTCCATCGTGAAGCCAAATTGCTTCTGGCTTACAGTCTTCAGTTCCATCATCAAAATAACTGATCAGAAAGTTAAAGGAGACGCTTTGCCCATATCTTGCTTTTACCCTGTTGCTTCTGCTAGAAGGTAATGTATCACAACAGTCTATCTTCATTCCTCCAACAGAAGTAGAGAGTAAAACTAATCATAAAATCATTAAATGAGATATAGTAAATGAATTAGCTGTAACTATATGTAAAAGTCTGGAAACTAACTATGCATAATAATATAATAATATATAATTATGAGCATTTTGCTTTAACACTTCAGAGGCAAGTAAGCCCGTTAAATTTATTTTTTACTATTAACCATGTGTATATTTTATTAGTTAATCAACTCTTAACATCTTGAAGATTATGCTCATTATTTAATAATTTTACACAATGTTTTTTCCTTAGTTTTTTTTATTTATTTTATCTCAAAAGTAGAGAACAGGAGGTTACCGAAAGAGTTACGACTAGCTCATGAGTAAATTGCAATGTAAACAGAATTCCTTACCACAACACAACATGTGACAGTCTCTGCATAAAGTTGAAATTTCAAGGAATTTGTTCCGTTATAGAAACAGTTCTAGAAATCATACAGATCTCCCGTTTTTTATCATATGACATACTTACAATGTAAGCAAACTATTAAATGTCTTAAAACTAATTTTCTTTATTGATTTCATTCTGAGTTGTATTTATAAACGACAAGATGGCCCCCTTGAATTTCGCCAAAAGATGGAGCAACTGGTAGTTAAATACAAATGGAGAGCGAGCCTGCCTAGTTAAAACTACAGTATTGTTACTAAAGAATTTGTATTTTAGCTTAATTCATGCAGAACTGTATAATAGCAGTAGCAAACACAAATACCAAATTACACTCTTACCTGAGTAATGGTAACTTCTATAGTATCAGACTTGAGCAATTCTGACTAGCTCTCAGCTACAAAATAAATAGGCCAGTGTTTTCTTTTGTAATATTAGCCAACAAATACGGAATTACTACTTGCCTCAATTTCCTGAGTATTGGTAACTTCTGTAGTTACAAATTTAAGCTATTTTGACTATCTCAATCACCAGTAATTCTTGACATCAAGCTCTCAGCTACAAAACAAAAGACAATTAATTTTAGCAAACAATACAAAATTACTTTCTTACCTCATTTTCTTTAGTACTAGTAACTTCTGTAGTATCAAATTGAACCTATTCTGACTATCTGAATTACCAGTCTCTCTTGAAAACAAGCTCTTAACTATACAAAAGAAAGGCCAGAGTTATTTTTGTAATTTAACTTGTTTTAAGTACTTACCTCAGTTTCCCTCTAGTAGTGGTGGCTTCCTCAGCATTATTATAATGTATTCTGACAGTGGTACCTTCTGTAGTATCCAATCTCAGCCATTCTGACTACCTCAGTCACCAGTAATCAGTGAACAAGCTCGCAGCTTTAACAAAACATAATAGCCAGAGTTATTTTTGTAATTTTAGCTAACAAATATGGAACTACGTACTTACATCAGCTTCTCCCAAGTAATGGTGGCTTCCTTAGTATTGTCATTTAGCCATTCTGGCTACCAGTGGCACTTGACGACAACCAACAAGCAGCACTTTTAGTAGCCCCAAACAATGACGAAGTTTTGAAATTAAGTCTGGTAAAGGGTTTTCAATGGCATAGTAACCAGTCGCAGTAACTTTTTTGGACTTGAAAAACAAGCGTTACGCAGGAATTATCCCACAATTTGGAGCCCAAGTTTCAAGTAAGACTTTCTTAATGCTGCAGTATCAGAAGAAAGTGGAGTCAAGCATAAAAGGCCGTGTTTTTAGGAGAAAAAACGGTACCCGCAGGCGCGTCATATGTACAATCCATACATACATATACATCGAACATATACCCAGATTTTGCATTATCCACCCCTAATACTGTCTCGCTCATTCCGCTCTCTTGCCAATAAACAAAAATCCCCGATTTTCAATTGTGTTAACCCTGTAAGTGTCTCACTCGCTCCGCTCGCTCGCCAATTATATCATTATTACCCATACCTTTAAATGCAAGTTTACTTCCCATGTATATTCTCTTGTCATCTTTTACAGAGCACAAATACACTCCTGCATCATCACAATCAATACTATCCACAATAACTATGGTTATTGTGTGTGATTCAGATGAAGAAGATGTAGTATACACATGTGGCAAATCTTTAACCAACTCCTTTCCATTCATAGTCCATTTAATATCTACATTATCGTTTACTGAATTCACTTTGCAGTAGAGCCATAGAGAAGTGCCTTCCATTATAGATACAACTTCATTTTCTCCACTAAATAGAATTGATGGGTATGATTCTATCAGGAGCTGAGCTTCAACATTTGCTAAAATAAATAATTAATAAGGTGACATGTATTGGCTTATTCCACAATGACACAAGTTAGTTATTCATCAAACACAACTTCTAAAGATGTAGGAGTAAAGGCATTCAAGCTTGAATGGGGAAATAGCTGCTGATAAAATTACAGGGGGACAATGCTATTTAAAAATTTTAATACAGTAAGTACTACATTATGAGCAAATTATAACCGAAAAATAAGACTGTTTAATTGGATAAATTGTGGACCTAATGCAGAATGCCATATGGTGTCTACGGAGGTGAAAATATTAAAGCTAGATAATTCAAAAGTTTGTGTGCAACAAAAATATGGAATTTTTGGGAGTGAGTGTCCTTTAATGGGGTGCTATGGGTTGAGATAAAATGATTAGAGGCCAGATAATAAAATGTTAGGCACTATTTTTCTAGTGCTGGACAATGAAATACTAATTGGTGCTTGCAGATTCACATAAAACATAGATGACAGTATGAACTAGTTGTGTGCTTGAGCACAAATAGTGAGCAAACCTGCCTAGTTAGGTTACATTACTGTGATTAATTTTACTTGTAACACTCCAGCTATTATAAACAAACAGTCCAAGTTCATAAGTACAGTAAGGAGTTTCAATGCCAAGTAACCACTCGCTCCAGCTGTTTGACTTTTTTTTTAATAGCGGCAGGCATTTCTAAGGAATTACCACATAGGTTTGAACCTAACCCTATATCAGGAGAATTGGAAACCAGATAGAATTGGTGCGGCTATTATAACCACACCCGTTTGACCACACCCACTTATTTTATTCAAGTAATGAGTTTGTTTCATAGAAAAGACTTACTTTTTATCAAATAAAACAAAAAAAATTAGTTTATGCATATTCAAATGCCACTGTATTCACACTAAACTATTCAGAACAAGCCATATTTATTATATTAGCTACAAAGCAAATATTTTTTATCAACAATCATAGGTCATGTCAAATAAATAATGTTAGATTATAATTGTAGCTATTATGTAGAGTGTATAATATTATTATTGTATAGCTACTTAGACATATAATAAAGAAAACAACAAAATGACAAAAAAAAACTTTAGAAAACTGAATCCACCATAATTAACTGGAACATACAAACTGCCTTTTGTGACAGTCATAGCTTTATTAACCCTCAGCGCGCATGCGCGAGAGGGTTACAGTAGTCACTTTGTCTGTGTGTCACTATATGTGCATGTGTGTGTCATTCAACAACGGATCTCGAAGACAGCGGCCTTCCGGGCTCTGAAACGATGTAGAGATAGAGAAATTTGCAAAGTAAGTCCCTTTAATGTGCTAGAATTTTTTGTTTCGACTTAAAGCTAGTCGATTTTAGCCGTACGTACGATCGTTGTGCTATTGCGCTACTGGTAACTCCTCCTCAAAATGTTCACATCCAAATAAATTCAAAATTTTCAATAGCTATGGTTCAATTCTACTTGTAGTAACTTGGAATTGATTAGGTATATATAATAGAATTCGATAATCAACTATAAGTATGTCGACCATTTTCACCATGCAGCCCTATGTATTATTTCCTAGCAAGCTACATAGCACTATCATGTGGTTTAATCCTACCCTATGGCATCTATTTAATTGATTGAGGTTATCTGGTGGACATACGCTGAGGGTTCGCACCTCCTGGTGCTTCATTTTCTTCAAGTATATGTGGCAAATAACTAAATAGGAAAACTCCTAGTAGTGAAAAAAATGGCCATTTTATAAACCAACAATGCAAAGGCTTCTGAAGTACATTCGTTTTTCCAGAAGATCGTTTTGAAACTAAAAGGAAGGACACAGCTGGTTCAGAGTTTCTCAAAAAATCTTCCAAAAGGCTCGATATTAGCTATTTATCCTGGCAGCAATCATGTCGATAGCTTGATCTTGACTGCTTGATTTCAACCGCCACAGTACCACAACGACTACCACAAGATTGAGATTAGGTAAAGCGTAGAAAAATGAATTGACTCACCCCCTTTTTGTTAAAATATTGGTACGGCCTTGGCCGCACAGCCGCACCCGTTCCGACGCCCCTATATATTAAGACATGCATACTGCTGTAGTAGCCGAAAAAGCTGTGCAAAGGCAGCTAATACATCTATTTGTCAGTTAAGAGTTTACTTTGTGTTATTCTTTAGCGAAGCAGTAGCTGTACCGCACAACACTTTCTTACACACTTGCTCACTGGACATACAAACACACAACTTACCTTCGTGGTTAGACTATTGGACAATAGATTTTCAAGTAAGGAACAACACTGTTGCGTAGGGTGTATAACTATAACAAATAACGTATTAATTTACCACCACCACTCACTCGAATAGAAATGAACTCAGGTAAGTCTGAAAGTTTTAACTGTACCCACAAAAGAGTATTCAGAGCAGTAAACAATTCAATTTCATTGGATAACACAGGTAACAGAGGATTCCGTTCCGTGAGGTTTGGGACGGGGTCGACTACCGTAGCTACCACAAATGCATAACGGTCAAAGTACAAATGACATACATATGTTCACATTGTATATATATATATGACCATCTACAGGAAAACGAGGCACAACGCGGCGTGCGTAAATATCTAGAAAAGATCGATCGATTTCTTAAAAATGTATTGTTTCAAGCCGACGGAAGGGAACGGTTAGGTCTATTATAGTGGGAACGACTTCAGCTACAACGATAAAACTTGGAGAGCTCACTAACTGGATGCCGACAACTCTGTAAGTGCAACAAAAAATTTTTTCGAAGGGTGCCGCATTGTGCCCGGTTTTCCTGTACACGGTCACATATAAATATTCCCAATTTTCGATTGTGTTACTCCTGATAGTGTCTAGCTTGCTTTGCTCACTCATGAACAAATGCTGAAATGTAGCTCTTAATAATTCTATTTAGCGGAATAGATGAAGCTATTTTTTAACTTCTATGACTTTGACTTTACTGCAAAGTAAAGTCAGATAAATAATATAGTGTAGACATAAAATGGACTAAGAATAAAAAGGAGTTGGTAAAATATATGCCACAAGTGTATACTAAATATTCTTTATCTACATCACACACAATAGCCATAGCTGTTGTGGAGGAATTTAATTATTTCTATTGACAGTCAAAGTTCAATTTTAGTTTATGGTCCTAAACTACTTAGATAATCATTTTATATTGGCCAATATGCCTGAGGTAGAATTACTTAATCATGCTCTATTTAATTTGTCTTACCTATAACCAAAAGAAGAATTAAGAACATTGGCTTATCCTTTCATAATCGCAAGTGTCCGACAATAGATTTCTCCTCCACAGAAAAGACGATATCAGTTATAGTTACCATTGGAAACAGGTGAAGATTAAAATATGGTAAAGTACCGCGTCTCGTCGTTCGTGAAGAAAACTGGACGCACCAAGTCTTACTGGGAAGCTCTCTGGAAACTCGTTATATTCGCAGGACTCGTTTTGGCAGCTTTGAGTAGAGACCAAGTTAGAGTCTCAGTAGTGGTCTCTTCAGTTACAAGTTAAAGATAGTTTCACTAGGGCGAACATGTCAATAAAGTTAACTACTTCTGTTTTTAGATAAAGGTAGGAGTACATTTTCTAGAGTTCAAACTTGCTATAAATTAGCTTTACAACCAGCCAGCTTATTCGTTTAATTACGACGAGTATTTTAACTGTGCGAGTCATCAGTGGTGATTGAACATTTCCAGTTATACCAGAACTTCCAGGGATTTGAAGAACCATTATTGAACACTTGTTACAGACAAATGTAGTGAGGCATCAGGATCTAGATATACACAGCTTACATTTTGTCAGTGCAGTAATATTACTTGGACAGTGTAAAATAATATTGTGATATTGCACGGCACTGTATCATCCCATCACCATACAACAACTACATTCAGTCTTGCATACACATCTCACTACAAATGGTTTAAAAACTTGGAACTATGTGGATGTTTAGAATAACATGTATTAAGTATGGTTTGCTTGCAGTTATTACATTTCTCTTTTAATTAGCTATTGTGTATATACCACCACAAGAAACTAAACATTACACCCAATCCAAATATTTATAGCACATTTCCAGAAAAAATATTTTAGCACACATAAGTAAAAATATAACACTAATATAATCAGACCTGACCATAAAGATGTAGAGAATTCAGTGACAATATGTATAATGTACACCATAAATTGAAAGTTATCTGTGAAATGGAAAAAAAAATAATAAAATGATGATGATGTATGGCACTATTACATAATTCACACCTCCACAATATTCAAAAACTGTCCAAACAACATACTACCATTCATAAGTCTCATATCTTTTCAAGTATTTTCATGATTCACAAAAAAAAAAAAGGAAAAAAAAAAAAGAAGTAAATGAGAAACTATTTTGTGTTGGAACTTAAAAAAAGAAAGAAAAGATAAATGGACAGAAATGGGAATGATAATATAAACAATCTAGAGAAGCTTTGAGAAGGGAGAATTGATATTACTTGTAGAGGTGAAAAGCAGGGTACATCAGTGTTGTTTCCAAGTCTGGGTTGTGCTTCTCCATGGTGTTAGTAGCATAGTACAACACAAGTGTTCGCAGAGAATCAAACTCATAGGGTGGAGCAAACCCATATCCACCACCTGGGTCCTTGAACACTGGGATACGCTTGAATTTGCTTCTGTCACTGCAATAGAGACAAAGAAAGCTGAAATTTTGAAACTTTATAAACTATTACTTCAAACTAGCATAAACTATTCACTAACATTATAGTATGTAAGTATGAGCTCCCACAGTTATTCAGACAAAGAATTGTCTGGAACACTTATGTTTAAAAAGTATAACTCCAACTCTATCTCTCTCGTAGTGTGTGTGTGTGTGTGTGTGTGTGTGTGTGTGTTAACTACATAACAGATAACGCATGTTCATTATTTCAATGCTCAAGTCTATAACCCCAGGCTACTACAGTCTATAAGAACTGGAGCTCACATGATGTCAATAGTGTGCGAGTGAGTGGGTGTGGTTATGACAGCTTCTTCAACACCAGCCTTGGGACGGACAAGGAAAGTTCCATTGTCTTTGCCTATGAGCATATCTCGAGAACCTTCTCTCCTATAGAGGATAAAAAAAATTATACAGTAATAAGTGAAGTACCAAAGATGTGAACCCTCAGTGCTACTTTAGACAATAATCATGTAATCGGGCATCAATATAGCCTGTGCAATGAAAACAGTAGATGTATGTAAATGCTGTTTTCAAGAGAAGCTATACATGTAAGGGACGCTCTCTGGTAGGTTCAACGTGAAATTCTTACTCCAGCATTCGGTAAACTACTCAGCCTAAAGCGAAACTACAGCATGCAGCAAGAAATTATTTGCTCACATGATTACAATGTGACAATTGGGGCATCACCCACAAAAACTAGTATCTATGCGGAGCTGACTGCTTCATATTTTCTCAAAATCAGACCAAAATTAACACAATAAATAGTCTTAAATCATCATTTTGAGAAAGTTTATACCTAATTCAATGGTCAGTTGTCAGTAATCTCCAAAATTAGACCATGACAGAGACAGATGGACAGGACTACTACTATAACCCTGTCACGCATGTGCACTACTCTCATAACTACAAATGATAACTAAAAGGAAATAGCCAGTATACTATCTGGAAATGCATAAATACAGTAGTGAAAAAAACACACATGCTCATGCGCACACGCATACACACACTGTCCTTAACCTGTCACCACTGAATCTAGACTGTGTAACAAAAGGCTATATATGAAAAAGAAACTGCTAAGCTAATTCAGAATCCAGTATAACTTTTTTATTCTCAAGCAAATCTTCACAACTAGCATTGTCTTGTCTTCTAACTGTAGTCAACCGCCTGGTTTTCTTTATGGAGCAACTTCTTGTTTATAGCTGAGTAGTCTGTATGCATAAATATTTTCTCCACCTTCTGGTCCACTAGAATGTTTATATAAGCTACATAACTCTCTGTTAAACTACCACATCAATCAATACCACATCAATCAATACCCCATTGCCATCGCCATTTAGAAGTAAGCCAAACTTCAACCCCAAGTGTCTAAAAGGTTACCACAGTAGCCTTAGAGATAACTATGTTGAAGAAATTAATCTTCACTTAATATTAACTTCTGAAAGCTACACGGTGGGACAACGCAAACAAGGATAAACAACGATATTCCCAAGATGCTACTTCTAACCGCTGTAGAGCAAGTGAAAGGAACAGAACCCATTAGATAAAGGTGATGTGTGTGTGTGTGTGTGTGTGTGTGTGTGTGCTGAAACTAACGTAATGCCAGGGTTCATCCAGGTTCTTTCGTTACGATGAGGTAGGTTATGTGGAAGACTGTTGAGCTGTGCAATGCCAATGAGCTGCCCCTAAAGTAAATACATAAATATAATGTATAATATCAAACTATCAGGACAGCTAACACACGCATGCACGCATGCACACACACAATTGGCTTGAAGTGTACATCTTATATCTCACTCCCTTACTCACCAATTACCTACATGTGTAACGAATAGTTACTACTTCCCTTTTGAAAATCAGGCCTGCTAGTTAATTGTAAGTCCCTAAAGTTGCTAAAAGCAAACTCTTGAAAAAATTTTAGTTGTTTTTTTTCCCCCACCAACACGTAATGTCACTTAGGCAGAGGTTTCAATACTGTCAGCCATAAAAACCTCATACTAGACAGTTCCAATGTTACGTATTATCTAAATGAAAGTCATTACGTAGGAAATACATAGAACAAGATACTGTAAGACCATCTGACTATTCTGCTGCATCACTCCTCCCCTTTTCCCACAATAAAATGCATTACTTCGAAACTTTCAGTAGAGGACATTTGTCTGATAAGAGGTCTGCTCTGTATTGTGTCAGATCTGTTTCGAACCATGCTACCTCTGGCGTCCACTTGGGGAGGATCTTGACGAGGAGACACTTTAGGAGGTCCCATCCCAGGCCTTCCCCCTGGATTGTGCCTGAAGTCTTCAGATGGAAGAGGAGGTGGGCGTCGCGCCTTTTTACGTAACTCTTCAGAAATTCTCTGGTAATCAGACCTGAATTAAAGATAGTGATGTGTCACTGCATAAAGATTACTTAAAAGGAAATTCTACGCTCATACAGACAATTGTAGTTTATACAGGCAGTGTGGGACCAACGGGTGCACGGAAATTCTACCTGTATCTTCAAATACGCAATTTATTTCATACACTTAACACAACAAATTACTAACCCAGAACTTTCTAATTCACAGCTTTCCAACTTGTTTGAGATTAATGAATTCTCCTAGCACTAGCAGTTATGGTACATAACTTATCACATGGAGAGTGCATGTATCAGAAACAGCTGCACTAATATTGAAATTTTGTTTAAATCTTCCAAAAACACACCAAATTGATCGAGGTGCTCCACAACTTCGAATACACAAGGTTTGTAAGTACTACTTACTATTAACCAAACACACTTAGCATTTCAAACTTCTTCCATGCATCATTGACTCTGCCCACTCATTGTGGTGTTTAATAATAGACTACTCACTCCTTCCTGATGGTGTGCAGCATGGCGTAGGTAGCGTACAGACCTTCTTCTTCCTCCTCCTCACCATCTGCACTTTCCTTAATAGCACTCACTATCTCACTGTTGCTCATGCCACGCTGATTTAACACCCTACAAGAACACACGTACAAATCATAATCACACACACACACATAGAAAATTTCACTACAGCTTTAAATTGTCACTACACGTAGGCGTCGCCTACACCGGGACTGAGGTCCTTATAATTTAGGTACAAGGTTTGCTGTTTAGGGTCAGTAGGTATCCAGTCACTTAGGAAGAACTACAAACTACAAAAGCAGTCCTGTGGACATCAGTATATGTAGGTACAAAGTCTAATAGCCTCCAAAACAGATCCCTTGTGCCATGAAGCTACTGTTTATTTAAGACTAACAAGAAGGAGCTTTCCCCAGTTCCTGGAAGTATGTCTAAGCAGCTTCAAGCTCTATTAGTCATAATCAAGCAAACACAACAATTCCACTGAGCAGTTCTACCACAGAGTGACTAAGACCAAACTGAGTGTATTGGCTAACAACAATGCGTCTCTATATAATAAGAGAATCTAGAGAAATGCAGGACCATCAAAGTGGCCTGAGGGTGGGGGTATGGGTATACAGTATTAGATGCACACCATACATGCTGCTATTTACAAACGAATCAACAAAAGATTAAAATTTGTCTCATCTTAATTATTTTAGGAATAGCAACTCCATTTTTCTGTTGTTGTTGTTTTTGCTTTTGTTTTGTTTTTGTTTTGGGGAGGGGGAGAAATTTTGTTTATGGGCAATAATTCTGTTAGAGGGTGGAAGAATTCCAGTGTCATCCCCTCCCTTCTGTATAAAACACCGATGAGATACAACTTTCATTATAACGATGATAGTATTTGTGATCCAATACACCGTACAGTACATACCTGTATAGTTTTCCCCTCTCTGCCTGCATCTGTTTGATCTCTGGCTTGAGACTATTGAGTTCAGTATCAATACAGTTCTTAGTCCTCTCCAGACGCAGCAGCTTTTCCTGCAGCTCTACATGAGTATCCTTGTTGCTGCGGAAGGTCCGCTCCAACAGACGATAGTTGTCATCCAGGCTATGACAGCAAATAATAAGGAGTATAGGATATTATTAAAACAGGAAGAAAAAAGAAAAAGAAAAAAAAGAAAAAACAAAACAAAAAAACATGCAAATCCTAACTCAATCCCTCTTCAATCTGTACTTCCTTATCCTTATTGTGAAACTTCTACACTGGCTTACAACACAACAAAGACTTGCCAACTTCCAGTAGCATTAACTTTCATCGTAATCTTGTTATTAAGTACCACTATAGTATGTCCAAGTTGAGTTGGCCAGAAAAAAAACTTGAATAACTTTTGAATGGAAACAGCTACGCAACCGGGGTTTGCACCATTAGAAAGCTTGCGCCGAAGCGGTTAAAAATATTTCCTCAGTATACTCCAAAACCGGAGAGAAAGTGCTATTCCAAAACTCAATACAAAAGTCTATGGGAATAGAAAAAAACCACAGGTTTCCCGCTCAAAACTTTTAGTCACGCGGTACGGCTCAATTTATCTCGCGGACTGTCTTCAGTAAGAATTTGTAAACAATGAACGGCTTCTTCTCGGATTGCTGCGTTTCTAGCTTTGTATCACGATTAGCTTAGGTTGCTAGTGTGGAAACAGGATAGACGGAGTGGCCTGTTGTCGCAGAGGGTACAGGACCATCGATGTAGGTAAGATTATTTGTCTACCTATTCAATAACAAATGCCGTATAGCCAATTCATTTCAGAGAGATATAGCTATCATTAAGCTAGCAACTTGTGATACAGCCACACTTAAGCTTTTTGGTTATATTTAATTTGTGTGCTTGTCAAAAAAGCTGTGTTTATGCCAATTCCTTTTTCTTCACTACTAGATGCAGTTTATTGTAAGGATTAGGACCAACTCAGACTGCACTCCAACTTGGATCACAGCTATATTTTGTATATGTGTACTACTTAAATTCTATCATCTCATCAATTTTCATATAATATATTATAAATAAATGAAACAATTGATAATTGTATTCAACAAGAAGGTCTAATAACTTTAGCTACAAGTTAACAGTGCTGTACTGCTGAATCCTGTGAATATCAGAATATTTCTTGGGACACAGTAAGTAGAATCGACTGCTTTTAATCTCGTCTCTTTAGAAGAACGCCTCACCAATTTGCGTTTTCCATCTGCTGTACATTATCTGCGCATAAGAAACATAAATATAGCCGAAAACGGACAAGATGAGCTGTACAGCGCCCGAAAAACTCCATAAACTTCACTAAATTTCTTTCTTACAATAGTTACAGAATAAATGCGCACCGCCCCCTTTTCACGTGCAACGTTGATGTTTGCGCGCTTAATTGACTTGGATTCACATGACTAAATTGCTTCCGGTTAAGTACTAAATGCATTCCACATTTACCGCGCTTGTGGTCGTGCCAACTCAACTTGGACATACTATAACTATTTGTGGAATTCAGGCTATGGGCCATGTCCAACTCAATAGCACGTACACACACATCTTATCAAAACCCTCAATCTGCACACTGCCCTAGATGATGGCACTGATAAGAAAATATTACTGACCTGGTGGTTTCAACAAAGTTCCGTAAAGTAACCAAAACTAACATATTTAAAAACTCACTGGCCTACTAAGTTCCTTAAAGGTACCAAAACTCGGTATTATAATAATAATAGTGCCCCACCCACTCACCTGGGCTTCAGCGAGGGCGGACATGAGTTGTGATGTTTGTTGTGTTCCTTGAGACTGTCGGAAAAAATGGAAATGATCTCCGTCTGAGCAGCTATCTGAGTTCTCATGTTCTTGATATCCTGCAGAACACAAAGTGAAACACAAGTTACGTACAACATGTATTGTAAATGTGAAATAGATACTACAATGACATATATTTTTATGAACTGGATGTAACTGATAAAATATTAACAAAAAAATATAGACTGATCTCGACGATAATAACTGAAGCATGCATATAAGAAAATAATGAGTGCATACAAATAATTAGTAAGTTAAATACAAGTCTCTGAAGGCCTTAGACCTGAACACGTATATCATGTTGAAAGTGGGTTTATGCTCTAGAGAAATATTTGATTTAGGAAATTTGTTAAAAACACTTCACAGAAGATAATACCAGTTAGTCAGTACTAACTTCTGACCAAGCAGGTAGACTAATAGAAGAAGAATTATCCAAGTAGTAGTAATAAGAGTATGTCTTCTTTAAGTAGTGAAAGTACAGTAGAAGACAAAATAAAGTTTCGAATTCCGTTCCATAGAATGGCCGTCACACGATTAAAAAACGAGGAAAAAAACGGTACGCCATTTGGTAAAAAAAACGGCCGTTCCGTTCAACCGCGTTACCATTTTAATCTTTCTCATTCACCGCATGCCTCACTCAAAGAAATATAAAAAATAGTTTATCCAATAAAACGTTCTGATTTGTTTGTATACAGGCTCCAGAGGCGGAGCTTTTCAGGTAAAAAATTAGAAGCCGTCCTATTCGAAGTTGTCTTGCGGAGAATTGTTAGCTCGACTACCGCACATTATTAGGTACTGAACAGAGCCTGATAACTGTTGCCACATAGAAAATGCATTAAAGTAAACAGGATGTGGCTTAGGGCAATATTTTTCCATATCACCTGTGTTCATAGTTATTACGTTGGGTTATTACGTCCCCCTAGGTAAATTTCTTGTTACCAAGGTATTCGTGCATGAGCAGTACCTAATAAATTTATTATCCATTGGATACCCGAGAATATCACTCGTCTGATTGGCAGTATTTACGCTCGTGCCTGCGGCACTCGCGTAAATACTAAGCCAACAGACTCGTGATATTCTCCTGTATCAAATGAATAATATATATGTATCGATGTTTTCTTGATGTTAGGGCCTTCTCAGGCTTAGATTTTTACTACTGAAAGTCCATCAGTAGCTAACAAAAGACATACGAAATGCGGACCTCGTTATAGCTCTGTGCCCGTCGAAACTTCAGTCTGCAGCTTTATTGAAGTAAGTTAAATTTTTGTATGAGCTTTTTTGCACTATCCCTGTAGCATTTAATGGGCGGTACAAGGCCTTAGCTTGCTGATATAGCTATGGAAGAGTTTCCAGCTAGAAAAAATCTGTGAATCGATGGAAAAACTTAACCGTTTTTTTTGTTGTTGTTTTTTTTACTGTTTTAGTATATGGTGTTGGCCGTTTTGTCAAAATGGTACGGAAAGCAACGGTATAAACTACGGTAAAAAGACTACCATTTTACGGCCGTACTACGGAACGGAATCCGGAACTTTATTTTGTCTCCTACTGTATATCATGTTGAAAGTGTGTTTATGCTTTAGAGAAGTATTTTATATAGAAAATTTGGTAAGAACATTTCAAAGAAGATAATACCAGTTGGTCAGTACTAACTTATGACCAAACAGATAGACTAACAGAAGAAGAATTATCCAAGTAGTAGTAATAAGAGTATGTCTTCTTTAACTTAAGTAGTGAAATATGCAGTACGTTTTTTTTTTAAAGCTTTTTGGTAGTGCTATAAAGCTAGAATGCAGCAAATTGTATAGTAATAGTAGTTGTACTTGTTGTCAGGTGGCTCTCAAATACATGGATAAGAAGTCAGTATGTGGAGCGTCACTGGCTAGGAAGATAGATCTTCTCCTTAGGCTTTCACACCTACACATCGTGGAAGTGTTTCATGTGGTGGAGTCTACTGCATGGTGTGCTGTAGAAATGGAATTAGCAGCCAATGGAGATCTTGTGGATTATGTACATGAGAAGAGGTGGTGGCCTTCCTGAGGCGGAAGCTCGCTTTGTATATCAGCAGTTATGCCAAGCAGTTTCCTATTGCCACTCTGTGGGCGTTGTTCACTGAGGCATCAAGTGCAACATAACTGAAAACACGGACATCAAACTAGGAGGGAAGAGTTTGTTGTTGTTTTTTAGTTTTGTTTTGTACACATGACAGAGCAACAGTATTCCACAAACTTATCAATATTTCGTCGTCACCAACTTATGAGCTTACAAATACATTTTTTAGAAATTTGTTGTTGTTTTTGATTTAATAATAATATTATCTTAAGAAACAGATAAGGATGCCACTGGAACAACCTTAATTGAAAGTTGACACTCGAATTTGCTCTTTAAATCAAAATCGTAGCGCAAAAATAATAAAACTGGTGTGGATTAGCCAGGCAGTGGACCACATAATGGGTACATCTCCGAACAAGCCACTGGTGAGGAAATTAGAGTGGACATCAGATAAAGATCACCTGACTATGGAAAGTCTGAGGTGCGACTAATTGAATGATTGCAATGACAATGGTGCAACTGTTGATTCCAGCATTCTAAACTGTCCAAATATGCATGACTTTTGGCTCGCGCACGCGGCTTTCCTCCAGCACTAGAAAATGTCGGCTATACGTGGCCATAGTGAACATAAGGAGAATGAGAAGCCGGAACAATTCGTGCTCTCGCACCAAGAGGCTTTTCACCGAAAAAATGTCGGCTACACTTGGCCAGAGTGAACTAAAAAATAAGGAGAGTGAGAAGCATTGTCACATAACTTCCTGTAATGGACAATGCAATGGGAACATCTCCAATCAGGCAGGTGAGGAAGTTAGAGTGGAAAGCAGAAAGACCACCTGGTGCGACTCACTGGATAATTTCTGACACTGGGTGCAACTGTAGATCCCAGTAAAGGTAATGTCATCTGGCATGTAAACTACTGGAACTGCTCATCACATTGCTCCCTGCAGTGGATCTGTAATACAGAGTGTGACGGACATCAAACGAGCTGATGGATACAATCTAACAATAGAATGTAGTAAATAGAATGTAGTAAATTGTATAGTAAATTGTATAGTAGTTGTATTATTGTCAAGTGGCTCTCAAATACATGGATAAGAAATCAGTGTGTGGAGCGTCACTGGCTAGGAAGATAGATCTTCTCCTTAGGCTTTCACACCTACACATCGTGGAAGTGTTTCATGTGGTGGAGTCTACTGCATGGTGTGCTGTAGAAATGGAATTAGCAGCCAATGGGCAATTCCATAAAAATGTCAACCAAGAGGGTAAAATTTTAAAGAGGAGTTAGAACATGCTTTAATACATCATTATGAAGCCAAATAATGGAAGTTTCATTTTCTGAAAATTTTAACTCCATACATGAAAGGGGGGAGGAGCTATGGTAATTATAAATTGGATCTCTTGCTAGTGAATTACGACACATTACTAGTGGCGGTTTAGGTCTGACTCCTCCTACAGTTGAAAGTAATAGATTTTTATTCCCATTCTAATGTATTTGGATCATATTTACAACCATGAAGGTGATTCAATACTAAAAATTGTTTTTGTACCAACCAATTAGTATTTTTCGGCCTGTAGTTCCAGGATATAATTGATGTTGTACGTCCGTCACAAAGAAGTCAATATTTTTTAGGTAATTTCATCATATCAAACTGTTAGCCAAAACTTTTTCATTTTCTTTCTTAGCTTACTAGTAGCATTAACTTCCATCCTTCACTTGAAGGCCACACCTACCATGACTCATAAAAATGTGTGACGGACGTACTGTAGTTCATGTACGTCCGTCACGTACATCCGTCACACTTTCACAAGTTTCACCTGCAGGCTTTATTTAATGAATGTCAAGCAAGTCCTAAATTGTTGTACTGTACATTGATTGGAAAAGGCTGTACAGGTTAATCACTGAGAACTAAATGCTATAACCAAGGTGCAAAATAATAGGACTGCAAGAAATTAGGGAAATTATACCATGGTGACTGGTGACAGCCAGTCTGACTTTTCATGTGATATGTTAAAAAGTTCTGCATCCAATGTACACCAGCTGCATTCTACCCTTATAATGGTGACAATAAGTCTAGTCAAATCGACTTGCAGAATGTCATGCTTCAAAAAAAGAATTTTCTAGAACAAATAGGTAATACTATAAATAGCAGGTCATAGTAGAGCAACAGAGAATAAATTTATTTTCAACTATGTCAACCGCTAAAGAAAGACAAGCGAAAAGAAGGGCAAATGTACGGGCTGATTCTGAACTTCACCAAGCACAACTCCTACGAGATAGAGAGCGAAAGAAATGCCAACGCAAGGCTCAAAAAGAAAAGATGTCAGAACATCAACTAGAAGAGCATCGGCTCAAAGAACGTCTACGAATCAAGGCCTACCGATCAAAGCAGTCCATGAAATCAACAAGCTCCACAGCAAGCACCACAGACCTGGGAACACCATATCGCTCACGGCAAGCCCTAGGAAAAGCCATGAAACGACTTGAGCATAGCCTTCCATCATCTCCACGTAAGCAACACTTTGTTGTCGAAAAACTTGCTAGGTCTGTCGGATTATCGGTTTCGTCATCATCTAAAAAAAGCATCTCAGCAGAAAGTGAAGCAAAAAGAGAATTGGTGCATACTTTTTACAGAACTGATGATGTATCATGGCAAGCTCCTGGAAGGAAAGACTGCATTATCATTCGTGAAGCAACGGAGGCAGGAGAGAGGATCAAGCAAACTCAGCAAGTCCGCTACATGATCATGTCGTTGCGAGAAGCCTGGAATAAGTTCAAAGAGCAACATCCAACTACCAAGATGTGTCTTTCGAAATTTTGCGAGCTGCGGCCACCTAACGTCAAACTCTTTGACCAACTGCCGCACCAGGTATGCCTTTGCAGCTACCATGAGAATGTTCGACTTCTTCTTGTTGCTTTAGGAGAACACACATCCTTGAGCACTGAGTTTTCATCCTTCATTGAGCAAGTTACCTGTGATCCTTCTTCTAAAAAGTGCATGACACGTGAATGCTCAACCTGCCATGATATGATCGATGGGTTTGTACCACAAGCCCACTCTTCTTTGCCATACTACCAGTGGAAGTCCACTGATAATCGAATTGAAAAGATAGTTGCGACTGACACCGTTGATGCTATATTTAACGAGCTTAAGAAGCAGTTGAATACATTTTTACTTCATACTTTTGTGAAGAGAGAGCAAGCTGCTACATTCAACTCCCTGAAAAGCTCCTCTGATGGCATCTCAATAGTTTTGCAAGTTGATTTTTCTGAAAATGCAGCGATTGTTGCACAGAAAGAAGTACAGTCTGCTCACTGGCACCATCCTCAAGCAACTCTCTTCACTGCTCATGCCTGGATTAACAATGATAATAATTTCAGTATGGTCATAATTTCAGATGATCTCAACCACACCAAATACTGCATTTTTGTTTTTATGCAGTGCATTTTTCGAAGCCTTCGAGCAAAATTTCCAAGAATACAAGTTATCAATATTTTCAGCGATGGACCTACTTCTCAGTTTAAGCAGAGGTTTCTTTTTTCTAATTTGCACCACTGGGAGCAAGGTCACGATATCATCATCCGATGGAACTTCTTTGCCACCTCCCATGGAAAAAGTGTTGTAGATGGGATTGGAGGTACGGTGAAGAGAACAGTTTGGAGACACATTCGGTCGGAGAGAAGTCATGTCACCACTCCACACGGCTATGCAGCACTTGCCAAACAGCTGTGCTCAAATGTTCAGATTGAGTTTGTTGCGAAAAGTGAGATTGATCAACAATCCGCATTTCTTGATGCCAAGTGGGAAGGAGTGATGGCAGTACCCCAAACACACAAAGTTCACTGCATTCAAGCTTCTGGTGCAGATCAGGTTAAAGTAGCTGATACGTCAAACGAGATTGATAAATGTTTCAGAATTTGTCTAATTCGCAAAACCATTATCACTCCTCCGACCCAATCAGCAACTGGTGAAGATTCTCCACTAAACGATGATATTCAGCCTTGTCAACTACCACCAGACTTGACAATCGGACTGTGGGTTATCGTTAAGTATGCAGATGAAGAATACCCTGGGGAGGTGACCAGCATAGAGGATTCAGATGTTGAAGTCAGCGTCATGCATAAAAGTGCGAATGCCTGGAAGTGGCCAAGACCAGAAGACAAAATCTTCTATCCGGCTACTCAGATTGTACGAGTTATTGACCCACCTACTGTTGCAGGCAACCGAGGACAGTTTGTGTTTGAAAACATTTGATTAATTTATAGCTTTGCAAATTGTTTGCCAGTCCCTTGCTATGCTTATTATTATGTTTCTCTCTCTCTAATCACATATGTACGTCCGTCACATTTTTATGTACGTCCGTCACATAACTTAATGACAATTATTTCAATTAAAAAAATTAAAAAACTAAATATTTTCATAGTAAGCATTACTATTAAGTGCAAATAAGGAAAATAATAAAAAAATTTGAACAATAATCCTAGTAACTTCACAGAGTTTTGGCTTTGAACGCTCTTAACCCAAATTTTTGTTTTTTTCTGAGTACGTCCGTCACACACCTTTAAGAAGGCCCAGCCCTTCCCCTGTGATATGAAAGTGAGATTTATTTTGACTAACCTCTAGTTAGGACAAACCTTCATTGTTTGTAAGGTAGTAAATGTAGAACTGATCTTTTCACAACTAATTACAACACAATATAGTGTCTGAATTGTACGTCCGTCACGCCGGAATTGCCCCAATGGAGATCTTGTAGACTGTACATGGGAGAGGTGGTGGCCTTCCTGAGGCAGAAGTTCACTTTGTATCAACAGTTATGCCAAGCAGTTTCATATTGCCACTCTGTAGGCGTTATAAACAGACATCAAGTGCAACAATGTTATTCTGACTGAAAACACGGACATCAAACTAGTAGGTAAGAGTTTGTTATTGTTTTTTTAGTTTTGTTTTTCGTCGTCACCAACTTATGAGCTATAAATTCCATTTTTCAGAAATTTCTTTTTTTTTACTTATGAAACAGAAAAGGATTCCACTGGAACAACCTTAATTGAAGTTGACACTCGAATTTGCTTTTTAAATCAAAATCGTAGCACAAAATAATAAAACTGGTGTGGATTAGCCAGGCAGTGGACAATGCAATGGGAATGCCTCCAATCAGGCAGGTGAGGAAATTAGAGTGGAAAGCAGAAAGACCACCTGGTGTGACTCACTGGATAATTTCTGACACTGGGTGCAACTGTTGATTCCAGTACACCTGCTCTGGCTGAAGGTAATGTCATCTGGCATGTAAAACACTGGAACTGTTCATCGCATTTCTCCCTGCAATGGATTTGTAATACAGAGTGTGACAGACATCAAACGAGCTGATGGATACATCTCTAACAATAGAAGCCATTGCTAAGGTATGAAGTGAGAGTGATGCATGCATGCATGCATGTAGACACCACCGAGATCTGTTCTGCTCCTTTTATCTTCACTGCAGTGACAGAGGAACAGAGAGGGATTGTGGCCGGCTTATTAATAGGATGATTCTGTTGTGACTGGGGGGGTCTCCTAGATAGTGAGGAAATGCAGTAAGAATGCTACATTGGTCCACGTGATTCTGAAGTCAGCTGGGAATGCCAATGGAGCCAGAAAAACAACAACAACAACAACAACAACAACAAAAGTAACAACACAAAAGCTAAGCAATTGGAATTTCAGGCACGGACCTTACAGCTACGGTACCTCAAGACAAGCTTAAGAGATGACATCACTGCTGGGCAGTTAAATGAGCATGAAAGTTTTAAAAAAAACAAAAAAACACAACAACAAATATTGTTGTTGTTTTTGGCTCATTAACCTTGGCATGTAGAGTGATTGAATAAATAAGAGTTATGACTTGCACCATTTCAGAGAAATGTCGCTTCGTTTTCTTTTCAACTCCCGTCCTATACTTCTCTCCATCTTACTAATGCTTGCTAGCAATTCATGCATGCAAACACAGAGTAGTTTTGAATGATGTAATTGTATACACAGCTCACTGAAAGCATCACAGAACAGAGTACTTGCAAAGGATGACCTGTCTATCTCACCATAGACGTCAAACAAGTCATACTTGAGACCTGAGGTAAGAAATGACATTCAATTGTGGGCCTCCTTTGCCTGCAAATGGAAAGAAGCTGTGACGATGTAATAACAACAGGGGCTAAGTCACCAGTGATACTAATGTCTGATGCATCAGGTTCTGGGGCATAGGAGGCCTTTAGTGGTATCCCTAGTTTAATGGTTGACCAGAAAGTAGGATGATATTACTGCAAAGGAGTCATTTCTACTCGCAAAATAACATACGTACTACATACATATGTTACAGACCATTTTCAAACTACAAGCCCATTTTAAAATGGTCTGGACCATTTTAAAACAGGCCAGCCCATTTTAAAACAGCCTGGCTCCAAACTAGCCACAAACGCTGCTGGTCTTACAATGGTGATGTACAAATAAAACCAAGAGCAGCCTCACCTGAAAGTCAGGCAGGCTCCTAACTAGCAACCAGATACAAAGTCTACTCTGGTATTAAAGAGAACACAAGAGCACAAATTATTAGTCTAAAGTTTGTTGAATCCAGTTCCCCACAAATTGTAAGAGGGGAACATATGGGTAATTAGGAAATCTCTGGGAGAAAACGTCATAGAAGTATAAACAACCTTAAAAAAACAGTAAATAAAAAATTTCAAAAATAAGATGTTTTAGTGGTTCTAAAGTTTCAGATGCAAGCCTAGCTAATGTCAAATTCATGTGTGGAGGAGGAGGATAGCCAACCTAAAGGAAAAGAGACTAGACGTAATACATAAGTCATTTGCATGTTTTATTGACCCGATTAATGAAATGATGGAAAGAAACTGGAAAGGGAGAAGAATTCTCTAGGGGGAGCAAGGGAAGTGTTAGGGCAGTTAGGAGGTGTGAATTAGCAACCCTGGGTGCTAATCAGGGTTAATTGTTGTTAATGTTCACACCAATTAGCAATAAAACGCCAACTGTCGTGGGACGACAGCTTGCCTCTTGGTGATCAGACGTTAAATCACTATGACAAATGTGTTGCCTTGGTCACCTTTGAGAAATAATGTCACTGTTCCTAGAATTTGAACTGAAATAAGTGCACAATGCAAGTACATGGAGCTTTAATTTACATGCATTTGTGTCCTTACATCTTGCTGCATCATATAGCAGTGTTTCATTAGTTACTAGTGACTGAGATTTGTAAAGAACTATGAAATGTTGCAAGAGCTAACAGCAAACACTAAGACTATAAACTACTGCTATCATGGGGGGGGGTATGACTAATTTATGGCCAACTTTATTGTACGATCCTTACCAAGCTGCACAACACAAACACTTTTTTTTCTGTCTCTGTAAAGCACTTTACATTAAAAAAAAAAAGTACACAAAATACATTGTCTTAACAGATACAGTGGTTCAACGTGATCTAAATTTATTGAATACCCTGCTGTGCTACCAGTACTATATGTAATAGTTATAACCTATATTGAGTTTGTATGTGATTACAAATCGCAAGACACGAGGGTGAAGCCCAAGTTGCGAGGGTATGTGAATTGTAGTAAAAACCAATTCTTATTGGTTTATAACTATTTTATAGCCCAAGGACATAGACACCGAGACAGGTTTCTGTTCTTAGTTTATTAATTTTTTTCTGATGGAAGTGAGCCAGAAAAGCAGGACTTCAGATGATTATACTAATATGACTCATAGATAGAGTAAAAAGAGAAAAATGTATTTTTCCTTTAATTCAATGTGGTAATTTATAATATAGTTTGAATTTGTTAATAAAAGAATGTGGTTATGGGCATAATAGCCTGATTTAGATCATATCACTCCACTGTTGGTAAAGAGAAATAAACCCTCCTTTCAAAATACCATAGACGTAATATATTTCCCCTTATTTTTAGTAACCTTTCTGTAATGAATCTGTTGTGCACAGAGCTAGCTGGAAAAAGAGATTACTCTGAGCAACATAATTCATTAACATCTAACTTGTTGTTTGTTGATCTTTGTATCTGTGTGGGTGAATACTTTAGTGGGACCAAGAGGGTGTTCAAATTTGTGAAATGTTTGGTTTGAAAAACCTCATTACATATTTATGCATTTCTTACATTGTAATTTGTGTACTTACCTGTCTTTTTTCCCTTTTTTGTCTGACCATGAGAACATAGCCATATCTACTGAATGACCTTGCCTATCTTATAGGTTTACACCTAGATGACTGTGACCCACCCTACCCAGCTTTCGTTAATGCTCTAATAGATTGATAAACTGTAGCCTTTCCTATAATTATAATGGTATGACTACTCTGTATTCCTGCACTAGTTATTTGTGAGTGTGAGAGCTTTTTTTAAATTTTCATTTAAAAGAAGTTTATTGTGAAGTCTTTTCAGTTACATTCTTTTAAGAAGATGGACAAGTGACAGATGCATGCACAAACGATCAAGTGTGTTTTTAATAGGATTGGCATGCCCAAATTGCTTGGATTAGTGAAGTTTAGATTAACAAACTTGTTAAAAGACTATCTGTTTTATTTCAATTTTTTTTTTTTTTTTTTAATAGTTCTATTCAGAAAAAAATATTTATGAACACACAAGAGTTCTGTGTCTTGGGTCTGCTTTGGCAACTGCCCTATTTACATTTAGCAGTTTTTTTGTTTTGTTTTTGCCAGGTTTACTATCTGACTTGTTTTAATGATCTCATTCGTTTAAAAGGGTTTGACACCCTTCGAAATGGGTTGAATAATTTGACCAGCCCTGTTCTAAAATAGTCTGGCCAGTGGTCTGGCCTGTTTTTTTTTTTAATGATCTGACCCATTTTAAAACGGTCTGGCCCGTTTTAAAACGGCTAGACCTGGCCAGTTTTAAAATGGTCTGACCCATTTTAAAACGGTCTGGCTAGACCTGGCCCGTTTTAAAACGGCTAGACCATTTTAAAACAGTCCAAGTTTGTAATTGGTCTGTAACATATACATGTCATAATTCAATGTACATTACCTCCATTCTAAGTTGTCTGTCAGTGGTACACCTGATGCTTACAGAAGAAAACAATCCTTTTTTAGCAGGTATGACAAAATTTTAACACGTGATCATAGGGGTAAAGGGGCATGGGAAAGTCAACGGAGTGGCAAATTACATATGACCACCTCAGCAGTTTGAGACGCACGTATCCAGCTGGTGCAGTGGGCCAAGATGAGCGGATGCAGAATGGCATCAGGTTTCTGGCCCTTTGGATTTTTTTAGGCAACAGAAATCCCAATACCCTCTGATCTGATCCAGCTATTAATAGCGCACATTAATCTACTCCAGCTAACAAATCGTGCAGCACTGATGTCATGAAGGTCAGCCTCAAGGTCTTCAGAACTTACTCATCAAGAAGTTCCTGGTCTAGTCAAAATAATGATTCATTTTGGTAGTGGAAAACCTATCACAAGGAGTGATACTGGGCGTGGCTTTGTCAAAAACCAATAGATAGTAAACCATACTCTGGACATAATTACTGCAACGGGCGACCAGACTGCAGTAAATCAGAGTCATTACTTCCAGCATATACCAAATCACCCAGACATCAATTAACGAGCAGGTACGCAAGTTAACGAAAGCTTTCACTCTCCCTTCAAGAGTTGAAGCAGTCGGAAGTGAGTAGAGGGAGTGAGATTAACGACCCTGTCATAACAGAACTGAGAATGACACACTAGACCATTCCTAGATGGGGGAACACCAGCTCTGATAAATGTGTGAATAAGGAGAGAGAAAAGTTGGTGGAGGATGATGATGAGTAAATTATTTTCACAACATATAAATTACGTCAAGTGGTGTCACCAATTAATGCAACCGGTGCCCAAGTGTGTGTGTGTGTGTGTGTGTGTGTGTGTGTGTGTGTGTGTGTGTACAATCTTCAATAATTTCAAAAAAAAAAAAAAAAAGAAGCAAATTTTCAAACAGCCAATAATAATATGTTAAATTAATATTTAACCTTAAGTTATAATTTGGCTGTTGGTGCCATTATTACAATTTATTTCAGCCGAGAATGACTAAATCATTCACAAAAAAAAAAAAAATAGGTTCTTTCTTCACACCATATGGGACAAGTAATCACCCAAACTGTAAAACTCCAATGGCCAGTCTTTCACTCAATAAGAACATAACGTACCCAGTGGTGATGTAAAATAGGTATCATATTTTTATCATAAAGGTGCTAATCAGTGCCAAGTGGTGCTATCTCATCATCGGAGCAGCCCCTCTAATTGAGGAAGGGTATGAAATCAGTGCCAAGTGGTGCTATCTCACAACCATCCAGCCCCTCTAATTGAGGAGGGATGGGGAAAAGCCGGCATATGTAACTATCCCTGCTTTCATATACAGCCAAAATGGCAGAACTGATCCAGTGTGTATGGTGTGCACTTGATGTGTGTGTGTATGTATATATGTGCATGTATGTATGTGTGTGTGTGCATAAATAACACATGCGCATCATATTTTATACTTGCCTCATTCCCACTTTCAAACTTCTGCTTTTGCTTGGTATAATCACGACCCTTGACCTTGAGATCTTCTTCTAGAAGCCGCAGTCTGGAGATAATTTCATCGCTGGTCCAAGTCTGCCTGTCTACAAACTCATCCTGCACCTACAGTACACAATCAACATACACGCATTACAAAGCACTGACCAATGTTACTGCACATCTTAATGTACAACTCTCACGCCTTTTCTGCCAGCACTCGTATGTGCAGATTTCCAATTTAACAAGTGTACTCTTCAACAAGGTGTTAATTTAATTTTTAAGGGTTTTACTTAGCTAGTTCGGTAGAGAAAATGATGGAATCCTTATAAGTCAGTTTGGCCAGTGAAGTTCCCTAACTAACAGCCACACAAGTCGTATTTACAGTTGTCGCCAGAAAAGGTTCTGAATTCCATTCCGTAAAACAGCTGTGGCATGATTAAATAAAAAATAGGGAAAACGGTTAAGTTATTAGGTACATAAAATAGGTAGGGTGGTTTAGTTCAACTCCACTACCATTTCAGTTTTTCCCGTTTACCGTAAGCCTCACTTCCAATAAACATGAAAACAATAAAACATTCAAATGTTTTTGTTTACAGGCTCCTTAGACAACAATGTTGTATTTAAAATGGGGGGGGGGGGGGGGGGGCATGGTTAGAGCAGTGTGCCCGTCGGAACTTCAGTTGCCCAGCTTGGATGTAAGTAGGTTATATTTTTTGTACGAGTTTTTTAGCACAATCCCTGTAGCATTTAATACAAGGCCTTAGCTTGCTGATATACATAGCTATGGAAGAGGCTCTAGCCAGAAAATAGTAGCAAATTGAGAGATAATAAGAAAAGAAAAATGAAGCTAAATGCACGAAATTTTTTTAGTGGGAAGAGATAACTAATGCAGGGAATTTAGCATCATAGTTATGTCAAATTGGAAGAATTTAACATAATATTGGAAATTCAAGTCATTAATAGTTCGCTATTGTTTTTTCTTACTTAGTTCGGAGGATGTTTATTGCACTAATTAGTATAAACTAAATCACATTTTGTATTTCAGTAATGCATTTTGAAGTGCAGTTCACATTGTGTGCAAAACAGAAAAGAAATCCACCATTTGTAATAATCAAAATACTTCATTGAAAATTTACTATCAATTACATACCCATTATATTCACAAGAGCTATATATACTGTACCATCTACACACATGCAAGTCTGAGTGTACTCGTCATGAGTGGCAACTGCATCCATTCAACTATACAAATATTTAGACGCCTTGCATGCACAGCTTGGGGGTGTGCAAATTCCAGTGGGAATACAGGAGTGTGACCAAGTGCTGCCTGAAGTTCCTCGAAATAAGTTAATTAATTGGGTATTAGTCCTGGGCATGACAGGCATCTTTTTCCTCCTTAGTAACTAGCAAGTAAACCATGAAATAAATACCTCTTGAACTTAAATACGATAAGGATTGATTAGAGAGTAAATAGCTAGCACTCTGAAAGCAATAACTCTAGCCCCTGGAATTCAAGACAATGTATAGATGCAGGGCTACAATTAAGCTCTCAGCACTAATGTGAACAGTTTAAGTAACCTAGGGCTGCTTGGCAACTACAACTTTCAACAAATTACCTAAAACATACACATATATATATATACATACATACATACAACTGTGCAATACAATACCATTTAGCAAACATGGCCGACTGAACGTCACTCTAATGAATCCAGATACGTATACATGCTCCTTCAACCAACAATTGAATACACGGAAAAGTGTTATTCTAGTCGAGTCAAACACCAAACAAGCCAATGATTGAAACAGTGACTCTTCTGTATGGACTGGGGACACAATGTGCAGAAGACTGAAAACCTTTGATGCAATTGTCTCTATTCAACCTTCTAGATAAAAAATGATCCACTATTTTACTGTATGTCATAGAATTCTCTATACACGTACGTACCTATGGCATTCTGTCATGTACTACTACATACCATAAGCTACAAAGCAATTGCACACCATGAATAAGCTAAAAAGCTATTGCACACCATGAAGAAGCTACAAAGCTATTGCACACCATGAATAAGCTAAAAAGCTATTGCAAACCATGAAGAAGCTAAAAAGCAATTGCACACCATGAAGAAGCTACAAAGCTATTGCACACCATGAAGAAGCTACAAAGCAATTGCATATTGTTACCATTTATCCTATCAGTCCATGCTGTGTATTATACACCCACAACTCAATCTCACCTCTCCCAGCTGAGTTATATAATGTCTATCACCTACCTCATCCACAGGGCTAGCAAGTTCCTGTCCACTGCAACCTAACACAATGTGGTTGAATGGAACAAGACCAGAGAAGATGGCAGAACCTTTCATGGCTGTCTCCTCTCCAGCCTTACCACTTATAGACAACTACTCATTTGTGCTCCAACTAACTTGCCAGGCTAAGACAGACTGATTATAAGAGGAGGGGATTCAACGGAAAATGGACTGGGACACTGAAGAATGCCAGGAATGTTTGCTTAGACACTAGGAACAACATTGCTATGCCTTATCAGATGTCTTCACCAGAAAATGGTCACAGACTCATCAATTAGTGTATCCAGTGATGATCAGCTAGTCAGGGAATTGCATATACATGTAGCAAGTTAAAAAAAATAATAATAATAAAAATAATAAAAAATAAAAAATAAAAAAATAAAAAGAAAGAAAAAAAGAAGAAAAAAAAACTAGAAATGTCTACTGGTACACACACATGCATTTAAAAAACATAATAGAAATGTAAGAAATGGACTTCTCTCTAATGCCACCCTCAATTCCCCACTGCCAACAAAAAATAATCAATTTTTTAACTTATAATTTAAATCTACTAGGAATAAAATTTGCATAAATACCAATTTACAACACGCACGCACACACACATACATACTATGCACAACCCACCTGTTTTCTAGACACGGGTGCTCCCAGAGTGATGTCCAATTTAGGCGAGTATGGAGCTAGCGAGTTCTCCTTATAGAAATCCACCAAATCAACCACTGACTTGAACTCCAGGGGCTCAGCGAAGCCATACAGCCCATCTCGCAGCATGATGCGAATAAGGCGATTGACTCCGCCCTTGCGAAGAGTGAGTGTGTACGAGCCAGGCACTCGTGCAGCATCTCGCACCAAAAATGTTCCGTTGGGTTTATCTTTCATTATTTCAGTGACTTCCTCTCTAATAATAAATAATAAAATAACTGAGTAAATAATGCTTGTCAATGCACATGCTCAGAAGATAAGTCAACCAGTTCACTTTCATCTTACCAAAGTATGCATAGCAGAGCTAGGGAAAGCTGACCAAGGAAACTTAGAACAAAATAAAAAAAGGTGGGGACTTCAAAAAAAAAAAGGATTTACTGACCACTAATGAAGCCAAGGTGAAAGTCTCTATTATCAAAATTTTGGCAGGTATGCGACAATATTATAGTATGCAACCTTCCCAGCCCACTTGTCACTTGTTGTGTGTGTGTGAATGCATTCCCAAAACCACAAAGATGACAAAGTACTTATAAAATACACAACACAGTCAATGAACTGCTCCTTTGACACAAGTGGTTGATAGAAACATGTGAAATGTTGTGAGTATCGAATGGGCAGATTATAGAATAATAACTACGTCAATTTTACGATGGATCAGAATTATAGAGCGACAAATATCAATTTCCCATCGCTACTTCTCAAAACTAGATTCCAGTCTCCCTACAATTATTATCACCTCTTCTCCTCCACCCCACCCCTACCTCTTTCCTTCAATTTCAATCAATTTTTAATAAGTTAAATTGAAATGCCTTACCTAGACACATTGCCCCAGTACCATTCATGATCCTCTATTGCCCCATGGCTGCCGTGGAACTGCGGAGTAGGTAAAGCACCACCGCTCTGCCAGTGGTGCTCACGCCGGATGTCAGCAATAGCTTCAGGAGTGACATAAGTGTCTCCCACATATCTAAAAAAAATCCACACATATCATAACAAACTATGGAGCACTCCACCTAAGAGGTGTACCAATAGAGGATTCAACCGATATATCGATATTCTATCTAACATCAAGGTTGATACCGATAACTGATTGATATTTTAACTACATTTTTAACATTCAATTTTTACAAAATTGGAAATATTATGTTACAGGAATTATTGATGAATAGATTTTAGTTATGTCATTCCTTTTAGGTGTATATTACTTCCACTCTTTCAAGGGCTAGGTGGCTTGTATGTCAAGAACTACTTAGTGATCTATGTTGCAGCAGAGTGCTTAACACTGGCACTATAAACAGAAAACTTCTTCTCGAGCTTTAGTGGCAGCAACAAAGTAAGGCAAATTTGGCAACCTCTTCTAAAACCTTAGTTATTTCTTTGTTCATCGTCTAAGCGCTAGAAGAACTCAACTATTCTCAGCATTAACATGATGCGTACAAAATTTCTTTTTATCGGTTACTTATATCGGCACAGCAGGAGATCAACAACCAATACCGATAATGAAAAACTCAGCCGATAAGCCGATACTTTATCGGTACATCTCTACTCCACCTGCAGCAGTAAGGCAGGCTGACTTGCCTATCCTTGAGGTTTACATGGTTTAGAATGCCAATAATTTATACCATACCAACTTCATTATTCTGACAATGGTCAATAAGGCAACTATTCAATCAATTTCCCTCATCATTATGCACAGCCATAAGTAAAATGATTCCTTACGCACGAGCACAGCCAAGTAAAAATAAATAACTAGAATGAAGAAACGGCATCAGAAAAAAGAAGCAAATAAGTACAGAGACCTGTGAATACTTATGTACGTACCAAGGCTCTCAAGAGAAAAACAAAGCAATTAACATTTAATATTATTTTCTGAAGTAAAAAAATAATAATAATAAAAAAATCTTTTAATTTTTTCTTTTTCTTCCAAAGAAGCCCTGTGTAATGAACATTAACTATTCCACTTACGGCTGCTGTGGTTGTTGTGGTTGTGGAATGACCTTCGATGAACCCAGAGAGGACCCGCCATAAGGTAGTGACTGCTGCCCCGGTCGTTTGGGCAACGGAGGCCGAGTTCCATATCCAGCATTCATGGAAGAGTTGGGAGAGGGCGTGGTGTACCCTTGGTGGGCGGACTCCGGTGCTCCTACATGGAAACCACTGTGAGGGGAGTTAAAATGTGCAGGCTGGTGGCCATGGTAGGAAGCTGAGGTGGGAGTGACAGGATGGGAGGGGGAAAAAGGGTACTGGTCACCGCCCACTGCAGGAGAATGTTGGCGACTGAACAAGCTGCTATGGGAACCTAAAGAGAAATTAAAACCGTTAACAAATAAATATGGCAAGAGAGAAAAGTGATAGAGGCACCATAAGGTTAGAAACTAAAGGTTTATAACTTAAGCACATGTCAATGATAACCTACGTTTACATGTAAATGTGTAATTCAATAGTTATGGAGGCAGAAGATTATGTCTATAAAAGGACTGTTCAGAATATCAAGTCAATATGTGTTTCTGATGAGTAAACACCACTAGTCAAAATACATAGTCCAGTCAATGAATACACGCACACACACACACACATGTGTGACATTGATGGAAAACCTCAGACAATCTTTCTAATACAGTACTAACTTTACCAAATTTCATCACAAACTGGAAAATTTTGACTTTGTCGGTTCATCAAGTATGTAATCTCTACTTTAAGTAGTGCATTAGTTTTAAAAGAGTCTGGATTAACTATTCTTTAATTCATAGCTAAGTTTACTCTTTCCCTAGAGCTGTGTGTATGTACATGTGCCAATGCATTAGGTACATGTGGTCATCTCTTAGTCTTTCAAATGAGTCTGAATCAATTGAACTAACAAAATCCATACTGAAGTAAACCACTCCCACAAAACATACCTGGCAAGTGAGAAGAGAAGTCCCCTGTTGTTAAAGATGAATGAAGTTCTGCAAAAGTAATGAACACTACTAATTAGCAATACCAAAAAACATATATGAGTGGTTCCTTTAGTTTCTTGGTATTGTTGTTGTTGTTTTGCAACTTGAACCGTTTTCTAAACAGGTGCTAAATATAAGTTAGACAGAGGCACCGAGGAAACTACCGGATTTAGGAATCCCGAAGGCCCTGAGCTGTAGCATCCCGAGCGAAGCGAGGGTGCTACTAGGGGCCTGAGGCGTTTCCTAAATCCGGTAGTTTCCTTGGTGCCTCTGTCTAACTGATTTAGTCACTAAAAAAAAGAAGAAGCTAGCTAGGTGATACAGCCGTTCCACCACTTCTCAGGCTAACTTGATTAATGGAAGACAATTATGGACTCATTCCTGGACTTTTTATTACCAGAAATTATGTACCTTTTAAACGAGGAAACGTCTGATAGCGAACAAACCTTAGTTACTGGTCAAGTAGACCCAGCTATTCAGCAAGAGCAACTCACGAAACATTCTGTTCACGACTATAACTTGGAGCCTCCAACAAAGCGACAAAAGAGAACATTTGCTCCCAGGAAAAACGAGGATAAGGTTATGAAGGCCAAGCTTAGTGCTATACCTTCTAAGACCATGGCTGACAAAAAATACTGTGTCAATGTATGGCAACAATGGTGTGCACACATTTCTACTGAGCGGAGAAGAAGTTACCTCGGAAGTTACACCCCTGAAAGAAATATCTACCCAAGTAAGAAAACAAAACGGAGAGGAATTTCCTCCAAATTCACTTCTTCATCTTGTGGCTGGCATACAACGATACATCAGGATTGAAGGGAGACCGTCATTTGACTTTTTAAAGGACAGTCAGTTCTCCGAATTTCGAATGTCATTAGCTGTTGTAACTTATTTAATCAGTTGTAGATATTCATCACTTTATTTTACTATCAGTATTTTAAAAATAAAAATATTTCTTTGTTATATCCGTAAAATTTTGAATATTATACAAATGTGTCAGAAATGTCAAGTAGCTACAATAGAGAAGGTGGAGAGAGCTAGGGTACTAAATGTCACAAGCTAGGGTTCTAAATGCCACAGGGGAGGATAATAAATGCCAACAGGAAGGACCCCCGCCAATGATTTCGGCGAGTTTAAGTGTCTGTGAAAAATCAAGAACCTACCGCTTAATTGAAAATTTTTGGAGCTAGTGACTAATTTAAGTTAAAAAATTAAAAATGAAGGTAATTGTGAATGCTTAAATTATTGTTGCTCTAACTATCATCTCGGCAATTGAGGTTAGAAAGATTTAGTCAACGAGGGTGCTCTAGGTAAGTGGGTTTTATAGGATTCATTAGTGCCAAACCACATACACAGAGGTGGTAGTGACTAGGATGGAGACTTATTGAAGCAAGCTTACTTACAAATGAAGCAGAACAGAGATGATGTCATAGCCACACATTCTCCAAAAAAATTTCTCAATTACTCCTTTCCTACCCAACTCCTCTATTGTATGAAAGTTGTGGCCCAATCAATAATGTACTACCATTTCTTCTTCTATTTTTCTTTCTTTCTTTCCCCTAGGTCTTGCCCTGTCATCCTTCACTCTATACAACTGAACACACTGGGTGTCCGTTATTCACCAATAATTCATTCACTGAACTGAGTTGGGAAAGAGTGTTCACCTACACTAGCTAACCATAATCCACTACAAATCATAGGTAGAAAAAAGGCAGAGAAGCAGGAGAGCTCAATCTTGCCCCAGCCCCTTTGATTAATTCCTAAACGAACCCCTGAGAACGAGGGAAAAAAAAAGAAAAAAAAAACCCTTGACCAATTAGCCTTCCATGTGCGGGTAATTGTCTCTAACTGCTTATAATAATTAAAACTCACGGTTTCGTTTCGGTGGTGTGGGAGGAGCACTTCCTGAGGACAGGCCAGGAGTGGCAGAATTTCTGCGGATATTGCCTCCATTATTCTTAGGACGAGGAGGAAGAGGAGGATCTACAACACACACACATATACACGTAACACACATAAATGATACTGAACCAATTCATATGTTGCGACTGAACTTGGGAAATGGGAGAACTAACTAGGTAATAATTTTAAAAAAGATTATACTTTATCATTTTAAAATAAAATGTATTTTTAATGATAGCCTGTATATAAGCTCATCCGCACAGTACAATCACACACATAGTGGGCAAGCTCTACAACAAGCACTTGTAGTTCAATAAAGCTATCAATATGCCATGATGATGATGATCAGGGACAAACTCATCTGGTAAGGGGCACTTAAGGCAGCAATCAAATTTAGAGAGGACGCAATTTTTCTAACGCGCACACAGAAAATGGATGGTGGCAAATGAATGTGGTGCTACAAAACATTAAGTGTGCTCTGATAAATATACATGTATGTATAAAAATATATTAGATATTCTCTCTCTTTCACAGGCTTTTTTTTTTTAACAATACAGAATTAAAAATATTTGGTCGCCACCGGGAATCGAACCCAGGACCGCTTGCATAACGCACAAGCACTCTGCCACTGAGCTACGACAACCAGCCGGCAAACAAACACTCCTATTCTGTATTTATACTGTTAAGGGGTACTGCTATGCTACAGTCTCGCTCTCAACAGACCAATTCTTATTGTTCGTTGAAGTGATACAACGAAAAATAAGAATATTTGAAAAAAGAGAATTTCGTTGGTCTGTTGAGAGCAAGACTGTAGCATAGCAGTACCCCTTTCAGTATAAATACAGAATAGGAGTGTTTGTTTGCCGGCTGGTTGTCGTAGCTCAGTGGCAAAGCGCTTGTGCATTATGCAAGCGGTCCTGGGTTTGATTCCCGGTGGCAACCAAATATTTTAAATTCCATATTGTTTTAAAAAAGCCTGTGAAAGAGAGAGAATACATCTAAAGAGTAAAAAAAAGGCTGAGAAAAAAAAAGAAAGTATGAAGTGATAAAAAATATAATTACTATACACAATAGTTGCATTTTTATTTGTCTATTTTGTCATCTTATCCAATTAGCCCTATAAAACTAGCCCTTCAAAAGAGTTCGAACGATCGAAAATATACATACATACTTAAAAATGCAATATCTAACAGTAGAGAAAAGTAGGGGGTTGAGAAAATAAGATACTAGAATGCAAGTCGAACCAAGCATATAACCCATGTGAGTTGGTACAGGGTCGTCAATAAAGAAGGTTCGGTAAAGACTAATAATGTTACCAAGCCTGGAACTTAAGTGACTCATAATTAATAAACTTGCATAGTTGACCAATGCATAACTGAGACTAAATATAATCCCTCCACATGTAATCCCTCTAATTCACACTTCTTTCTGCGTACACATCTTCATCCATTCAGGTTTCCCATTTAGTCTTCCTGTAGTTTGTGTGGTAACACCAGGAACCATTGTGCTGTTCAAAGTTCATCAATGCAGCAATTGCGGTGGTCTATTGAATGTTCCAGTATCGGCCTGCATGCCTCTCTCTCATGTCCCTCTCTCATGTCCCTCCCCCCACTCCCTCTCATATATACAAAACTCTTCATTGGTATTACATGTGATTACAATCATCAATGAGGGGTGGTATGATCTAGCTTTAAACTTGTCTAACTATTCTACAAAAATAGTGCACAATAGACTAGTACCATACACAGCAAATAAGTTAAATATGTATGCTCTCTCTCTCTCTGTGTGTTTCATATTGTGTGGGTTTACTGAGCTGTGCTGCTCTTGTAATCTGGTCAGCTCTCTTTAACCAATAGCCAAAATGTACTCAGGCTGCAAGATTGAAGATTTCCCACTACGGTCACCAGTTAGGTGGATCACCAATTTGCATTCACACTTACAATGTACAAACTTTAGCTAGCCATGCATGCTAGCACTCGTACAAGTAAGGTCATTGGAATTACATATAGGAGAAGATGATGGCTGCATGTATATAAGGGAATCTCTGATAGAAGAAAACTAATATTTACATGTCTTCTAATAGAATACGCAGAAAGTCAAAAAAATGATAGTGGAATAAGAGGGTAACAAAAAGTATACTTAGTCTACATACACAAGTAACCTTACCAACTATATTTAGTCTACACATGTATACAATTTCCCCCTCAACAAACCACTCCTCTCCTACCCCCCTTACTCTCCCACTAATTAAACTTTATTTAAATATTATACTTAGCACATAGAGTTGTGTATCTACGTAGCATATACGTCAATTCATCTAGGAGAGATTTATAGGAAGAGAGAATCCGCAACCATAAAAACTGTCTTGCTTCCCCCGTCCCCTAAAAAAATTCCTGCCCTGTCAGTTCCTTGTATGTACATACTAGTACCCACTGAACAATGTCCTGCCCTGAAAAAAGTCTACCTGTGAGTCTCACGTTATGGTACAATAACACATCACGACATCCTCATCAACATTTACTGGAAAATTGATGTCCGTTAACAACTAAGCTCTTCCGTTGCCACCACAACACAATGCGCATGGAGAATATCCCTTCAGAAGCAGCATTCATCAAACTTCTAAAAACTAACACTATATCCTTGGTTAGTTAGTCTAGCATGATGACAGGAGCCTCCCCTCATTTATTCAGTGCCACCACTCAGAGTCAAATGGCTTACTTGCTAGTCCTAAAAAAACTGATCCCATCGAAGTGATCAATCAATCAATAAATCTTTATTCCACTAATGTTCAAAGCTCCACCAATAAACCTCTACAAACATCAACAGACAAAGCACACCTTTACAAAGCCTCATACTCCTCCTGACAGACCAAGCAAATATGTCTGCAGCAACTCTAGGCCTACAGTGGACCGTAGTTATCTGAAATAAATATTGCTGCAAGAGAATAGGGAAGAAAAAAAAGGTCGTGGAAGAAGAAACACAGCAGTTCTTCAACAGGTCAATGTGGTGTCACTTGTTCATCAAACAGAAGAATGGAGCAAAGAAGAAGGATGCTTCATTAGTGCACATCCAAACAGACATGAAAATAGAATAATGTCCTCCTATAGTTTAACTCACAAATTAGTTCTGGCTAATACAGTGGGAGATACCGAGTGACTTGATTGACTTGTGGACTATCTATCAATTCATTCAAATCAGTCATTACTAAGCAAATAAACTAAAATCCCATATCACATAAATGTCTAGTTGAGTTCTGTTTGCTTGACTACTTGCTAGCTACTAGATCACTCACTGTCATTGCTACTGGGAGTAACACTAGAGTCAGGCGGTAAGTCAGTCCGCAAAAGATGTGTGTCTAAATACAGTTTTTATACTTACACGTACATGTGTACATGTAATAACTAATGCATATACCAGACATCACACTAAATACTGTAGTTCAATCGGTGACACTATATCTTATGTTTAATTTCTCATAGCCACAAAATTTTTCATACGTAGATCACACCAGTCCATTTCGAAGTTTCTACAAATATTTTTTTTTACAGATTGAACTACACGTAGCTAAATCTATTACTTCCCAAAAATTGGACGAATTACTTTCAATGGTTTCCAAAGCCACAGTGAGCAGGTAAACATGCCACATGAAGAGATACAACCATTGCAGGCTTGTGTGCAGTATGTGGGCAGAACCAATGGCCATTAGAAAATATCAAATTGGGTGTATATGTATTTGCCAATAGGGAAGAATATGACAATGACTCCGTGGATGCACATACAGATTCTGTCACACGCGCACATACACGCACGCATGCACACTAATAAATACTTGTACACACCACACCATAACATCATTACTGAATACAAATGCATTTAGTTGTCATATCGAGTAAAAATGAGCATTTTTGAAGCACAGATTACTTCATATAAACACGTAAAATATACATAAGAGGAGAATTGTTAGTGTCTGCTCACCACCCAAACGACTAATGTGGTGTGTGTGTTCACACATGGATCAACAGTCTAGTCCAAACACACTAGATAAAAACACAACAGTCCCTCCCAGCAATAGATTGGAACATGCATACGTAAATGGACACACACATCCGGTCAACTAGACTGTTCCAGACAATCCCAACTCTCACATGAAGTGTTTATGCCGTTATAAAAACAAAAGTGCCCTATAAAAAACTTCCACTCTAATTACGAGTTCCTCAATACCAACAGTGGGTGCATGCAGGTGTGTGCACAAGACAATACTACCCCGAGGGAAGATATGGACACTAACAAACATTACTTACCAGTGACAGCCTAAGCTAGAACAAGTACTACTGATCATACGTAGGAACTTGACTTGTACCGATAATTGACAGCACGCACACGAGCATGTGGCAGATAAGGCTAACATGACCTGCGGGCGTGCAGACACAAAGCTGGCAAGTTCCCAACCTCCACAAATAAATAATTAATTGCTATGGCCACCATAGATGATGAAACACCAATTATTCCACTATCATCTCAGACCAATAGAATAATGCACTGAGGGTTAATAAATTAGATGCCCAATAGAGCAGCACTGAACAGTGGGACTGCAAGGTACTGAACAGTGGGACTGCAAGGCACTGAACAGTGGGACTGCAAGGTACTGAACAGTGTGACTGCTAGGCACTGAACAGTGGGACTGCAAGGTACTGAACAGTGGGACTGCTAGGCACTGAACAGTGGGACTGCAAGGCACTGAACAGTGGGACTGCAAGGCACTGAACAGTGGGACTGCAAGGCACTGAACAGTGGGACTGCAAGGCACTGAACAGTGGGACTGCAAGGTACTGAACAGTGGGACTGCAAGGCACTGAACAGTGGGACTGCAAGGCACTGAACAGTGGGACTGCTAGGCACTGAACAGTGGGACTGCAAGGCACTGAACAGTGGGACTGCTAGGCACTGAACAGTGGGACTGCAAGGTACTGAACAGTGGGACTGCTAGGCACTGAACAGTGGGACTGCAAGGCACTGAACAGTGGGACTGCAAGGCACTGAACAGTGGGACTGCAAGGCACTGAACAGTGGGACTGCAAGGTACTGAACAGTGGGACTGCAAGGCACTGAACAGTGGGACTGCAAGGCACTGAACAGTGGAACTGCAAGGCACTGAACAGTGGGACCGCAAGGCACTGAACAGTGGGACTGCAAGGTACTGAACAGTGGGACTGCAAGGCACTGAACAGTGGGACTGCAAGGCACTGAACAGTGGGACTGCAAAGCACTGAACAGTGGGACTGCAAGGTACTGAACAGTGGGACTGCTAGGCACTGAACAGTGGGACTGCAAGGCACTGAACAGTGGGACTGCAAGGCACTGAACAGTGGGACTGCAAGGCACTGAACAGTGGGACTGCAAGGCACTGAACAGTGGGACTGCTAGGCCCTGAACATTGGGCTGCAAGCACTGACAGTGGGACTGCTAGGCACTGACAGTGGGACTTGCAGGCACTGAACAGTGGGACTGACTGTAAGGCAATGAACTCGTGGACTGCTCGGCACTGAACAGTGGGACTGCAAGGTACTGAAGCAGTGGGACCAAAGGCACTGAACAGTGGACTGACTGCAAGGCACTGAACAGTGGGACTGCTAGGCACTGAACAGTGGGACTGCAAGGCACTGAACAGTGGGACTGCTAGGCACTGAACAGTGGGACTGCAAGGCACTGAACAGTGGGACTGACTGTAAGGCACTGAACAGTGGGACTGCTAGGCACTGAACAGTGGGACTGCAAGGTACTGAACAGTGGGACTGCAAGGCACTGTAATGTGCTTGTCATTATTTAGTCATTCTCAGCTGAATAAAATATACTCTTCTGTATTTATTGCCAATTTTCAATTTAATTACAACCTACCTGATCCTGATACTGTACATTGTGCCAAAGCCTCCTTTAAGGCTTCTTAAGAGAATTGTTAGATGAAAAGTTGGAATGTCTACTTCATTTAAAATTGAGTATAAATACAAAACACAGAAAAAAAGCACACACACACTAGTGCTGGGCGGTATTGAAATTTAGCCACCGATATACCGTGGGAAGAATTATCGTGATAATTACTAAATATCGTGAGGCAAGGAAAAAAAAATTTTTTTTTTTAAAAATAATGATTCTCTATAAGTAAAGTTTTAGCAGGACTCACCTTTTGGTTGCAGTTTTGAGTAATTGGTAAGTTACTCTGCAAGAGAACAAGACAACAGGACACACAAGTTCAAGCCCTCCCAGGTTTTTTTTTTTTTCACCCTTTTTTTTTTCCTTCCATTTTTTGTTACTTCTTACAGACTGGACTCTCCGCCGCATCGGAGCTATCCGCAGTATACCCAAAGCAAGCCCATACCGCCGACTTCGTAGGGTTTTTCTTGGGTTTTAGCTCCACACTAAAATCGTAACTTTCAGCCATTTTCTCCGTCAGCTGCTTTTACCACGGGTGTTGCGCGCGAGCGATTATTGTTTGTTTTTTTTTTGGCGGTACCGCGGTATTCGGTATTCCGATATTGAAAAACAACTACGGTACGATAACGGTATATCGGGAAGTACCGGTATTTACCGAAAATATCGGTATACCGCCCAGCACTAACACACACACACACACACTTTATGTTTAGACTAGAACAGAAGTGAGAACAAGACACAGTGAACTGAGCACCCCTGCTCATGACTTCTACACCAGGGTTGGGGTCAAATACTTTGAATAGTATTTAAATACAAATACAAATACTTTTGAATTGCATCACAGTTCACAATTACAGTCAATGAAGTGTTTCATGGAACATAACAATAGAATATATCTGTCCAATAGAAATATGTTCAGGAAATCTTTCATTTTCTACTTTCTATTACAAAAGCTCGCAATGCTACCTCATAATTTTTTTTTTTTAAGTATTTGAAATACAAATACAAATACAAATACTTCACTTTTTAGATCTTAAAATACAATTACAAATACAAATACTCCAAAAATGTATTTAAATACAGCATAAATACAAATACTCATGTATTTGACCCCAACCCTGCTTTACACATTTATTCAATCACACAATAAACACAACACACACATGTTCGCGTGTACACACAGAAATAACACACACACACACACACACACACACACACACACACACACACACACACACACACACACACACACTTTATGCCTAGACTATAACAGACACTTTATGCTTAGACTTGAACAGAAGTGAGAACAAGACACAGTGAACAGAGCACACCCTGCTCATGACTTTACATATTTATTCAATCACAAAATAAACACAACACACACATGCTCGCGTGCACACACATACATACGCCCACACTCACACACAAAATAAAAGTTTTTTATGTGCCTAATAATAACAGACCATTATTCAGAAATGAGGACTGGAATTAAATTTCTGAATTTCTTAACCAACTGAGTTTATTATACCCTGGCAATCCTGCCATGTACGTATGCTCAGAGTCAGACACGCCCCCAGCAGCGAGTCTTTAGTGTGCATGTGTGAGGTTATGGAACACACAATTCCAAGAGGAACAAATACTAAAACTGAGCGTGCGTACTTTGACCCATAATGAGACCAACTCTATTGCTCTCAACAGCAGCACAGCCCGGCTTTGAAGTGCTGAGGGTCCTCATATTTATAGCTAGTAACTGAAAGTCTACTGGGATACATATATACCCAGAATCAATATTTACAATGGCTACAGCTTGGACCATTGCTTTACTTAGCTCAAGATCAATCAATCTACTTATACATACATGCACAAAACACACACAATTTAATATGCGCTCTTCAAACACATGGGTAGTGCACATGCACATATGGCAGCACTCAGTGCAGTTTTTAATTGATAATTTCCCACTTCCTAAATACACATGAATGTAGCTTTATGCCAACCGTTACACATATGCACAAACACATCATATGTACGTGTGTATGCATGTACGTATAGTGCCCTCAATTTACTAAACTGGACACAAACAAAGAACACAGATACTGAAGAAAGTTGACTCTTATCTTAACACATCTTTCACATTATACCTATCAACACTAAGTATATACATACATGTACATTACTAGTGGTATGCTTCAGTCTTAAATGGCAAGCATGTTAGACTTCATAATAATTACCAATAAATACATACGTAATCAGTACATTCCCATACTGTACATACATACGTGTATATATATATATATGTATGCATGCACGTATGTGTGTATGTATGTGTGTGTGTACATATGTATGTGTGTATACATGTATATATGCAAGCAGGTATGTATGTATGTATGTTACTACACATGTACATATATACATAAGTATGTGTGTGTGTATGTGTGTGTGTAGTAAGCTCATGTAAAAACTCCTAATTCCTATAAGGTACATATTAGGTAAAACTAGTTGGAGCACTCTGCAAAGAGCCAAGCATTACACTGAATAATTACATTCTCCTATGGATTCAGATATGCCAGTCCATTCCTTGAGGGCTTCAGCAGAGTTGGCCTCAAGGCATGCCAGCATCAAACACTTGTATACATGGCACCTCTTAGCCAAACCTCTCAATGTCAAACATAACTCTCTTGTGTTTCTCTCCCAATGTACACATGACGTGATCCTTGAAGATTGCTACAACTATATAGAGCCACTACACTACATACACCCAACAGTGAACAACAGGAAAGATTCAAATTGGACAGAGTTGCAGGATTGACAACAGAATAATCCTCCTTAAAACCTAATAAACAGTCAGAGTAATTCTACTTAGTTGTGTAGTGGAAATTGCCACATGTGATGAAGTTTCAACACATGGATGTATGTGGTTCCCTTTCACTCAAGAGTGAAAGGGAACCACATACATCCATGTGTGCACTATAGTGCTGTAGCCTCCAGTATTGCATCCTCCCACACCTTACCTGTTTCATAAAGGACACCAACAATGAAAAGAAGACACCACCCATTTATTGAACCATTAGTGCTAACAATAGGAAGCAATGGCTTCCACTGCTGCCATTATTACTAAGATGATGAAGAAGAGGCTCTCATCGTGTGTTGGTTTAAACTCCAGGCCCACACTATGTATCTCCCACTAGGCAGATGCGTCTATAATTACTGACAGACCATGAATTTAAAGAGGAAGGGAAGACTGGGGGCAAGCAAAAAAGGTAATAATACATTTGTGGGTGGGTTGTTGCAAGAGAGGGAATTTGTAACGACCGCACACACGATGACTGGGAGAATGCCAGCAAATCACAGACCACAGTATCCTACAAGACATGCCCGGCCTGACCCATACAAGACATGCCTGGCCTGACCCATACAAGACATGCCCAGCCTGACCCCATACAAGACTTGCCCGGCCTGACCCATACAAGACATGCCTGGCCTGACCCATACAAGACATGCCCGGCCTGACCCATACAAGACATGCCTGGCCTGACCCATACAAGCCATGCACCGGCCTGACCCCATAACAGCCATGCCTGGCCTGAACCCTACAGGACATGCCCGCTGACCCATACAAGACATGCCTGGCCTGACCCATACAAGACATGCCCGGTCTGACCCATACAAGACATGCCTGGCCTGACCCATACAAGCCATGCCTGGCCCGACCCATACAAGACATGCCCGGCCTGACCCATACAAGACATGCCTGGCCTGACCCATACAAGACATGCCCGGCCTGACCCATACAAGACATGCCTGGCCTGACCCATACAAGACATGCCCGGCCTGACCCATACA
>WLWD01005803.1_pt1 | contig 155654 bp, 96 predicted proteins | sample 6712731 | NCBI WGS metagenome assembly WLWD01 (sample SAMN12718690, study PRJNA576275) | sponge metagenome | isolation source: marine sponge | host: Mycale hentscheli | place: New Zealand: South Island, Marlborough, Capsize Point | collected 2014-11-01
GTTAGAAGATAATGCAGGATGTACCTGGAGTGGTACACGATAACTAGCTTACAACATTTGTAGTATGATAAATAAAAAGTGTACAATCGGTACACATGTAAGTCTTTAGCTCTAACCCTAGCTCCAGCCCCCTAGGTAAAACCAGCAATACAGAATTTACCAATCGTACCATATATTACACTATCAAAATTACAAAACTAAATACAAGTATATACTAGTTGAAGTTGTTTTGTTTTAAGTACTACACAGTTTAACTTTATTTGTGTGCCATATACCATACTGTACCACTTGTACCACTTGTTGTATGAGACTAGAATAGCACGGATTAACTGTTGCTATATACACTGTTTCATTTAACTTATAAACAAAATATGGTACATGCATTACATTTCAAAACATGCAATCAAGAATTGAAAAACTAGTGTTACATGTGGTGCAAGTTTTACAGTTAATGGAATATTGCTTTTTCAAAATAGGCAATTTTGTTCTGTGGCATACCACCTTTTGGTATGTAATGTATTATAAAACACACTACTTCACATAAGTGGTACACCAAGTACCACATGTGGTACAAACTATGAGTTAGAAGATATTGCCGAACGTACCTACAGTGGTACACGAGAACTAGCTTGTAACACTTGTGTATGATATTGACTACAAATAACAATAGAAAAAACTTGAAATTGTACAAACAGTACACAAGTAAGTCTTTTGCCCTAGCCCTAGCTCTAGCCCCCTAGGAACACCTTGTGGTACTTGTTGTATCCCGTCTGATACAAGCATTATTAGTGATTATGCATCAAACACACTACTTTACATAGGTGGTACACCATGGACCACATGCGGTACAAACTATGAGTTAGAAGATAATGCCGAATGTACCTAGAGTGGTACACGAGAAACTAGCTTGCAACACTTGTGTATGATATTGACTACAAATAACAATAAAAATTTGAAATTGTACAAACAGTACACATGTAAGTCTTTATCCCTACACTGTTAAAACGGGAGTGTTACAGTTACACTTCACCAGTGTTAATGAAAGGTGTAAAAACAGCAGTGTAACAGTAACACTATCACAAGTGTTACCTGAAGGGTAAAACGTTGCAGTGTAACAGTAACACCTTCCTCATGGTTTACTGAAAGGTCCAAATGTTGTTAGTTGACTATTAAATGCATTTAACTAATTGTTTAGTTAACTTCTTGCATTATATTATTAAGCAAAATTAGAAAGCTAGGAATTGTTAAGGATAACATGGCTGATGATTAATTGAAGAAGAATCCCTCATAAGCGCCAGCATATCCAGTGTGCATACCACTGCACAGTTTTATAACTGGTGTAGTTTTTTGCTTGATCACTCAGGTCCCAGGTCCTTCCAGAGAAAGACACAATTAGATTGTGACCCCACCTGAGTTTATAATGTCCCTCCAACGGCATTGATGAAAATGTAGCTACGTTAAATATTTGTTAGGCTATGTACTGTTGCGTAGACATAGGCGGCTCTGTGCATCGTGAACTACCGCCCTCAGGCCCTAAGTACTTCGCTGCGCTAGACGCTGGACCGTTAAAATAAGGCTGTTTCCTCCCCAGCAGCCTCGCAAAGATACTGCATTATCTCATGGAAAACCCTTTTCCAGTTACGTGTAGGTAAGTATCGCCAGGTTAAATAAGTTAAAAACGCTTTACCATATAAGTAAAACTCTCGACTGGAAGTGGTCGTCTACACTATTGTTGCGCTCTAGCTACTGATTCGTAATACGGTACGCTACTGTGTCTTGGTGAACTTGAAGGAAGCTTTCGCTATCTACCCTGGCTTATGCTTCTGGGTAAGTAGTTTTATAGCTAGCAGTTCTAAGTATTTTAGCTGCACCGCCACGGGGTCACCCAGGTCATTTTTTCCCCTGGTGAAGTTGTGTTTCTTGAACAATTGTTTCTAAGCTAATGAATGAAAATAAAGAGCAAGGGTGGCCTGAATTATGATAGTGATATTTTGTGGATGACAAGGGCTCGTCAGTTTGTTTGTTCCATAGTACTCTTGAAAATTTTCATTTCTTTGTGAGAAAGTGTGGGTGCATGTTGGAATGGTTTCTAGTTACTGAATTATTCTAAAACATGCTCCACCAAAATTATCCTCACTCATAGCTTTTTCCCATGGCCCTAACATCCTTTAGTGTGCTCCTGGACAATGAAGGGGAGATAATCATTGCATACAACTCAACATATATTTTCTACTTTGTTTTAGGCCCATGGTTTCATGTAGTCTCGCTGGCCAGACCCTTTACCTAATCGCTCTGCTCAGAAGGGTCTGGTTACCCTAACGTATCCGTTTGGTATCTTTCCCCAGGATTCCGGGGGAATGTATAAAATGTGTACGTCTTAGGTAAATTTAAATGTGTGTGGGCGTCTATAAAATGTGCGTACAAATATTTTTAGCTAGTCCCACCAGTGTGCAGTGATGGGAAGAAAAAATGGCCATTTTTCACATGCAGTTCATAGAATAAGACTAGGACAAGTCATAGGAGCCATGACAACCACTAAGGCCATAAGCAACTTGGCATGATACAGTATAGTATTGATGACCATTACCAAATGTAAGTCTTATGACCTCATAGAGGTAGTTGCAGGTCTTATAAGTCACGATGTGAGTTAGGGACTGGTAGACAGTTAATTTGCTAAAAAAAATTTGACAGACAATGTTGGTTGGTGGTTGTTGTTGTTGTTGTTGTGTTTGTTTGTTTGTTTGTTAACCCTAAGCGTGCATGCGCAAGAGGGTAGTAGTAGTTGCCCTGTCAGTCTGTCTGTCATGCTCTGATAGTGTAGTTTGCTTTATGCTCAGTTAAGTTAACCGACGGATTTGAATGAAGTGAAGTTCACATTGAAAAATTATAACAGTGAGTGTTTCTGGCTAGTTTAGCTTCTCTTATGAAGACAGCATTTCCATGTACTGTTTTCATTGCTTGAGCTATATTGATGCCTCATTAAAATAGCTAACAGATTGCTTTGTTCTTTTTGAAGGAGATTATATTATTATAATAGCTAGGTAATGTTTAATAGCACTGAGGGTTCGCACCTTTGGTGCTTCATTTGTTTTGTCTTCTGCTGTAGCTCAAGTACGCAAGCACACTATCATACACACCCACTCATATACACAGTCCTAGGGGAAAAGGCTTGTGATGTGCTTCAGTTAAAAAAATTGACATATATAGTGAAAGGGTAAAAATTCATCTTTATAAAAATCATCATGCACAATTTGTTCAAACAATTTACACGGCCGACTTTTTTAAATTAGCGTACGAGACCACTCACGGCAATTTTTGGGACTTAAAAAAAAAACAAGCTTTTCCGAGGAATTATTGTGCTGTATAAATCCTAACTCTATATAAGACTTGCTTACTAACAAAAGAAACAGGAAGGAACCTAAGAAGCTTAACATATAAAGCAGCAAATGTATATTTATTGTTTGTTCTTAGCTAGTCAGCACATGTAACACACAACACTCTCACATGCACTCATTCACTGGATATACCAACACAAGATTTACATTGTAATCTCTTGGTAGCTTGGGCAATGAATTTTCAAGTATGAACAGTGATGACAAACAGCGCGTTATTAACCAAGGTAACCAATGAACACAACAAATGTGAGTCAAAGTACAAAAGTTACATATATACGTCCAAGCATATATGATATATACAATAATATATCCTTGATTTTTTGTGTTGTCCCTGATAGTGTCTCGCTCGCTGCCAATTATTGCATATATAATTACCACGGTTGAGCTTTGTATGTGTGTGCATGTGTGTGTTTGATTTTTTTAACTTCATTCTCATATTCTACCACTGCTCTGCATTTTATCACGTGATGCCAGGAATGATTCTCTCTAAGACAGTTGCTAGCTGTACTAACTTCAGGGATGATGTTTCAGCCTTCATGGCTTGAAGCCGTAGTACTAGTGGCTGGACCCATCAGTTTTCTTCCTAACCACAGTTATATGGTATTGTTCTATCTTGTGTAAAAAAACCAGGGTTTTTTTCAGGTGGGGGGCTTGTACATCTCCTTAAATCTAGTTTGCCGCCCTTCCCCCACCCCTTAGGGATTAAAGACATCCTAAAATTAATTGTACTCAATATTTACAAGGGAAAAAAATAGAATACATTGAGATATGATTTTTTTCCTTCCAAATGTCAATTAGTCATCATTAGATAACTGTGGCTAACCGAAATCTTAGTCTAATTTAATCAGCGTCATTTGTAATAAACTTCTTTCCGTATGAGCAGCGTAAGGCAGACTGTGGCAAGTGCATTGGGGATGCTTAGCCTGTATTATCTATTGTGCTGCTAAATAATGACACTGAGCAGTAATGTCTTTTGGGGCTAAGGAAATGATTTCTTCGTGATTTCATCAATTGATAAACTTTTTTGGCTTTTTTTGGTGTCCAGGGGCATGGAAGATTATTTGGAATAGGGAGGCTCCACTGCACTTGAGTTAGACGGGGAAGTACTTTGCTTCCCTTTGCTCCCCTCCCCCCATTATCCACATATGCACACACACACACACACACACATATCCCAGATATTAGTTTGACTTTCGTGGAGACATTTGCCCCAATTTTTCATAAAGTTTTGTGGTAGTTAATATAAATAAAATATAATATGGAAAGTGTAAATTTTAACAACTTTTACTGTACTAAACTAGCCTGTTTCTCTAAAAAAAATAATGTCTACATGTGTTGGAATTACAAGCACGAAACACAAATCCGAGAATCTTGAATTATGTTGAGCTAGTTTTACTTGAGACATACACTTTCAATGTAGGAGTGTGAAGTGGCAGGTGTAATAGTGCAGTGACTACTCCACTGGTGTACACGTGATGACTCCTGGACGTCAAAACTAGAGGTGAGGAACTCTAGAATGACTTCTTAACTCCACTAACAAGAAAGAGGCCTTGTGAAATTTTTTTTTTATTTACTATTATTTATTACTCATTTTAATTGACTTGTGGATATTTCCATTTAATGCACACTTAGACAACCTGAAATATATAGGGAGCGACTTAGAGTCTGAACTTTTAGAACTCTTGTCACTTCATTTACTAACAGAATAATCCTTTGAAACCATTTGTATGTGTGGCCGGACACACATACACACACACATACACACACACACACACACACACACATTATATTGATTCAACTCTTCATTTGTGAAGTATTGAATTCAAATGAAAGGTGAAGAGTTCCCGGATCATTTGGTCAATGACCTGACGACAGTCATGCACAATCACCTGGTCTCACACACGCACACACATAGCTACAGTAGTGAAATAAGTGAAAGAAGAAAAGTAATGGTACACATGATAGCTAGTCATTTGTTACACAGGGGCTGAAGTCAAGTATTTCTATGGTCCTGTGATTTCCAGATAATGTAAGATTCATTAACCCTTTCACCGCCAAGTTTATGACGACCAGTTCGGTAACATGAAAATGTAACTAGTGATGTGCTTGAGCACAAATGGCGAGCGAGCCTAATACTACACTGGAGTGTTAAACGTTTGGTTTTAACTTCTAATATTCAAGCTACTAAAAAAAGTGGAGTTTTTAAATCATGTATTATATGGTAAAGGCATTCAATGCCATAGTAACCACTCCCCGAAACTATTTGAATTGAAACAAATAAAACAAGTCACGTTCTTTAAACTTTTTCTTTGGGATATTCTTAGTAATTGTTGTAACGCACAATACTTTTTCACATAACTGAACATACGTACGCAAGACTTACCTTCATGGTAAGTCTAGTTGACAATGAATATTCAAGTAAATACTGTTGCGTAGGGCTTATAACTATGACAAATAGCGTATTAACTTACCACCGCAACTAACTCGATAGAAATGGAACTCCAGTGAGTTTTTGAGTTTAAACTGCACCCACAAAAAAATTCAAAGTGTCAGTAAACAATTCAATTTCTAGGGTGATACGGGTAATGATCGTTAAACCGGAGGATACTGTTTAGTGATGTTTGGGACGGGGTCGAATGCTGAGTTAACTCGAAAATACGAGAGGGTCAAAGTACATTAGAGTTAACTTTTGTCTAGAAGTAGTGTGGCTGTCCATGTCTTACGAGTCACTATAAGTCTTAAACGAAGAAGTCGTGTATTAAGGGGCGTAGCTGGGGACATGTTTCGCTATAAATGAAAAATGGCTGACATGCCCCCTTTTGTTAAAATATTGGTGAGGCCATTGCCGTACCTGTTCCAACTCCCCTGTGATATGTGACTCGAGTAACTCGCCATCATTTGGCTAATATTATAGTCCTGTAATCATTTTATGAGTGCATACATATTATTACACCCTGAGTATACTTGTCTCTGCCCACTTTTATCTTATAACACCACACACTGTATCCATGTGTGTCTTTGTGATGCGTACTCTATAACCAATTGAACGTGTCAATCTCTACTGGCATTCACGACCTGTTGGTACTCATTCCTATAGTAGTATTATGATTTAGTACAATACATTCTAGTAAAGATGTAATTGCAATAGATTTTTAAGTAATTATATGCACTACGGGCTGTTCAATTCTATTTAGTGCACACTATATGCACTTGACGTTATATAGAGTGAAACTTAGTTTAAAAAATTGGATTTTTATTGCTAATTCTTTACACATTCAGAATATATTTTGAAATCTTGTGTACATATACACGCACACACACATGTGCACATACATGTGTGATGAGTATACTGTCAACGTGTATACCCATTTTGTGCTGTAATGGGCTTCCTGTATCACCTAGGTGAATAATGATTTGGTGTAAGAAGATAGGAGTGGTTTGAGCATATAGGTGATGGTGTGTGCATGTGTTTGATAGTGTTCATGTGGTGCACAAAAGTATCATTTCCTCCATTGTACAACTTATATTTATTGGATAGCTACACCCATACGTAAGTATATATAATGCCCATGTTTGCTAAGCTGATCTAGCACTCAGCTCATCCCATCTAGTTTTTAACCCTTGGCGCACATGCATGATAGGGTTGCAGCTCAATTTGTCTGTTAGTCTGTCAGTCTTTCTGTCACACAACAACAGATCTCAAAGATAGTGGCCTTCCACAGATTGAAAAAAATAGGCATCACAATGTTGTACTGGGCAGTTTATGTTGCTTTATGAAATACATATTTTGACAACTAAAACATTAAGCATCAGATGACCAACTAAAGTACATTATGATTGGTTGTTGGGGAAACTGGGCTAAAAGTCGTATGCATTTCACTGGTCATTATACATACTCAGAGTGGATTATTACAGTTGGCCATTGGATATCTGCTGCCCAAGAGTGCTTGATATCCAACCAAAACAATAACTGGTCGGCTATTTAGCCGGCCAAAGAGATCAGATCTGGTTATAATCTTATCCTCCTTTGCCGTTCCTTCAAAGTTCAATGCGAACAGTTATGGTTCAATCCTGACATGGACACCTTTTTTTTTTTTTTTCTTCTTTTTTTTTTTTTCTTTTTTTTTTTTTCTTTTTTTTTAACTGGGCATTCTTCTTTCTTTCTTCCCTTTTTCTTTGACTCTTGCTTCTAGTTTTAGTTTATGATTTTTTTTGATTTTTTTTTTGCTTTATTCCAGATTTATTTTCCCCATTACATTGATGCACCTCACTCAAACTCAGTTCTAAATTATAGTTAGATCCAGTGTCCATGTTCAATAATTGAACATCCTACACTTGGTAACATAGCCCAGCAGTATACTTCAGCATTAACTTTCAGTGACCTGCTGCACTCACAACAAGCTAAGGCCATGAACAAGACAATATACTTTTTCACAGAACTATTGACACAATAATGATTAAATAACAATCAATTCTTTAAATATGATTGATCAATAATATGAATTAATTTTACTCATTTTGAAGCTTATAAAGCAATACCACTATGTAATACGTGTCCCACCACAATCTGTAAAGCAATGAAAATATAGTAACAGTTGTCATACCAGATTTTTTAATATAAGACCAAGCTTAAATTGTTCTGATGATTGTCTGAGCATTGACGTATAGTTATTATCCACACTGCATACATACATACATTCATATTATACTTATTTTTTACCGCACACTAGCGCAGTAGGGTAAATGAAAGCATTCGTTTAATTGTCCGTAATATATTATATTATATGCTCGCTATCTTCACAATAGTATTTTTCAAATTTATGACCCATGACATATTTCACGATATCACACGCATTGCACAAGCTCATTACACTGGTAGTAGCAATCGCCAATCTTACTAGTTCCCCAGCTATCTTTCTCTACAAGGACTATCTATCCAGGTCAAAGCAGCCGCTATACATTAGCTAAGAGTGTGGAAGAGCCCCTTTTGAACTAACACTGCCAACTTTACAAGCTTGGTTTGCAGTGAAGATATACATATCTAGTATAGAGTATACACAGGTGTAGCAAGATATTTCATTCTCAGGCTTTATTTTCGCTCATCTTTGGCTCATGAAAATAGTCAGCCTGCTCATGAAATGTCTCACCACATCACACTTGACTCATGTAACAATTATTATATGTGTGTGTATTGTATGTGCGTAAGTTTGTGGACAACTTTTTTTGCAAAACTTGAATTTTATGAATCAAATTCTTAAAATTTTGCCCTAATAAGTATTCTTGAAAATAACCACTGTGATGTTCCAAATCACTGTTTACTCGCAGCACTATTGCAGTTTGGATTTTGTGTCTGTTGTTGCTGCCTGAGCCAAATAGCTGAGAGTTAGGCAGCAGTAATTTTGGAATCAGCATGCAGAGAGTCTCACACTCAATTAAGACTGCTATTGACAATTATAGTGACACGTACTCAATCATTGGCAACTCTTCACCACAGCTATTCCACCTCATGCAGAGGTCCTTTTAAACACATTGCATGGGCATATATGTGTGTGTTTTGTGTGAAATATTATTTCTATTGTGTTTCAACTAAGGCAAGACTAATGGTTGTGGTAAAGGTACACAGTTGTAGTCATGAAATGAGTGTATACAATTACACCTTAACTGGCATATTATTTTGTAGGTTAATGTGGCAATCTTTACTAATTTTTTGTAACCGTTCCTATCAGTCCACTATTAATTGCATCTGCTGAGTTATTGTGTATCAACTGTAGCATACTTAAAAAAAAAAAAAAAGCTGTAGCACTCACATCCGGTGCTCACCTGTTAAATAACCAAAACCTCGCTTGGTTTCAATCGAACTGTCAATCTCACGTCAAGGTAGGTGGTCTCAATGATCAAAGGTCACCTTTATTCTATATATTAATAGATGGATATTTTTAGTTTATCAAGTGTTCTAGTGCATATCTGAGTATTCATAATTGTGATATCAACATTAATGATCCACCAAAAATGGTATATATACATACTTTTTATTCTGTGTGTGTTGGTTGTGTATGTGTGGACAAAAAGGAAATCTCCAAGGGTTGCTGGTGCAAAAGCAAGATCATGGTCCGAGATGATGGAGGGACAGGACGCGATTTGAATAGAGAGAGTAGACATGGTATGTGACCGTACAGGACAGGAATAGCTGGAGGGGAAAGTGAATAGCAGGACTGGAGAACAAGGCAAAGAGAGGGCTGGAGAAGGAAGAGCAGAGGAGGAAGACTACTGCTCAACTAGATGTACATGTGCCCATAAAAAGCCATTCTTGCTAACGGATCTTCCAGACCAAGGATGAATTGCCCCCTACCCCCCCTCAAGATGACTGGAAAAGACGCTATGAACATTCCAGCTTAATTTGTTAATTTACACCTGTTGTCATGCATTCTATCATATCCCACTTTATTTGTACGCTTCTTCTTGAACTCACAATCATCAATTTGGTTTCATGTCATTAATTTGATTTCTACTATACTGAGACTTTGATACACTATGGTGGTTGCTATAACTTTATCAGATGTAAAGAAGAGCACTGAAGTGCAACCCTAGCGAAATTCTAGTAATAATAACATACCCTATGCTGCGACCAGTGAGGGGACCATATAGGTTTCGAATAGTTTTTTTTTTAAAGTTATAATACTGGTCTCTTGGAATGAGATGTATGAATAATATACTGTCGTTATACCGCCTTATAATGGTTACGAATTTCATAACCGGGCATGTGATTCAAGAAAAAATGACCTGACTCTGAACAACAGCTAATACACATGAATGTATCCATTATTAATATACTTACAAAGACCAACCTACTTTCTTTAGGAGTCATGCTCAGGCATGTAGCCTTTAGTGTGTTGTAACTTTGCATCATAGCATAGTTCAGCTTGAAAGTAACATCTTAGGCAATGCATTAAAAGTACTGCTTGTCATATGAGTAGCAGATGTTTTAGTTGAACTCATGATCACTTCAAGCATGCAGTAGAGCTATAAAACTTTCACTATATCAATCACTAAAAACTATATTGAACAAACTCTTAACTTTATTTAAGAAGCTAACATTAGTAACAATTATCAATTAATAAATGATAATAATAATAATAATAACTTTTAAATTATTAAAAATCCAAGGATGGATAGACACAACCCAAAGTGGCTGTGGCATTCCCAGCTGAACTGCCACTGAGAGTTTCTGGAGGAGGTAGCTAGTACCACATAGTTCACTAGTTGCCAGAGACACATCTGCCTAGTGTTTCCTCCCCCCAGACTTTCTTGTCTTATGCAAAAGCAGCCACACAACATGCGTATCTGGTGACATGACTCCTGTAAGAGTGTCTGGACAGGTGGAATCATCCTATATAAAAGGTTTTCCAGCACTCCATGGCACTAAAGCCATGCAATCCGGTCATTTACCATCGGATCTGGAAAAGCCAGGAGGTTTCAATCTGGAGGGGATTTTAGCTGCTGACAGAGTGAGGTGGATGATCTCATTTAAAACAGTTTATTTAGAATGTCTGCCTACACTGAACTTGCAGCTCAGCCCATGAGTCCCAACAGGAGATATTTGCATGAATATTTATAAAAGATAATCAACTGAATGTTGACAGGTTTATCAGAACACTTTAAAGAGGCTTTATCTTGAGAGAGGGCAATACATATACATATATGTCTGCAGTCTCACAGTCTTCCCCCCCCCCCAAAAAAAAAAAGCTAAACGAACTGACAAGCTTAATACTGTCCCACTTACGAAAGATCAGTGAACTTTCGGATTGTTTTTTAAGTAACTGTAACTATAACAACAGTCCACGCCTTCTAAGATTGGCCATGCAACCGCGTGCGCTCTAGATGGAGTTTGCTAGTGTGGCGACTAATGATAGACTGCGATAGCAACGCTAGAAGAAGGTTAGAGTTTTTTTCGTGGGGAGTTTGAAACTGCGTACGCGCTAGCTCTTGTGAGACTAGTGACTGTACGAGCATTAGTGTTACTTTGGCTCTTGCTAATAATAGTAAAATTTGGTACCCTGAGCTTTCTTTATTATTTGGATAGGCGATATAGCTAAGATAGTAGTGTTTAGTTTTCTAGTTGCACTTACGTTTAATATTTTAATGTGTATCGTGTGTATGATCTCATTTTATAGGACCACACACAACATGAAAGGTTTCATAAAATAGTAATTTAGATTGGCACTAAGCGAAACCTATCTAGTCTATCCCACTCAAGAGATATTGAAGTGTAGTAGAGCTTAAGGATGCTAAAATAAACTTTAATAGTGTGTTTTGCATTATTTCTAACAGAGCCAGGTTTAAATGAAATTAGCTAACTGTAATAGAAGCTTTGAAAAAATTAAGATCCAAAAATATCTGATGATTTACGACTGAATTGTTGACTAGCCAGTTAAACATTAGTAATAAGAAAAACTATTTTGTTATTATTAGTTTTGCCAAATACCAAGATGGTCTTATTCTACCGTGTATCTGCTATAAGTATTAAGAAAAGAAGAAAAATGAAGGAAAAAACCACTTGCAAGCTGCTGTAAGTATGGAAGCCTGTATTGTAGTGTAGACTTCCAATTTTTTTTTTATATTTGTTATTGTGTATTACATAACTTGAAATATTCACTTCATTACTTTTATAATGTGGCAAACCCTGGTAAAATTTTCAATATTAAAAATGTTGTAGCTATTTAGTTGATTGACATCAGGTGAAACTGTAAAAACTGCAGTAGTTTGAACTGGTACACATGCATCGATTACACATAGGCGTGCAAATTTAACTTGGAATAGTGTTTACAATTTTTTTTATAGATCACTTTTATTCTTCACAAGTTGTATTGAAACCACATTTTCTTGTTTCTCATCAGCTATATTGGAAATTGGGATATGTAGCTGACCTATAGGAAATATATTGAAATGGTATATAACAAGTATATATGAGGTAGTAGGGGTGTGGTTAAAGCAGTGGGCGTGACCTGCATGATAAATTTTGAAGTGGCTGTATCACCCAGGAAGGTGCAGATGAGAAACAAGGTATTTAGTTTGTTTGGCCTAAAAATAAACTAAGACTTCATTCCATAAATGAGGAGGAGGTCTGTTGTCAAGTTACGTTTTATTATTATTTGTTTGGTACACTAATTCAGCGAAGCGAGCGAAGTAGTACGGTGTTATACAAAATTCACGTATAGAGCCCAGCTTTAAGTTATAGCTACGTTTACAGGCAACAAAGGCAGCTGTACCTCATAATTGTCTTGCCATGATGCTCCCGCATTAATTTTGTGACCTGTGCTAACATTTGGTGAGAAACTCGTAATACCATGTGACTACAATTGAAATATTGTCTCTACGATATAGGGCTTTTGTCAAAGTGCAATGATAATATTGGTATATCTCCCAGCTGTACTACCATGTGCTATTGGGCAGATGGACCAAATTTTGGGAAATAGAGTTAATCATTATTTCTGAGGAGGTAGCATAGGGTATGTGTGTGCACACACTCACGCTAGAGACTACTTGTGACTGTGAGCCCTATAAGTAAGACGTAAGCCTCAATTGGGAAGGTATGTGGTCCCTTTGTTTTAGTTTCGTGTAGTTATGTTTGAGGTGATTGGAGGAAGATTTTATGATCATGACCAGTGCATAACTGATTACGTGACATCTGTGTGACCTTTGAGTTGCTATTATGTAGGGTGAGAGGAATAACAGGAGACACATTGTGTTTATATGGCCTTAAAATGAAAAAACAACAACAACAACAACAACACAGGTTGCTGGTTTTATTTTAAGTCATTATAGATATGGTACAGGTGAAGGCTTGACTTGGTTATTACATATGGCATCATATGCATCAGTTGCATGGTATTAGACTGTTCAGGATATTGACTGTTGTCACATGGTAAAGGCACATGTATCAGTTCAGTGGTGTTGTGAGTGTTCTATTGAAAATCTTGTGTTGGACTTCCTAAGCCTTTTGCAGAGAGATTTGAGGCAGTGGTTTATGCTTTTATCACTTCCATTCATCTGTAATGTCCACCAGTGTTAATTTACTAATTTCTTGTCTGCTCACAAGCCTCAAGCATATGTGATGATAACCATTAGGCGTACCTGAGGTTCTGGTTGGCTTTGTGTTCCTGCATGTTTACCTACTCCTTATGAAGATAACATTTACATCTACCAGTTTCATTGCTGGAGCAGTATTGATACTTGACTAGGAATAGCCAAATAAATTATTATTCTTGTGGCCTGAGAAATGATTTTGTAGAAGCTAGCTAGTGCATAGTAGTGCTGAGGGTTCATGAGTAGGTGTTTCAGTTATATATAGCTAGGTTTTTTTTGTTTTGTTTTTGTTTTTGTTTGTTTTTGCTAAGCTCACCAATAGTTATTGAATATTTACTATTTGTGATGTAGGAGTCTAATTCAGTATGGATAATAAGCAACGAATTTCATGTCTCATTCTGTTGTCATGAGCTCCTACTGGGTAAGAAGCTACTTACTGGCTTTATGGATGTGTATTTGTTGGCCAGATCTCTACATGAGTCATCAGTATATTTATCAAATTCTATAGAGTATTTATCTAATGACCAGTTTAGTTTAAGCTGCAAGATTTAACTTAATCTTGCTGGCAATGTTATTCACCTGCTAATTGTCATATCATAGTCCTGCTCCTTTACCTGCTAACTTTATTATTATGGATTCAAGTGACCTGTTAAACGTAGAGGCCGTGTTTATAATTCAATGCTATTCTCCGTACACGAAATCTGTGGCCTCGTATACCACATTCTGAACTCCTTTCGGAGGTCCAGGTATAAATGGAAGAATCCCCGGCATGCCCTTTGACCTCTTTATTTCAAATTAAAATAAAGTAGCTGCGCAAAGAGAACCCTCCATTATACGTAGCTCACTATCCTTTCAAGTCGATCCACACCATGTTTACAACAAGTGCCCTAACTAAAAAACAGCTATATGTAATCATTTTTGCGAGTAATGAAGTGAAGTGAAGTGTAGCTTACTGATAGCTTAAAAAACTCAATTTTTTTCTTTGCGTCATAAGATCCCTTTTTCTAGACCCACTCACAATTACAGAAGGATAAAAATAAATTCTTAGCAAAAAAATTCCACGAGGTTTTGTGGTAAAAATCAAATGATCAAAAAAATCAAATTGGAATTTTATAGAATGGTAAATCAAAAGGACTAAAAATGAATTGGTACCCTAACCTAAGATTGTTAGCCATCTTCAAGGAAGGGAAAATGGCATTAGAGACCCAAAAAATACAAAAAACAGTTTTGTTGTTGTTGTTATTGTACTCAAGATACATATTTTAGTTATAATTGCAGTCTTGAAAATTTAATTAGGGTGGGTGTTATTAAGAAAAGAAATTTTAATTCAGTTACAATAAAAGGCAGCAATAAAAGAATGCTATCTCCATTTTGCTTGTCTGCAAGTTACTTTGGACATTTTATCACCCCTTTCCTTATCTTAAAGTGTCCAGTAAGTTATAATTTTTTTCTTACAATGTCCATACTGACTCGGTGATCTATTTAATTTTGACTTCTAAATACTCATAATCCAAGGCAGTAGGGGGTGGGGATAGGGGGCTAAAGCACACACCCCCCCCCCTCCCCCCTTCAAATAAACCGGCACATGAAAGCCTATAATTATGGGTACACTCACATATGCTACAATACTTTGGATGCTACCATGTGGCTGGTAGTTTCCCCAAGAATTTTAATTTAATTTCTGTATGTATTTTTAATTTCTGTTTGTATGTTACCTAGTGATAGAGAAGATGTATTCATGCTGCACATTCAGCAAGACTGCCATGGTTATGTTGGAAAACAATTACCATACCTAGGGAGAACATTTTAAAGTTTTGGTAAGCCCAAAGCTGAAAATTATGATTTTTTGCAAATTTTCAACATATTGCGTTCTTAATTGTTAAGATATTCTATAGCTACTGTTAAATCTGCAATTGTATGGAGGAAGTGTGTATATTCATTGTTCTATTTAATGTTATAGAACTTGCAATTGAAGCACAGTCAGACGTCATCCCTTTGCACTGTAAGTCTTAATATAAATGCAACAGTAATCAAATTGTGAGATACAATTTTGTGTGGAGTGCGAGGGACGTGTGTGTGGGTGTGAAGTGTTGAGGGACGTGTGTGTGGTGTGGAGTGTTGAGGGACGTGTGTGTGGTGTGGAGTGTTGAGGGACATGTGTGTGGTGTGGAGTGTTGAGGGACGTGTGTGTGGGTGGAGTGTTGAGGGACATGTGTGTGGCGTACACGAAGTTGTGGGTATGTCAAACTGTATTGTATTTGTTGTGAGTGTGTGTGTATTTGTGAAAGAGAGAGTATCACGGTTTCTTCTTTAGATCCTAGTCTTTAGATCCCCATCTCAATCCCATATCCCTCTCTCTCTGTATGTTTATGTGTATAGAGTTGCATATCACTGTATTTCTTTAGATCTTCCGTCCCAATTCCATTTATGTGTTTGTGTATGTGTGTATGTACATGTGTATAGAGCTGTATATCATGGTATTCCTTTATATCTCCTGTCCCAATCTGGTGTGTGTGTGTGTGTGTATCAGGGTTGTGGCAATTATAGGAGTAAAGTAATCAATTACAATTACAATTACTTAAAATTTTTGCTTCTCGATTACAATTTCAATTACCAATTACACCTTTAAGAACTAATTATACAACAAATATGTTAGCAATTACATCACATCCGCCTCCTCAGGATAAGTGGTCATGTAATAGGGCCCACAAAGTTTGTAATTTTTTTTTAATTCAGCCATGTGCTTTAAAACTGACCCTTTACCAAAGTGGTCTTTGACCCCAACTACTTGCCAATTACAGGTATGCAATTACAATTACAATTACAGCAGATGGTGTAATGATTACAGCTAATTACAATTACCAATTGCAATTACCACAACACTGGTGTGTATAGGTGTGTGTATAGAGCTACCGTATTTCCTAGATTACTTCGTGCCCTCGATTAGACCGCGCCCTCGAATAGACCGCGCATTGTTTGTTTTGCCGAATGTAATAGTACGTGCCCTCGAATAGACCGCGCAATTGACTAAAATGATTGACGACCATTACCAAATAAATTAAATTGACGCTATTTATCCGATCGCACACGAAAAATTGAAATACCGGTATTGCATTGTGATTTATATGGTAATTGGTGTGTGCATTGCTAGTTTGAATTTTGGATGGACGAGGTACAGATTTCAGATCCAGGTACCAGTTCATCTACCAGTACTTCTTTACCTATAAAAAAAGAAAAACTGGCGGTGAAGGAATTAGACCATGCCCTCGAATAGTCTGCGCACAGTTTGTGGGCTTGAAAAGAATATAGTCCGCACGCAGTCTTCGAGGAAATACGGTACATATCATGGCATTCCTTTAGATCCTCCCTTATTTCTCTCCTTCTCTGTGCATGCGCGTGTGTGCATATAATTGTATTTCTTTAGATCTTCCAGCCCAGTTTCTTATTTGTGTGTGTGTGTGTGTGTGTGTGTGTGTGTGTGTGTAGAGCTGCATATTATAGTATTCCTTTTGTATATCTCCTGTCCTATCTCGTAGTTCTGTGTGTGTGGTTGTGTGTGCGTACATGTAGAGCTTGATATCATGGTATTTCTATAGATCCTCTGTCCTAATCACTATTTCAAATTTCTGTGTTTGTGGAACTTCCTGTTCTTAGATCTCCTGTTTCATTCATGTATTTCATATTTTATTTTATTCAGGTTATTCACTGGTATTGTTATATTTTACATGTTCTTAGCTTCGAAAAGAGTTCACATTTATATGCAACAATCAATCTGCTGTGGTGAATGCTATGACTGAGTGGAGGAAGTGGGAGGCCAAGCTTTTGCTATATGGGGAAGTTGAGTCTAAAACTAGCAAGGCTCTTCAAAAGAAGTTAATGGGTAAGTGCTTTAAATAATAATTTTGTGTCTTTTTCATGAATGTGATTTCTCTATAGATGTTGAGCAGGAGTGTGATACTGCGAAGGCATTACTGTTGCTGGAGCACGCTCTGTATGCGAGGGCTATAAGGAATAAGAAAAGGATTATTCACTATCGTGATGAAGTAAGAGTTATTGCATGACATACATATATATGAGGGAGGGGAAGTTTGAAAGTGGGCAGGAAAGCTGAGAGGGAAGTTTGAGAGTGGGCGGGGAAGTTTGAGAGTAAGGAAGGGAAGTTTGAGAGTGGGAAGGGAAGTTTGAGAGTGTGTGGGAAGTTTGAGAGTGGGCGGGAAGTTTGAGAGTGGGCGGGGAAGTTTGAGAGCGGGAAGGGAAGTTTGAGAGTGGTCGGGGAAGTTTGAGAGTGGGAAGGGAAGTTTGAGAGTGGGAAGGGAAGTTTGAGAGTGGGAAGGGAAGTTCGAGAGTGGGTGGGGAAGTTTGAGAGTGGGTGGGGAAGTTTGAGAGTGGGAAGGGAAGTTTGAGAGTGGGAAGGGAAGTTTGAGAGTGGGCGGGGAAGTTTGAGAGTGGGAAGGGAAGTTTGAGAGTGGGTGGGGAAGTTTGAGATTGGGTGGGGAAGTTGGGCGGGGAAGTTTGAGAGTGGGGCTGCACCGATACTAGCCAGGGTTTCATACGGAGGGGGACTGGCCCTGGGATCTCTCGCCACCCCACCCCCCAGAATTTTTGAGAGTTGAATACTAGGATGTGCACGCACAGTATGGGGAGCAAGCTGGCCCAGCTGTAGAGGCAATTTGATTCTTCTATTGATATATTTATATATATATACTGTATATAGAGCTTATGCAATGACGTCATTACGCGTATAATAACAGAGCAACGGTTGCTAGCCACCATTTTGAGTGGCAAAAGTGCACGCGCAATGAGTGGCACTCTTGGAAACCTTACGGTCTGTGCTGTAGACTACCCCGTAACTGATAGAAGAAGTACTGATCTACATTATTTTACTATGGAGCAAGGACCTTCTGGATTCTCTGACTATTTCCGTGGGCTTGATGAAACTGCCCAGCGCCGCTATACAGAGAAGCTGGATAAGCTAGGAGGGCTGGAAGATCCTTACCTACATCTGGGCCAAGGACTTAAAGAAGAAGATTGGCAAAACTGGCCTAAGGTGGAGTACCCAGATATATATAATTTTTTAATTGAATCTCCTAGCCTATACAATGGAGAGTCACTAAAGGCTTACAAAGAAACTTTAATTATATTTAAACTAAATGTTTTTCACCATTACATTTGTCACAACAATTTTTTTATGGAATCAATAGTACATATTCAATGAATATTGAAAGTCAAAAATTGTCGAATGAAATGACTGATTCACACAAGTTACATAAAGCACAACAAATATAAACAATTTTGTCTAGTGTACTGGAATCTTCATCTTTGCCACACATAATAAAATTAACAGGTTGTATTGACCGCAAAATAGAATATTTTTGTCGAATTAATCCTATTACTCTTTCTACATGAATTCGAACACGAGATAAGTCACGAGCCACGTCCACTTCTGCCTTACTCAATTGCTTCTTTCCCCTAGTAAATGGAGGAAGCTTCACTTCTCCACAATAGAGCCCAGCACTTTCATGAATGGTGAATCCTCGATCGGCCAAGATTAAATCACCAGCCTGAAGATTTTCCAAAAGATCACTATGTTCAGTTAAATAGACATCAGAGACACGACCTCCCCATGCTTTTGATATGAATGTAACAGCTCCCTGGGGTGATATTCCAATCAAAAATTTTACGGTGTTATGGTGCTTATAATTGGACCATGTTTGTGATCTAGCCAGTAAATTCGTTGGTCTCTCTATAAACACTTCAAAACAATCGATAATTATAACACACTTGCCATATTTTTGTCTAAAACTCATGGGCATAGTTCGAATCAACTCATCCCTATCTGGCCATTGCACAAGAGGCTTGAGTCGAACGTACAATATATCTATCCATCTCTGCAGTTGTCTGGATGCAGTAGACTGGCTTACATTAAATCTATAAGCTAAATCTTGATCACCTAAATTGAGGCGAAGCTTGACAAGAACTAAAATAAATGTGACAATGAAGTCCTATTGCCAGATGTTATCCCAGAGGACACAAACTTAAACACAGCCATTAAGGTTTTGTAACTTGGTATCCCTGTATAATATTTCACTTTCTCGTCATTATCCTCAAAAAACTTCTCTCCAAAAGGCTCTTGTACTGTCAAGTTCAGTGGTTGACTCAACTTCAATTTCTCACATTCCATTTTTAACATTTTATTTTCTTCTTCCAATCTCTCACATTTACCAGCAAGAGCCTTGTTTTCTTTACAAACAACGTGAAGCTCATCCTTTAACTTGGTTTGATATTCGTCCGACTCTTGTAAGCCTTTCAAAGTGAGGTCAGTCATTGTAAATACACCAGAGTGTGGTTCACAATAGGATAGTCCATTACCAACCTCAGATAATTCCAACAAAGATCTGGCTGCTTCTTGTTTATCTCCAGATTCTACTCTTCTATTCTTTGCCAATGACACTCTTTCAAACCGCTTCACTCCCTCTTCTAATCTTCTCTTTGCAGGACTCTTTGTATGAGCAAAGACTGATGGCACATAATCTGGGGATAAAGGATCATCACTCTTCAGTCCGCAGACAAAATGAGCACTGCAAATCCAGGAATGCTCACTAGGTGCCCAGTTCTTCCTTGCCACAGCAACTACCCACTTTGCCCTCCTCTCTTCGTCCCTAGGAAAGCGGTAGAAATGAATCCCAGAACCTTTGCTGTAACGATTAGTACAACCAACTGCACAACAACTCTTTCCCATCTCGTAAGGCTTTTGCCACTCGCGGACTCGATCTGGTAAAGTACGCAATTCCCGTGACGTCATTGCATAAGCTCTATATATATAAACAAACACATAAACCAAAATTTCATTATCACCCCCTGATAGTGTCTTGCTTGCTCGCCGTCTGAAGGACTAGTACCCAACACCAACTACTGTAGTCAACAACAACGACAATATTCATAGTTTAGTTTTATAGCCAAACTATAATCACTGTGTTAGAGACCTCAAACCACACCCTGAACACCCTTAGCAGAGCTAAAAATAGCTGTCCGGATATGGACATTTGCTGGTCAAATATCAACTTGATTGGACATTAGAAAAATAGCTTTTTTATTATTACTTATAAGGTACTACAGCTAGTAAGTATGCATTTATTGTCCGGAAAAATTTAGTGGATATCCAACCAAAAGTGATTTTGTTCAGATATTAGACTGCACAAACAGAAATTGTTATTTTTAGTATTTGTACCATGCTTTCCATGAATCTTGACTATCTCACTATCTGTATGCAACTTGAGTTCTATAACCATGGTAATCACGTGTAAATGCCCCTCCCACCCCCTTTCCAATGGGGCCAGAAAATGCACTACATAAAACCGTTCATCACAACCATTGGCGGACACTTTCTAAAGTAAATAAATAAAATACAACTGTGTGAACTGTCTTCATACACATTATATAAATGCTGAATCCGAAACAAACAAAAAATTCAAAACATTTAGTTTTTAGAATTAGAAAATGGCTTTGTTTTAGGATAACATAATTGAGTAATAGGTAAAGTATACCTCTAACTGAAAACTATTTTAACATGCTAGAAAATATGTCAGCGTTGAGGTTCAGAGAGGTTGAAGAAAGAATGTATACCCTCCTATCAGTCCCTATGATTTAGTTTACTGTTGCCATGACTACACTATTCACCTGCAATACAATTCCCCACAGCAACTGTGATGACCAAAACGTGCCTAGTACAATGGTTAAAGCACAAATTACAAGATATTCATAAGGATGTTTCCCTATAGAGTATACAATGTAATACATAGCCTCTTCAAGGCTTATGAATGGGGGGAAAAACCCCAGAAAATCTGGTAAATGGTCGCCACACTAGCAAACCCTATGAAATGGTGATCAAATCCTCAAATGTAGCGACAAGTTAGCATGATGATACTTTACCTTGTTGTTTGTAAACCTCAGTGGTGGCCTTGTCCTCATCACTGATCTCAGTAGTTGGACAAATTGTCCAGACTTTCGGAAGAGTATTTTTTAGGTCTGATATTCTATCCCACATGTTCATATCAAAACTGAGCCATTTAGTGCATAGGACCAAACACTGATCAGTGTGAAGTATATACTGTTAGGTAAAGATGTGCATCAAAGTAGTGTATGTTACCAAAAAAGGGTGTGGCTAAGTACACGGGAGTCTCTCCCCTAGCCAAAAATCCTCTATGAAGCCTACTAGTACATTTGGCATACTGATAGGGAGGGTACATAATGTACAGCTGGCTAACATTAAAACAAATTGATATAATTCAATGATGACCAAAACGTGCCTAGTACAATGGTTAAAGCACAGATTACATGATATTCATAAGGATGTTTCCCTATAGAGTATACAATGTAACACATAGCCTCTTCAAGGCTTATGAATGGAAAAAAGAAAAAGAAAAGAAGGAAAAAAAACTTTCAGAAAATATGGTAAATGGTTGTCACACTAGCAAACCCTATGACATGATCAAATCCTCAATGGTACGCGACAAGTTAGCATGATGATCCTTTACCTTGTTTGTAAGCCTCAGCGGTGGCCTTGTCCTCATCACTGATCTCAGTAGTTGGACAAATTGTCCAGACTTTTGGAAGAGTATTTTTTAGGTCTGATATTCTATCCCACATGTTCATATCAAGACTGAGCCATTTAGTGCATACGACCAAACACTGATCAGTGTGAAGTATATACTGTTAGGTAAAGATGTGCATCAAAGTAGGGCGGGAAAGTTTGAGAGTGGGCAGAGAAGTTTGAGAGTGGGCGGGGAAGTTTGAGAGTGGGCGGGAGAGTTCGAGAGTGGGAAGAGAAGTTTGAGAGTGGGCGGGAGAGTTCGAGAGTGGGCGGGAGAGTTTGAAAGTGGGAGAGTATGTTTGATATGTAAAATGGAGTTTGAGAGTGGGATGTGAAGCAAGATGTCGTTTGATAACTAAGCGGAGGAAGCGATTATTTGTTGTTCGTAGCTTTTTTTTCTTTTGTTTTTTTGTCTTGTCTTTTTGTTTTGATTAGTTTTTACAAATTGTAGGATGGACAATACTTGTGACCGTCTACAGGAAAATCGGGTACAACGTGGGCCCTATCAAAAAAAATTTTTTTTGCACTTACACATTCATCGGCATCCATATATTGAGCTCTCCAAGTTTTAAAGCCATTGCTTCAACCAGTTGATATATGCACCCTAACCGTTCCCTTCTGTTGGCTTATTTAATACATTTTTAAGAATTAAATCGATCTTTTCCCGACGTTTTACTCCCGCTGTGTTGTGCCTAATTTTCCTATAGACCGTCACATTTAATGATATAGTTTTATTTAACTGTTATATTTGTGTATATATTCTGTATAGGAATGCACAGACATCGAGAAAGTTGTGGAGAAAATTGGGCAGAATGAAGCCTATGTATTGTGTTCTTACTCACCTGATGGACGGCTGTACTATTTGATAGTGGACAATATATTTATGTTTTCTTGCGTTAACTTGCAGGATGCAATTATTGATTTAATTTGTTTTTATTACGTTTTGGATATTTCTTATCCAACAATGATGAACCCACTGTTAATTTTTATTCAACATTTTATTTTTAGTTTAACTACAGGTGTTGTGCCTTCATGTGTCATCAATTTATGTTCTAAACTGCAATAATTTTTTGTTTTGTTTATAATATCAAATTCAGTATAATATGAAGTGTTATTGTGGTAGACCCACGCCCACCACATTCATATAAACTATTGCGTGCACACTTATCACTCGTTCATCCTATTTCATGCACACCTGCCTTTTCTGTATCCACCCTTCCGTTTCCTGTATCACCTAGTCATCGCGCATGCTCGGCTGGTTTACTATATATTGGCCAGTCTGGCGTACGCCCTTTTAGTTGTACCTCATGCTGGCTATTCTCCGTGTCCCCAATCCTTAGCAGATTCAGACCCTGTGAACTTCGGGTTGTGGAAGGCCTGAACGCCTTGGGGATAGCTAAATTAGTACAACCCTGGTGGCAGCACTCCGAGCGTCCCGTGCCGTCCCACCACAGTTGGTGGCAGCGGTGTTCGAGACGTACTCACTCATCGAATTATCTACGCCCTTATCTGAGTTCTCCTTCTCCGCTGTTCCAGACGTTGATTCACCAGAGGGTGACATCTGTCAAGCAATCCCTGATTCTCTGGTGTAGAGGATTTCCGCCGTGCCCCTTCCACTTCGAGTTCTTAATCCACTTCTTTCAGCAGTCTGCCCTGCTTCGTTCTACACGTTCTAAGTCTTTGGCTACCCCCAAGAGATCATCGTTCATTCATCGAACGCAAGTTATTTGTTTCTATTAACGCACCTGTAGTTGTTTCATCTTGTCGTGCTTGAACTCTGTACAATCGTGTTATACTTTATTCAGTGTGTCAGTTAGCATTCATACACCTCTGTTATCATGCACACTAGACGGCAAAGAGCTAAGCTTCCTGTTTCCTCTGATTCCCTTTCTTCCTCTGGTTCTGAGTATTGTACTTATGACCATGCTCCTGCTCTTTCTTCTCTTAGTAGTCTCTCACCTCGTTCTGATTCTTCTTCCTCGGTGTCTGAGTCTGTTAACACTGTGGTAGCTGATCCAAGCATGTCTGTCATTCCTATGTTAAAAGACAAAGAAGCCACACCAGGCATAGATCTTGCTGCTAAGCTTAAGTCCCTGACAGACCAGGCTAAAGAACATGAAATCGACCCTACCATGTTCATGTTACAACAAATTCTACAGTCCCATTCCGTTTCTAACCATGATTCCAATGAGTCATCCAACCCTGAGAAACTATCCAAGGTTATTGGTAAATTGAATGACCATGATGACGTGTTTGTATTCCTTCACCGTTTTGAATTTGAGCTTACAAACAGACGTATTCCCTTGAACAACTTTTATAATTATATGCCAGCGTGTTTGACAGGCCATTACAGGGAAGCCTATTACAATAATATTGACCAGTGCACCTCCTATGTGGATATGAGGGTGGTTTTATTGAACATGGGTGGTTACTCCATCTCTGAATGTCTGAATGCATACCCCCTCAAGTTCCGTCCAGGTGGCTCAAAGACCATGTTGCAATGGTTCAATCACTGGAAATACAGGTTCCAAGTAATCTTAGATCGCCTTCCTTTCCTGTCCACATTTAATGACAAAGTCGTAGAAGATATGTCAAACCTGTTCGCAACAGTTGGTGTAGTTGCAGGCATGTCCCAAGAACATAGGGAAGCCGTCTTGAACAAACCTTGCCATACTAATCAGTTGTTTATACGGGAATGCAATTCATGGTATTTATCTTCTTCATCTGCTCATTCTAAATTCCATCATCAGAAACCTTATTATGATTCTCATCAGGAGTCACCCCATTCTAATTTTAGCCATCCCTATAGGCAACAACATCATGCAACCAATCACAACCGTTTACCACTTTTGGCTCCACCGACCAACAATTCACACCAATCCTATCAAAGCCATTCACACCCTCAGACCGTTCCCAGACGCAATCTCTCAACTGTCACTTGCTACAAATGCAACCAATTAGGCCATTACGCCAACGCTTGTACAGTTCAGTCGTCTGTTTCTTCACAACATTCCCAGCCACAAGTTTCAGAGTCACAGGGTTCCTTGAACCAGCAGCCCTCTAGCCGTCCTACTCCCGTGCCCAGAAACATTCCCAAACCTATCCGTAAGGTTGACATTTCACCCCAGGATACCTCACCTGACGAAGACGCCACACCACTCAATTGTTTTGATGACGAGGAAGACCTCATTACTCAGGGCATCATTAATGGGATTGAAACTCCAATAATGATTGACTCCGGTGCTAAGATCTCTGTCGTATCCGACGATTTCATTGATCTGGATTATGAGCCTGTCCGTTTTGTGTCCATCGCAGGTATTTCGCAAGTCTCTAAGTCTGTACCCATGTTTGATTTACCTGTTGTACTCCCTACTTTGCAAGGCAATTGTTTGTTAGCAGTAGACTCACGTTTGCCCCCACGCACAGTTCTGTTAGGCTTGGACTTTGGCAAGCGGAACATTATTGAACTCATTGATCATTTGAAGTCTGACCCACACCCAGTTCTTACGGTTACACGCGCCATGCAGGCAGAGTCTGACCTAGCTGCTCATGTCACAGATGCCTTACACAGCACGGAAGGTGCCCGTCCACTTGCATTAGATGACATTCCTATGGTTGACTTTGACAATGAATCCACACCAGTTCCTGTTTCACACAACTCATCTGATTTTTCACTTGTTCCCAGATCCATTCCCACTCTTAGTTTTGATGGTATCACCAGAGACAAGTTCATAGAACTTCAACAGGCAGATGAATCACTTGCATCTTTGTGGGAATTTTCTCGCAAAGGCGAGAAACACTGTTTTGTCATTGATGGTTTGCTAATGTGCATTACTTCGACCCAGAATTCCGTGTCCCATGCTTTGGTAGTACCTACTTCTCTCAGGTCAAGGGTTTTAGTGGCTGCACACGAAGGCTTAGGCCATGGTGGAATCAATACCACCAGGGCGTTAGTGAATAAACACTTTACTTGGCCAAATCTCTCAGGGGACATTAAGAAACATGTTATGTCTTGCAAGAAGTGCACACTCCATAATAGATCTGGCGCACCTAAAGTCCCGATGTTAGAACCTGAGATTATATCTGAGAGAGGGGAAAAGCTAGCCTTCGACATTGTAGGTCCCTTACCGACATCCAAGCAAAAGTTCAGATTCATCTTAACCTGCCTTGAGTTAGCATCCGGATTTCCGTTTGCAGTCCCACTTAAATCGTACACTTCCGAGGAAACCTCAAAGGCTATTCTTTCTATTATTTCTGTATTGGGTACACCTTTGGTCATTTTAACTGACCAGGGATCTAATTTTATGTCAGTTACATTGTCACATTTGAAGAAGAGATTTAATATCTCCTCTATCAGGACTTCACCCTATCACCCCCAGTCTAATGGGAGACTGGAAAGGTTCCATTCGACTCTAAAGTCCATGCTTTCCAAATGTCTTGAACGCAAACATGATTGGCCAGTAGCACTCGATCTTGCACTGTATTTTGCACGCAACATGCCCAATTCTCGTCACGGCTTCACACCCCATGAATTATTATTTTTAAAGCCTTCATCCTTTGTTTTGTCAACGCTGAAATCCATTTGGACTTCACCGTCACTCTTTTCTGTTAACTTACCTCAATTCATTTATGATTTGGACAACATGCTTGCGTGTCAAACCCATCATGTTAAACAGGCACTAACCTCCAAGTGTTCCACAAAGAGATTGTCACATGACGCTGGGTTGGCAGCGGACTTTAAACCTGGTGACATTGTGTTTAAACGTCAACCAGGCCACAACAAATGTTTGGAAGCAAACTGGATTGGTCCTTATGTAGTGCACAAAGTTTTACCTCCTTTGAACATTTCCATTGTGCCACAGGGTAAGAAATGCAAACCGAAAACGGTCCATCTTTCCCAAGTTAAAAAGTCCTTACCTGTTTACAGAGTTCTTTCCGTACCTGATGAAATGGCTGATAACGAATTCAACTCACCTATTAACACTTCCCGTCCACTTGAGTTATCATCTGTTCAGCAATCCCAATTAGACGCTGTTTTGGGAAGTTTTCCTTCGGTATTTGCCGATAAACCTGGTTGTACTTCGTTGGTCACTCATTCTATTCAGGTTACTTCCACGACCCCTATTTGGTCGCCTTCTTATTCCATTCCGATTGCACACCAAGATTCATTCAGATCTGAGATTGAAAATATGTTGGCATTAGGAGTCATAGAGCCCTCAACCTCTAAGTGGTCCAGCCCACCTATCCCCGTGAAAAAGAAAGACGGTGCCATTAGGATAGTTATCGATTATAGAAAGCTGAACTCGATTACGGTTAGAGACCCCTTCACCATGCCATCTATAGATGACATCCTAGCTCAACTCGGCAATGCAACAGTTCTTTCCAAAATGGACCTCCTCAAGGGCTTTTATCAAGTCCCTATGGACCCAGACTCTAGACATTTTACAGCTTTTACTTGTTTGCAAGGAAAATTTCATTTTAAGGTTATGCCTTTTGGATTAACAAACGCACCTTGCACATTTCAGATTTTAATGCAATCTGTCTTACGAGGTCTTGAGAGGTTCAGTCTCCCCTATATAGACGATGTTGTAATTTTCAGCCAGTCGTTTGACGAGCACATCTCTCATGTTTCTTCAGTGCTTTCCAGACTCGCTCAGGCGGGGTTAACCGTCAAGAAGGAAAAATGTTCGTGGTGCTTCACTTCTTTTGACTTCCTTGGCTTTCATGTAGGCCTGGGCACCCTATCCATTCCTCAATCCAAAATCATCCACATCTCAAACTACATCATGCCGAAAACCAAATCATCCCTGAAATCATTCCTTGGGCTTATTACGTTTTATTCCAAGTTCATTCCCAACCTTGCAAATCTCACATCTGTTCTTACTCCACATTTGACTAAACATAAGCCCGAACACTTACTTTGTGATGACGACTTTGTGACAGCTTTCGAACTTATCATCGGTTCTATATCATCTCATACCTCACTTATTATTCCCAATTCTAACGATGTATTGTCTGTGTTTTCTGATGCTTCCTATGCAGGTATTGGTGGTACTCTGTGCGTGCGCAGAGATGATGATTGGATCCCAGCCTCCTTCTATTCTCGGCAACTGTCTCCGGCAGAAAGAAACTATGCCATTTTGGATCTAGAGGCTACAGCACTACTTGCCACGATTGAGCACTTTAGACTTTATTTGGCAGGACGCTTCTTCAAGGTCTTCACTGACCACAAGCCACTGATTAACATTATTGATGGCCCAGCCCCTTCGGCGAGATTGACTAGATGGAAATTACGTCTACTTGAGTTCAACTTTGAGATTCAGCACATTCGAGGAGTTGCGAACCCGATCGCTGATGCTCTTTCCCGGCAGTCCTGGCCATCGGATGATACATCTCATCCCTCAACGTGAACATTTTGCCTTGTGAACTTTTATCAACTTTGTTTATTTGTTTACTTTATTTATTTTTGTGTGCCTTCACCTCAAAGGGGGGGGAGATGTGGTAGACCCACGCCCACCACATTCATATAAACTATTGCGTGCACACTTATCACTCGTTCATCCTATTTCATGCACACCTGCCTTTTCTGTATCCACCCTTCCGTTTCCTGTATCACCTAATCATCGCGCATGCTCGGCTGGTTTACTATATATTGGCCAGTCTGGCGTACGCCCTTTTAGTTGTACCTCATGCTGGCTATTCTCCGTGTCCCCCAATCCTTAGCAGATTCAGACCCTGTGAACTTCGGGTTGTGGAAGGCCTGAACGCCTTGGGGATAGCTAAATTAGTACAACCCTGGTGGCAGCACTCCGAGCGTCCCGTGCCGTCCCACCACAGTTATGATGGCACCATAAAGGTGCTGCAGAGGAAGAATTACCACAACACCACCTTGGGTGTTATGATAAGCACCCTAAAGGTGTTAATTGTTATGCTACAGATAGTGTTACCAAAACACTTATTAGAGTGATATCATTTACACTTCTGGCAGTGTCATGGTTACCTGGCTGAAGCGTTAATTTCTCCCGGCACTGGGAACGCTCAATACAGTGTAACTGTAACACTCCTGTTTTAACAGTGTTGGTAAAAATCACAAACTATGCCCTTCTGTTTGCACATTCTGTTTTAAAAAAGTTAACTACAAAAAATATTGTTGCATACGAATTTATTGAAATGGTTTGGTAAAGGATTTTCATATACATAGATTACAGTGGTATCGTCCAATTTGAGTTAATTCTTACTAGAAACGCGTTAAGGGCTATTATTGTAGAGTGGCCGATAACCGTAATATGTGAATTCTATGAATGGTCAATAATTAAAGGGTGTGGCTGGTAATTGAGGTCTGATCACTGAGTACTTGAGGAATGCTCAGTGCTCTGCAAAAGAAGACAACACAATAGTCAGTATCCATAAAGATGCAGTATAAAATTGTCTAAAAGATGCTGCTTACTGGATCTTGAGAAAGTTCATAGATACCAACTAAAGCTTCGAGGGGAAAACTTCGGCCAATAATTGAGGACTTACTCTATGTATATAATAATGTAATTTGTATAACAATTGTCAATAGCATGTAAACGGTAACCATGGCAACAATATAACTTATTTACTGAACATGGTGTGCAATTAACATAAACAATATTCTTTACTTATAATGTTAAGAATAATATAGACATGAGTAATACTATACAAATTTACTACAGATAATTGTATTTGTTTATTATTTAGAAGTTCCCACTAGAACTAGACTGGAGGCGTGGTCCTCCCATGCCAGTGGCTAAGAGTGGATACATCCAATCGGTAGAGATCAACGATATAGTGTATGTTGGAGGAGGATTGACTGACAGAGATGCGGATGCCTACATAGTGATGGCCTATAACACAGAGTCCTGCCAATGGCACACTCCATCAACAACAAACTAGTTGTGGTGTTTAAGCAAGAGAGCTAAACTCAATCAATAATATCATGTATTAACAGATGTGTATGTTTAGAAACATAAAAAAATGATGACTATAGTGTATCTCTGGAAGCTCTTGTTTCACACTTCTCATCAGACAGTTCCAACATATGGAACAAACTACCTTCACTCAATTGCAGACATTCTTGTCAACTCAACATTAAAGGATCTCTTCTGGCAGCCGGTGGTTGGGACGAAAAGAGTGTGAGAAGCCAGTGTCCACCATCCAGCGCTATGTCCCTGAGACTAATACCTGGGTCCAGGCTGGACAACTACCACATGCACTCCATTACTGTACCTGTATCATGACATCAGACAAGGTCCATGTTATTGGAGGATATGATGGGAATCGCAAACTTAAGAAGTTGTATACTTCTACTATTTACTAATAATATCTTTGTTTTTATAGAACTGTTTAGTACAAGATAGCTATTATAATTTTAATAGGGGTTTCCATGGTTACTGTTCATGTTTTCTACAATAATAAAAAAGCAAATAATTATAATTATGGAATTATTAGACGTTGGTTATAATGTACACAGTGCGTGTAACTGAGTAGCTAATAATGCATACTCCTTATAGCTATATATTTTTAAATTTCTCAGTTTAAATTTATAGTAGCTAACAATAATTGTTGTATATTCACTCCACAACATACAGTTATTAATATGAATTACTTTGAATCCGCTTGTGTGGTTCCCTGTCATGTGTTGGGCATAAATCACAACCTGCTTCCTAGGTCACTGGTGCTCACACAGAGGGTAAGTGGTCCAACTCAGAAGATGCTTAACTGCCAGCTCTAAGAGAGCTTGTCATGCACAGGGCTAATTGACAATCTGACAATTGTTCACCAAGTCCAAATCCAGTCTAGTCTAACTCAGCTGGTGGTGTAAGCTAAGCTAAACTATCTACAAATTACAAGCTAAGCAATGATTAATTGAAGCTTGAACATGAGAGTAGATATTCCAAAAGTGAGTGTTTACTTTCAGTCAAAAATTAAAAAGTGACGGTGGTAATTGGACAGAGTAGGTGTGGTGTGGTATACCTTTGAAAAAATTTCAATTGTGAGAAACCTAACTAAACATTTGGAGTAAAAAGTGAATCTGGGAATTATATTATGCTCAGCAGTTTCTATCTTCTCTTCAAATTCAGAACACTGCACGAAAAATGTCCATTGACAACTACAACAAAATTGTAAATTAGTGTATAATCAGTTGATAAAAACTGTGGCGTCATTCTCCAGACGACTTACTCTGAGCCTGAGCTGACCATGCTCCCAGTATTTCAAACTTTCCCATTTTAAGTATAATAACAGAGTGGCCAACACTAACACAGCTGCTCAAATCCAATAATGAAGATTATCTTTTTATTCACATTTCTTGTTACAGAAAAAGAAAAAAACACTGTTATATATTTATTGATATTGTGGACTGATCATTCGTATTTCCCCATCTTTTAATTGCTGGTATTAGCTATTCTAGAATTCCACTATGATATTTGGTAATTAGATATAATTCCAGAAACAGCTAGCATAATCTGGCAGGGCCTATATGTAGCTATCAGGTTTCTAGCAAATTTAGTCTAAATTGTCTAGTTACCTGGCGAATTAATGCAGTCACGATGATTGAGAAAAACATAGTGCGCTATAGGTCAGTAATTGATAATACCTGGTACTGTGAGGTGATTATTTAATAATTACACTTAACTCCAAACAGAAGTGCTATAGAAAATTGACAGCAATTATATTTAATTCACTTTAATTCATTTCATTGTAATTAAATTTATAGACAACTGTTGTAGAATCCAAAACTAACATTGTATGAATTAATAATTAAAAATATTTCAGTGTTTTTTTCCAACAATGGAGATCACATACCATAGTTTATCTAGCAGTGGTTTTAATTTTCTTGTATTCTTTCTTAATCCACATAATATAGCATTCCATAATTTCTTGTTTGTATTGTTTGTATTGCCCTCATTTTCAGGTCTAACGGGTTTCAATCTTAGGTAATTTTCCATTTCTTTTGTTTTCTCTGTCTTTTGTTCTTTTAAATTCTTTTCCCAGGCATGATCAAATCTTTCTCCTTTGGGTTTACAGTTTCATTTGATTTTTTAACTATGGGTGTTTTCATTGGCTTTATTCTCTGTATTAATGTTCGTGTCAATTCAATTTTCTTCTCATCTTTTGATGTCTTCGTTTCCTTCCTTGTTTGTGTCATGTTACTTTCACTTTTAACTTCTCATATTTTCTGCAATTACAGTGTCCATCAACTCTACTCGATCTTTCGCTTCTCTTAAGTTCTTCTTTTACCTTGTGCCTTCGATTTCCCTTGCATCTTGTCCAAGTGTATACACATTACATTGATCTACGTTGTCCAAGACATGATGGAGTAGCTTCACTCATATTGAGTCTGCCAGTTTTCTCTGACCTTGTGACTTTCATTTCATCCATAACACACAGCTCTTATTCATGCTTCATTGCATAATATTCCTGGGCTTCCTCAGGAAAACAATCCTGAGGGGGCAAGAATAAATACTCCGAGGAAAAATACACCATTGAGGGAGACACCTAATAATGATACAGATATTATTGAATAGTCTTGATTTTCTTGTTTTATCTCTTCATTGTATCCTCTTGATTCAGGGTTATCTTAGCTCCTTCCAGGCTACACACACAGAATAGTTTATATAATGCTTTTGTAAGTATAGACCTTTTTTTCTCTACGGAAACCCTTTTCCAGGTATCACGTGATCGTTGGCGGTAAAAGCTTGTAGGGCAAGAAGCATTTACCTCCAGTAGGCTCTCGCTTGAAAGATTATTATGCCTTCCAGTTGCTGTGCTGTGGGGTGTACCAAGAGATATAGCAGAGAGAAGGGCGTAAGGATGTTTCGATTTCCTAGTGATGCGGTGCGGAGAAGGCTCTGGGTGCAAGCTATTAAGAGGGAACGATGGCAGCCAAATAAATATTCAAGGATATGTAGTGATCATTTTATTTCTGGTAAGATGCTAATAACATGGCAATCAAATAACACTAGTTAATATGTTGTTGTTGTTTTGTTGCGTGCATCAACTTATCTAGGTAAACCTTCCAAACTTAAGAATAATCCTGATTATGTTCCATCATTATTCTCTTATTCTGTCACTGGGAATAAAAGCCAACAGAGAAAATCTAGGTATGAAAGGTTTGAAAAGAGACAAAATTTGATTCCTGCTGAAAATTCTGGACGAGAATCTAATGAGAGGGAAGATGAACAGTTTGTAGCAATTACTCAGCAGCACAGCACTGATCATGAAAGTGTGACTTCTGGTGATCAGGGTAGCGATGAAGATCAATTTGAGGTACATGCCCAGCATAGCATTAACCAGAGTACTTCCTATGGGGTAGACCAAAGTACCAGTTGCGTTCCTGTGGTAATGGAAGATAAGTATACTATGACAGATAGTGATTTGGAGTTAACAGTGAAGAATCTTCGAAAAAGTAATGAGTCCTTAACAAGAGCTATAAATATTCTAAGCAATCCGGCAGCTTCACTGATAAATAATGATAAACTAACTTTGTTTTATACTGGAATTCCATCCTATAAAATGTTTGATTCGCTTGTAAAGCTGATTCTACCACATACCAAAGTATTTATCTGTTCATAACCACATAATCAGTTGATTAATGAAACTGAGATTGGGTCTCACATTTCAAGATTTAGCCTAACGCTTCCAGATAAGTTTATCTTCTGTTTCTGGTATATTTCACGAGTGGTTGAATATTTTATCAAGGGAACTAAAGCAATTGATAGTTTGGCCAGACCAGGAGATTTTGCGTGCCACTCTCCCAGAATGTTTTAAAGAAAAATATATTCGTACTACTTGTATTATAGATTGTTCTGAAATATTTATTGAACGCCCTTCTTCTTTGTCAGCAAGAGCAGAGACATTCTCTAACTACAAGCACCACAATACAGTAAAGTTTCTTGTTGCGGTCAGTCCCACTGGAGCTATAATTTTTGTATCAAAGTGCTGGGGCGGCCGTGTATCAGACAGACATTTAACAATTAACTGTGGTTTCATGGACAAACTGACTTACGGAGATTTGGTATTGGCTGATAGAGGATTCGATATATCAGATGACCTAGCTCTAATTGGAGCTTCACTAGCTATTCCACCATTTACGAGGGGAAAGGCACAGCTATCTCAGAGAGAAATTAACTCTTCAAGAGCTCTATCTCGAGTTAGAATTCATGTTGAACGAGCAATTGGAAGAATTAAGAATTTCAAACTTTTGCAGAGCACAATTCCAATCACACTTTAAAAAACCCACATGAGTTCAATTATACGACTATTGATAAAATACTGGTAGTTTGTGCTGCTTTGAGTAATTTGCATCCAATGTTAGTTCACTAATTTCGTACACTTATATTATTATGTTCATGTTATTTAATTTTTAATCTCTTCAAAAGTTTTGTTTGCATGAAAAATATATGAAATTCATTTTGGAAACAAGAGGGCAGTAACAATAACATAATATAATGTTGCTATAACTAGATAGTTGGAATAAATAAAATATTTTGAGACAAAACCAATAAAAAAATATTATTTGTTTTGCTCCTTGCAGTCATTACAATACCATGATCCTTTCGGTGCACGTCTTAAGCCAATGCAAGAATAATGAAACCACTCATACTTGCATGTTTGATTTTGACATTGTATCATTTTCCCATATTCTTCTTGCTGACATACACAGTGACCTTGCACATTTGTAACTTGCGTGTCATTAATTCAGGCAAAAATTGTTCAACAAAAAAATTCGTAAGTTTCTGGAATAATCTCTCAATAAATTTTACGTCTTTATATATTTTTTCTATATTCAATCCATTTGGTGTCCACACAATAAAATCGCAATAGTTCCTTTCACATACTTCAAGTTGTCCCTGAACCTGTGTGTAGTACTTGTGTGATTTTATTAATCCCTTTTTATCCATGAATGAGCCTTTCTTGTTCTGCAGTAGATGAGGTTCTCCATCTTTGATCGAAAAGGGGCATTTAATTTCAATCAAACCATCTCCGCAACAGTTACATGTGACATACCCATCTGGACTAGCTCCCAGGTGTGGATAGTTTGTATTTATGACCAGCCCCACTTGACTACACTGAAACTTCTCATGTTGGTCAGTCACTTTGAGAGTATATGCTTCACGGGCTTGATCTTCATGTTCAACTCCCCACTGAATAGCTGGAATATGACTAATATCTTTCTTTGAAAGCAATTGCTTAATAAGGCTATCATAATTGCTTTTTCGTACAAAGATGTCATGAAATGATGAAGCAGTTAGACGACCAAGTCTTTGCTCATGCCACAAAGGATTGTCTCTTTGATCTCTAGTAGACTTTTCAATATTTCTACTATCCTCTTGTGTCAGTGTCATAGACAAAAACAATTCTTTACTGGTTTCAATAAGTTTTTCATCATCTAAATTTTTGTAAGCTTCACTGAATAGCTGGGTAAGTGGAAGTGGTAAGGATGGCATGGGAACTTGACTGTCCTTCTCAAATTCTTCAGATGAAAAAAATCCTCAAAATGGTCATCAACATCTTGCAAATAACTATCATAGCTGGTTAGTTGTAGAGATTCATCAGGTTCAGTCATGGGACTGTCACTGCATTGGGTTGCAGAAGGACAGACAAATTGATCTTGAACATGCTTTGGTATAATACTAAAGAGACATGAATTCGGTAAGCATTTATATATTTCGGCATATAAATCAATACTGGAAACAGCAGGGGAATCTTCTGGACTAGTACCTACTTCTTTTCTTATTGCTATCTTTTCATTGACCATTGCACAATCACTTCTTTTGATATGTTTAGGCTTGACAAACTGAATATCTGAAACTTCCAATGGATTAACCTGAAAAAATGGCAAAATTGACTAATTATTAAAATTATTCCTACTCACTTAACTACCTTCGTTTTGAATGTCTAATTCCATTCACATGGCTGGGAAGTACAAGAAGGATTGTTGTAGCCAAGACGACAAGCAGCTTCCAGTTTAAACAACAATGCTGCTACATAACTGACAGCTTCACCCAAGCTATGAGAGGAATACAACATTATAATAGTCATTTTCATAAACAATTAAAATAAACATACCCTGCCATGCATTTACAATGTGCAGTCTTGATTTCCCCACTAGCTTTGGCCACTATAACCCAAGCTTCATGATTTTGATCTGGTGCCTTCTGACTTGGATTAATTTTAGCCTTCAGAATGGAAAAATTACTGTTTGATGGTTCAAATATGTACACAGTGCGAACATATCCATTGAAAAAATAATTATAAGCTAGTAGAGATTTATATGCTTTTAAACTTTCTTTTGTATAAGGACCTTTTGTATCTATAAGATATGTGTACAGATCACCAAACTCCATGTTGGGCCATTTAGTTACATCATCTTGCCACAGAGTGTCCAGAATTTCACAAGGGTCAGGAAGCTTTTCTCCATCAATCTGGAGTTTGTTAGCATACCTTCTCTGACAGGGATAGTCAGACTTGGAATATTCCATAATCTCGCATTCAATCTCACCATAAACTGACACTACTATGGCTGCTGAGTACCAACCAGTTCGTTTTTTGCCCTACGTATGCTGATCGCGTGGGCGCAGTCATCACGAAATAGGTAAGGCGTCTCCGACGGATTGAAAAGGTCTTATGTACCTTGACATATTCCATGCCCTCTTAGATGCAAGCCATATTGCTATGCTACAGTATCGCTCTAACTGACTAACAGAAATATTCTTTTTCAAAGATGAATTTGCGGAGTAAAAAATTCCATCGGTAAAAATAGAATCCTTGAAAAAAATAGAATTTCGGTTGATCTGTTGAGAGTGAGACTGTAGCACATCAGTAACCTTTGACTACAGAATTTTGGACGTTGCAGGACGAAAGATCGCCATTAGAAAACGAGAGCGCAGACCGAAGAACTAGAACTCGTACCTGGCTGAGGAGTAGGTGGAGTTTATGCAACGTATGTAACCTTACTCTTTAGTCTGGCCTGAGCTGACACCCATTACCTTCTTTGTTGGTTTCCTTCCCCTCCGCCCACCAACAAAGAAGGTAAAGGGTCTGCTCCGCCAGACTACCTTTACTCCACGAACATTCCCTTGATTTCTACTTCCCGAACTTGACAAAATTTCTGAATTGGGGTGGCAAGACTAGGCTTTGAGGAGATCTGAAGCGGACGTGTCCAGAGAATTCACCGGTGTTAACCATGGCTAGAAGACCAGGCTGGTCTAGATCCTTTAGAAGAGATTCAAAGTTACAACAGTATTTCTTAGACCAGGTGGTACCAACAGGGAAGACACTTGGAACAGGTTCATATGGCTCAGTGTTAGAAGTAAGTGGACTGTTCTAACTTAGCATCTAAAGGAAAGCTAGGAATACTATTGCCCCCTAGCTAGAAGTTTGCATGGATTTGAAAATGCTGGGAAAAGCCACACCCACTTTTGTTTCTTTCATTTATTAACTGCACCAAAGCTAATCATTTGTTCTGTATCTACTATTTCAATACTATAGGTTCATTGAACACTGTTGATATCGAGTGAAAAGCGGTAAACTGGTAGCTATATATCAGCCTCGCATAACAAGGCTTCTGACCACTATGATGAGCTGCAGTTATATGTGGGGTGCCAAGGGGGGTTCGACCAAACCCCCCTTGGCTACAGGTATGATTAAATCACAGTGTAATATTTTGAAGCTCATGCATCAATGGTACCAAGTTCTCAATTGAAGTTTAAATCTTTGTACTTTATTATGTGCTATCAAATAATATTGATTTTAATTTTAATACTGAACCTGAGCCTGGTTTAATTTATTTAATTAGTACATGATTGTATTTCAGGTGAAGTATAGCAAGATTTTGTGTGCTGCCAAGCGTATGCACGAACTATTACTGGATCCTGGTAATGAAGGAGTTCGTGAGACTGTAGTCAGATATCAACGAGAATGTCAACTTATGTCAGATCTCCGACATCCTAACATAACACAGTTCCTTGGTCTGTGTTTCCTTGAGGGATCTGAATTACCTTTACTGGTGATGGAGAGACTAGAAATGAGTGTGGACGACCTCCTGGAGTGTTCCCCTAATATTCCACTTGCAGTCAAGATTTCCATTCTTACAGACACAGGCAGCGGTTTAGTTTACTTGCATAGTCGAGGGCCTCCAATAGTTCACAGAGACCTGACTGCGAGGAACATCCTCCTCACATCATCTCTGACAGCTAAGATCACGGACATGGGAAACTCTCGTATGGTAACTTTAAAACCAACTCAACTAGCCCAAACACTCTCAAAGAATCCGGGGACCACTGTGTACATGCCACCAGAGGCTCTCAGCGAGAGCCACAGGTATGGCCCACCTCTAGATGTGTTCTCATTCGGACATCTTGCTCTCTACATACTAACACAGGTAAAACAAACTTGAATATAGAACATACACTATTAGTGCAAAGCTGTTTAAAATTCAATTAATGATTTTCTTGGTACTGTGTGTAAGTATTTTGTGTTATAGTAATTTAATGTTCACTAATATTAATCTAGTTATTTAAAACTACCATGTTGTGGCGGACTCGGAGATGACAAGAGGATGAACACACAATTCACTCAGCCACTCGTCATTCCAGTATAGCCATAACATACAACACAACATTCCGAACTATCCATTAGTAGACTCACACACAATATATAAGACTCATTCATGTAAGTAGTCTACGGTCTTGCCATCATCAAAGATAACGATCAGAACTGCCACATTGGTGACCTCGACGCGTGTCCTGGACGGTTCTGGGACCATGGCCGATGCCAGCGTTGTTAGTCTTGAACTTCCCATCTTCTGGAACACACAACCAGAAGTATTGTTCGAGCAAGCCGAAGCACAATTTGCAAGTCTCACTCGACTCAGCAGTCTCGCTCGGCTCGGCCAGTCTCATTCGACTCGGCAGTCTCACTCGACTCAGCCGGTCTCACTCGACTCAGCAGTGCCCACGACCCGGCAGTCTCCACAACCCGGCAGTCTCCCACGACCCGGCAGCCTCCCACAGCCCGGCAGTCTGCCGCAGCCCGGCAGTCTCCCGCGGTCGGCGCTCGCGCTCGGCTCGTTGGTCGGTCGGCAGTTCTGGGGGGGAGCTCTGTGGTGGACTCGGAGATGACAAGCTGATGAACACACAATTCACTCAGCCACTCGTCATTCCAGCATAGCCATAACATACAACACAACATTTCGAACTATCCATTAGTAGACTCACACACACAATATATGACTCATTCATGTAAGTAGTCTACAGTCTTGCCATCATCAAAGATAAAGATCAGAACTGCTACAATGTGCATCATAAACTCTTCCTCCCCATACTCACTGTTATCTAACTTATGTGTTCTATTAATGTAGTCATCTTCACCTTTCGTTCCTCATTCACTTGTAAACAATTAGTTGAGTATACACTACTGAATGCTACTGCAGTCCATTACCCAATGCTGACTGGCCACTTTTACTGCTGAGAGTGATTCTATTACTTGTCAGAGCAGGTCCTTCATGTTGTACTCCCTACCCTATGCTCTATGTTCGTTGCTTGGACCGTTGTACAGTTGTACCATTGTCCCAGTAGTTTGTGAACTAAGCATGAGAATAATCTCGATAGTGAATTATTGTGATGTTTGTTGATCATGACTCAAGATATATATAATATTATAATGTTTATTGACTATCACACGAGAATCAATTCAATTTTAATAATTGTTTAGATTTTTCCAGGAGAGCTGATGTTGGCTACACGTTCAGATCCTCACAATCCTGGTCAACTTATTGGTCGTTCTGAAGTAGAGCGTCGTGAGGTGTACATGGACAACTTAAAGGATCAGTTATTGAAGTCTCATCCTATTCTAGTAGAGATGGTGACTGATTGCCTGCACAATACTCCTCAAACAAGACCTACTGCTGAGCAACTACTGGAGACACTAACACCAGTACAGGATGCAATGGAGAATATACATGGAGGGAATCTGGGGAGGACTCTCAACATAGCCAATGTGTTAATCATGAAAGAAACGAAGGAAACGAATAGGAGAATAAAAGAACTCGAGGTAACGTCCGTATGTGAACTGCAATCATTTGTTAAATCTATAATAATTACATTACTTTACTTAGTCCAAGTTAAGTTGTCACAGAGTACATACTTGAACACTCATATCAAGCAACTCAGCTTATATATATTTATACCATGGTTGCTGTGGTAACACCCATGGATTAAAAGTGATATTTTCCCGGTGATTTTTCCTGGGGCTATGATATTTTCCCGGTGTCAAGCGAATTCTTCCTGGGGCTATGATATTTTCCTGGTGTCAAGCGAATTCTTCCGTGCAAAATTAAAATTCAATTAAAATTCAATTGAAGCACGCCAGAAAGTTTACTTTAGCAATTTTACTTTAGCAAGTTTGCTTTAGCGTTGTAGCTGCCAGCTGTTATCTCAAGATCTAACTCTACCTGGGCTGCTCAGCAGTAAGCAGTAAAGCAGCTAGCTGTTGTAAATTCCTGTGGTATGAGAGCGGCAGGAGAGTTATATGTGGTAGGGCTGGTCCCATATAGGTGGATATGAGAGAGTAGTAGTAGCAGCAACTATGGTATAAAACAGTTGTGCCATGGCAACATCTGGGTTATGGAATATCACCGCCCTTATCCCTCGAGCTTCGCCCTCAGGATCGGGACGGTTATATTCCATAACCCCTCGTTGGCCATGGCATAACTATTACATATTTAGCTATAAAAGTTTTAACCCTAATTTTTTTGTCGTAATATGTGGTCAAACTATTCACCGATTGTACGTGAGTTATTACTGTGCTAGTTGATAATAGAAGCAATCGTATATTGAAGCCTGAACTATTCATTAGTGTCATCAACATCTTAAAGATAACTTTGTCATTATAATCTTATAATAAATACCGTTCACCCAAAAATATTTTTATGCTAAAACTTAAGGTTATCATAAACAGTAGCTTCTCAAACTCTTCGAAGGTATTTCTCAAATTTTGTTTACTTTGTCAAATTTATTGCAATGCTATATATTATTTTTATATTTTCAAGTTTCAAATGTTGTGTATTTGTATTATGTGTTATATTATTAGATTTATGAAAATAGATTAGAAACAGAAAATAAAGAGTTGTCTGAAGAAATTACAAAAGTAGAAAGTGACAAAAAAATGTTCCAGTCTGCAAGTACACAACTTATTGAAGAGAAACATCAATTAGAGACAAGTGTCATGCAAGTACAGACAGAAAACAATCAACAGAAGACTGAAATTTATCAACTGAAGACTGAGAACAATCAACAGAAGACCGAAATTAATCAACTGAGGAGCCAGATAGCAGCTGAAAGAATTCAGTTAGAATCTCATCACAAAGAAGAAAAGCTTCATCTAGAATCTTGCCATCAAAGAGAGAAACAAATTCTCCAATCTGAAGTGGAGCGACTAACAAAGGAACTGGAGCGTATCACCACAGTGTCTATTAGCAAGAAATCATTAGTAAGTATTTTGCTTTCATGCAAACAGTCTCTTTATCAAAATTATTGGGTGTGTATAAATAATTCAGTCATTCTCGGCTGAAATAATTCTAATAATAGCAATTTTTTCTTTTTTTTAACAGCTAAAAAATTCTTAATTATAGCCTAACCCGACGTTTCGACTTCTTGCCGAAGTCCTCTTCAGGGTTCAACTGAGTTCGCACTCTCCGTGGTGATATAATAGCACAATGTAAACGGCAAGAGATCTGGAGGGTACTGTAGCGGGGGTCTGCTCTATCAATTACAGAGAGCTTCCGCCACACCAGATCTAGTCTACCAGTCAACGGTCAACAATGGTTAAAGATAAAGTATTTCTTTTAATCTAGAGAATCAATGTGTAGCAATTCCAACAATCGTTAGACTGAACTACCTTACAAACATCACCGGCATATATGCGCAAATCTGTCTAATTGAATGTTGTCACAACAAATAATTGAATCATTCATGGTCCATTAATTCCGAATTGAAACCGTCACGGTCCATTAGGGTTGCTGTCTGGCTTGTCTGGGATGTAATCCTGGATCTCTAGGGGGCAGTCCCTGACAGGTACATCCTGAAGGGTGATTTACATGCAGCATGGACAGCTAGCGTCTTGGAAGCTCTAAACCTATCTCTCTGTTAAACTTGCTACTGTCAGGTGTCATCATGTATGTGAAGAGTTTCCTTGAAACTCAATATTCTTACTTGCTCTGTCTACAACTCTTACCTCTTCCCATTTAATGGGGTGATGCTGCTGATGTTGTTGTTTTTTTGCTTGAGCAGAGAGTGAAAGAACATCATGATGAGAAGGTTTCAGTCATTGCTGAACATGCTAGGCAGTAGCATAACCCCATTAAATAGGAAGAGGTAAGAGTTGTAGACAGAGCCAGTAAGTATTGAAAGTTGAAAATCAAGGAAGATCTATACATACAGATAACACCTGACAACAACAAGTTTAACACAGACATAGTTTTAGAGCTTCCAGGATGCTGGCTGTCCATGCTGCGTGCAAATCACCCTTCAGGATACAAAAATCAGTAAGCGTACCCTCCAGAAATCTTGCCATTTACATTGTGATATTATATCACCACAGAGAGTTCGACCTCAGTTGACCCCTGAAGAGGACTTTGGCAAGAAGTCGAAACTTCGGGTTAAGTTGTATCTAACAATTTATTGGCTGTTAAGGGTGCCCGCACACCGCCTACGCAATTTTTTGTTGATGGTTGCTATGCACGATTACTACTATTGTATACTTACAGGGGCTTCTCCACTACAACACAAGGACAAAGTACCTGCCGAAGGAGCCGCTCACTAATTTTAGAGCGAATCTGGAGGAAATATCGGGGCCTGGTTATAAAACTTTGGGGCACTTTTTTGGAGCGGTGCGGTAAGTTGGAGTTCCGCAATTTGGTGCACTACTAGCCGAGCCGATACTCTACTGCAAGACAGCGAGTTCTTATTCATTTCAATATTACTTTATGATATATTCGCAATTTTTTCTATTCATAAGATATTGAAAAATTCTCGCTGTTGTGCAGTTCATTTTTTTTTGGTTTACCCGTGTATAAAATTTTTGTGTCGTTCTCATTATTAGATTCCAAGAAAAACTGACCCAAAATTTGGAACTTTAATTCCACTCGCAATTCTTAAGAAATAGCCCCACCCCCATATCTCGTAATGCGAGTACGCGAGCAATTTTTTTTTCAATTAGTTTGTATTGGTTCTAAAATGAGCCCGCCTATATCAAGAGTAAACAAACATCAATACAACAATAACAAGAGAGTCCGAAGAGAGAGCAGTTTATTGGAGATAGCCAAAGGTGAAGGTATTAGATTTGCGCAGCTTGGGAAGTCTTCGCTCCGCAGAAATCGAGCCTGGTGGATCCATCCACTTGAGTGTTCAGGAGCGCATAGTCCGGAGAACGGCTACTGGTGGAGAGGCAGCCTGGTGCAACTTGCTGCGTGAGCTCAGACGACGTATGGAGAGTTGCTGTAAACGAATAAAAGACAACAAGAAGCTAAACTAAAACACCACAACTTCGCAAAGTATACTTCTGCTACTAATGCGCGATTGTTTCTGCTCGCGTATTATCGAATGGTGGGGTATTGGCGGGGAATAAATTAATGTCCGGATCTACAGGCGGTGCGCGTTGCTATGTGCGGGCACCCTTAAAAAGAGAAAAATTTGCTATTATATAAATAAAATAATGTTTAAAAATATGGTACGAATAACAATGTAGTTATCAAATTATAGGTGAATAATTTTAACATCATAATGTAGAAGACGTATGTATATAATTATTCATAGTGTAATTTGTCAATATTATTATGTAAACAGTAACCATGGCAACATTAAAACTTTATTTAATGAACATGGTGTGCAATTAACGTAAACAATATTCTTTACTTGAAATGTTAAGAACAATATAAACATGAGTAATACTATACAGATTTACTACAGATAATGTATTTGTTTATTATTTAGACATTCCCACTAGAACTTGACTGGAGGCGTTGTCCTGACATGCCAATAGCTATGAGTTCATTCATCCAATCAGTAGAGATAAATTATACAGTGTATGTTGGAGGAGGATTGACTGACAGACATGAGGATGCCTACATTGTGATGGCCTACAACAAACAGTCCTGCCAGTGGCACACTCTACCTCCATACAGTACCAGGTTCTTTGCTATGACTACCATCAACAACAAACTAGTTGTGGTGGGAGGAAAAAATAGAGATCGCTCTGATAGCAAAGAGCTAGGGGAGTGGCAGCCTGACAGCAACCAGTGGACACATCCCTTCCCTCCTATGTCTACACCTCGCCGTGCGCATTCAGCTACTTCATATAAACATTGGCTGATGGTGGCTGCTGGTTACCACGGAGTTTGTTTACATGCTAGAGTTGAGGTACTTGATGTATCCAACATGCAGTGGTCCACTGGACCATCTACACCAATACCATGGGGGAGGATGAAGTCTACTACAATAGGAGATACCTGGTACCTCATGGGGGGAGTGTGTGAGGGTGCGAGTTTGTGTCCTGATGTCTATAGTGTATCTCTTGAGGCTCTTGTTTCATGCTCCTCATCAGGCAGTTACAACTCGTGGAACAAACTACCTTCACTCAACTGTACAGATTCCTGTCCACTCAACATTGGACGATCTCTACTGGCAGTCGGTGGTGATGACATGAAGAGTAAGAAGTCAGTGTCCACTATCCAGCGCTTTGTCCCTGAGACTAATAACTGGGTCCATGCTGGACAACTACCACATGCACTCCATAACTGTACCTGTATCATGACATCAGACAATGTCCATGTTATGGGAGGATATGATGGGAATAGTAGACTTAACAAACTGTTTACTTCTAATATTCACTAATTATCTTTGCTTTTATGGTATTGTTTAGTACAAGTTAGCTATTATAATTTTAAAAATATTTTCATTGGTTACTGCTTATATGTCTTCTAAAAAAAACCAAATAATTATATTATAAAGTTTTGTAGAAGTTGGTTACAACATACACAGTGGGTGTGACTGAGTAGCTACATTCTAGATATATAGCTTATATTTTTAAATTTCTCACAGTTAAATTATAGTACTAATTGTTGCTTACATTCACTCCACAACATGCAGTTTTTACTATGAATTACTTTGAATACACTAGTGTGGTTTCATGTGAGAAGTCAATTACACAGGGAAAAAACTTGAATTTCCTTTTGTAACATATTTAGGACATTTCATGCTTTCATCACCTTTCCTGTAGTGGATAGGGCTAAATGTCCTATAGTGCAGGACATTTAGCACTATCCTGTACAGGAAAGGTGGTGAAAGCATGAAAATGTCCTAAATACGTGACTACAGAAAATTCAATTTTTTGCCATAGTGTTGGTACATAAATCCCTACCTGATTCCTAGGTCACTAGTGCTCACACAGAGTGTAAGGGATCAAACTCAGAAGAGGCTCAACTGAGAGCTCTCAGAGACCTTTGTCATGTGCAGGGCTAATTAAAGATACTGCAATTGGACTGAGTAGGTGTGGTGTGGTATTAGACTTTAAATGTCATCTCTCTATCTCTCTTGGCCTAGCTAGGAGGCCTGGACAATGATAGTTCTTTGTTTTTCTTTTTTTAAGGGGGTGGGTGGGAGGGAATTAGCTATATTTCTTACAATAATTAATCACCATATCTATTTAATTGCAGAATTTGAAAACACAACTGTGGAGTGTATTGATTACAACAAGTCCATAATCTTCACTTAGAAATTATTTCCAGTGCTCCATTTCATGATCTACATTTATGCCTGTGAAATGGTAGCATTTATTAGTAATAAATGTTATCAAAACATGTGAAACGTCCTTAATAGAAGAAAAGGAAAAGATAAACTGCCACACATGATGTATGCCCTTGCTGTAGTTGTTTAAGTCTCATTTGGGTTTTACTTTGGTTGTTACACTTTGTAGCTCCATCATATTACTCATGGAACTCTTGTTATACTTTATACTTGAAAAATATCCAGAATTCCAGTACTTCAGAGGCTTCATGGAATGTAAAGGATAGTTAGTTGTCGTCTTTCCTGCCCATGTTATATACCATCCATGCCATGTTTCCCTGCTTCAATCCTGTAGTTTTAGGACACATATGTATGCTTGCCATTCATAAATCCTGTGCTTATCAGACACAACATGACAGTCCAACTATTCTATTATTTTATGTTCTATGGCAGGATAACACAACTTTGTATGCATTTCTCAGTTCAGGACAGTCCGCTTAACTCTACACCAGTCTTAATCAGTATTGTTCATATAAACTACATGTCCTATAATATGCAAAACTTCATAAACTCTGGACATGTACAATCACTATGCCTTGAAGCACCATTCCAATGACCTTGAGGGGGATGAGGGAGACGTGCTTGGTTGTGTTCTTCCACTACGTATGTCGTCATCTCTACTGTCTGAAGGGTAAGATGGCTGGTGAAACCACAATAAAGCACTTCCTTTGGTCAAACACCACCGCCACAATAAAAATAGAGCACTGAAAGCCTATTTGAATATGTTACAACTCCTTTAGAAGTTCCTTGGAGAAGAGGAAAGACAACAACAAAAAACAAACCCCTTATATCTGACTGACTCTGTCAGGCAAGTGTTGTCTACAATACTTCTTTGTTTGATTTGCTCTTCTCAGTAAATAATAATATAATCATTATTGCATAATCTTATACCATCCAGAACATGAACTCTTCAAGCTCTAATTAGTATATAATATCACAATGGTACGTATTGAACAAAGTTATATTTAGCATAGAACATTATGGAAAAAGATATGTCGTTCACAATAAAGCATATGAGCTTGAAACATAGAACTTGGTAGGACATCTATTCCTGCAAGAATAATTAACGAGACTACAATCAATAACTCATTCATTCAATAATTCATTCATTCAGTCTTCACACTTGCATCAAATACAGTTAAACCTTTTTATCAGGGCAATATTGGGATCAAGGACGTCAGTTATGTCAAAAATGCTTGCATCTTGAACTATAAATTTTCCTATATAGTAATTACCATGTATCCACAAACATTGATTTTGAACACCCCACTAACAATTTACTGAGACTTTGAACTCATCAGTTCTTTACACAATGAGAGCATGTGCATCAGCCACAATTATTTCAAAATTTCATTTAAATACAGTGCGTCCAGCTTAAAGAGTAGAAGGTGTGAATACAGGTATACCATTGTTACATTTTAGAACTATTTTCATAAAATAAAAAAAAAAGAAGAAAGAAAAAGCTGATTTATGTGGCAGAATTATAAAAATATCACTATTTCCATTCACTTTCCATAATTTAAATGCCATTTTTAGACGTCAAAATTCCTCCCGTACCCGTCATAAATAATAGCTCTTCCTTATATGCAATAGCTTCCATTAGGAATTTTCTGGCAAGTGACAAAAGCTTCTCTGCCGCCTTCAAGTGCAAGATGAATCACAACAAACACTACTAGAGTTCTCAGGATTCAATAGCTCCCATCCAGTCTTACCAACATTCCGCATCTAAGCACTGTGACTATCTTTGATATTCAGCCACTCCAGCTTATAGCTGACATTCAGTGTTGACAAGACACCAACTATAGCAGTGGTTCTTTTTGCTTAGAACATTTCAAGGGGGAAGGGGCTGGAGTGACTTCGGGGGGTGGGGAGGGGAGGGGGTAAATGAAGCCCTGCATTACAAAAAACCCTACTTTCTACTCTTTTAGTTGGACGCACCGTATTCTGAAAAGCCTACTTGGTTGATTGAGTTGCCCATAACTTTAAAAAATGGATAAACGAGGTTTGACTGTATCTACCTAAGCATACACCCTCACACCTCAACCACCCACCTTGGGCTATACAATAGGAACAGCTTGACTTCTTGGCTTTGCAGCATTCTGTTGGGAGTTGAAGTGAGCCGGGGACTGCTGTTGGGGGCGTGGCTGAGGAGGTGGGAGGTGCTGCACAATTGCTTCTGAGGGGGTACGGGATAGTACATGCTTCCAGGGTTTAGGAAATGAGGGTGGGGCATGTCCGCAGGAACTTGGTCTATACCTAAATGAGCTGAAAACAAAACAAAACAAATACAGAAATTATAATCATTATTATGGGAACATTTAAACCATTCCCTTAGGGGGAAAAATAAATAAATAAGTGAATAAATAAATAACAATAATAATAATAGCAACAACAAAACAAACAAACAAACAAAAAAAAAACAGCAATGCTACAAACAAGAAACACTACTGCTTACACTGCAAAGGTATAGGCACTCCTGGAGGGAGTCCAAGAAGGGACATTTCTGCTCCATGAGGCAAAGAAGGTGGAGGAGTTTGGTGATGGGAAGGATGCTGATGGGGAGAAGGGTAATGAGGCTGGGGGTGGGGGGAGACATCTCGCTGGCGGGGGTGGGGCTGTGAAGTAGGTGTCTGATGAAATCATTGGGCATGATAAATAATTTAAAAATAAAATCACATGGTGATATACAGTCGAACCTCCGAACAACAGCCATGCATGGGGACGAACCCTTTGGCATTTGTAGAGAGTTTGACCTTATTTCGGAGTTTTTTGGATTAGATGAAGATCTTGTGGACCCAGAATGAAAAGTGACTTACTAGAAAGCTCCACAAGCCGAAATATTATGGTTTTATTCTTACTCTGAAACTTGCTACACCTGGCTAGCTATCTAGCTAGAAAATATCTGTGAATCGACGGAAGTGCTTTACCTTTTTTTACCGTTTTAGTAAACAGTGTCGGCCGTTTAGTCAAAACAGTATGGAATGCAACGATAAAAACTACGGTTAAAAAACTACCGTTTTACGGCCGTACTACGGAACGGAATTCGAAACTTTTTTTTTACTCCAACTGTAAAAGGTAGTATCAAATATATCCTAAATACATGTAATACAAAAATATAGAATTCTTTTTAAAAAAGCCTTGTTCCATTTCATATAGTTGTAGTAGTCTAAAATACTGTTAATACGTAAGAACTAACTCTCGCATTTTTCAAACTGTAACAATTTCAGTCAGCTCGATCATGTCTGCTTATAATTATACATGAACATCCATGTAGAGCAGGAGCCCAGAAACAATTTTTATGAGAAATATTATAGCATAAATGCTTGGGCTCACGAGCTGGTATCAGGATGAGGTTGCTGCCACCAGAGTCAAACAGTGAGTGTGGCTTGGCTCTTCTAACTCCTCAAGCGTATAACCACAGGTAAGTTGGATTAAGCTTTTAATGCAGGGCGTACCCTGACACACAATGAAGCACACAAGCACAGGATAGAATGTTGACCGACTTGACACATGACAATTACAACTTAAATACAGAATACAAACCACTCCTACATATGGTGCATAGTTCCTGCTTTGCAGCGGGACATTCACACCTATAGCACGCACAAGCTAGCACAAAACTAGATACCGTGAGAAACAACCTGCTAGTAATCAACACATATTCTGACCTTACATGATACACAAATAACAAAGACTAATAATAAAAGTTATATGAATTACAGATAGTTTATGTGGGTTGGCCCACATCTCCCCCTCCTTCTTTTAGCCACTGCTTTCCATCTCCTTTTCTTTTGACTCTTTTTTGCTCTTCTTTGTCTTTACTCTGGTCTCTCTTTCATCTGTTCCATCTTCTTCTTTGTTCCAGCACCGGCTAAGGCAGTCTGCCACAACGTTTTCCTTTCCAGGACGATATTTGATTGTGAAGTCAAAGTTTGAGAGCTTCAGAGACCAGTTCAGATTTCTCTTATTGTTCTGAGGATTCCTCATCATTTGGGTAAGGCTTTTGTGGTCTGTTCTGACGAGGAAGTGATGGCCAATGAGGTAGAACTCAAAGTACTTTATGGTGCTGTACAGGGCCAAACCCTCTAATTCCTGGGCGGAATATCTCTGCTCCGCATTTTTGGTCTTCCTGGAAAAAAAGCCAACTGGTAAGGTCTCATCTAATCTGATCACAGAGAGCACTCCACCAATTCCCATGGCCGAGGCATCAGAATCCACTATGTAAAGATTATCTCTATGGGGAAAAACTAAGGATAAAGAAACTGAAAATGACGTGCACAACTTACTGAAAACATTTACCAACTCTTGTGTCCAAGACACTGTGTCTGGAGCAACTTTGGATGTGTGAGGAACCAGCGGTGCCGAGAGAGAGGCGAAATCTTTCACAAGACGACTGTAATAGGACAGGAGACCAAGGAAGCTCCTGAGCTGCTTTTTGGTACATGGTCTGGGATGATTTCTGATAGCCTCCACTCTAGCTTCTGGTATGGACATCAAACCTCTACCAATGACATATCCAAGGTACACAAAACTACTTTTTCCAAACTCACATTTGGAATTTTTAGAATTTTTGCATTTAAGGCTTGCTCGGCTAAGACTACTAAGCACCATTTTGATATGTGACAAGTGTTCTTTCCAGTTTTGGGAGTGAATCAGTATTTCATCGATATAAACAGTAACATAGTCTTCCTGGCCAGCCAGCACCCCTTCCACCAGCCTGTGGCAGAGAGCTGGGGCGTTCCTTAAACCAAAGGCCATTTTCAGGAAGTGGTATTTCCCAATGGAGAATGGAATTCTGTTTTCTCTCTGTCATGTTCAGCTAGCCTCACCTGGTAGAATCCCCTGGTGAGGTTTAACATAACTGTCATCTCGTCCAGGACAGGCATATAGAAAGGATCCGGAAGAGTAACCGAATTAAGCTTTCTAAAATCTATACAGAGTCTGAGGGAATTATCTGATTTTCTGATAGGTTCGATGGGGCTAGCCCATGGACTGTTAGATCTGACAATTATGTTTTCTTTTTCTAACTTCAACAATTCCCGTCTCATTGCATCTGTGATACCCAGGGGCACGGAGCATGGAGCCTGAGCTATTGGGGGTGAAGATTTGATTTCTATGGCCATCTCAATATTGAGAGCTTCTTCTGGAATGTCAGAAAACACGTGGGGAAACATTGAAAGCACACTATCAAGTTCCTGTTGATTGAATCCGGGACAAGTACCATTCAACTGCAATTTGGGGTTTTCATCTATGTTATCATCAAGCACAACATCAACTCTGCACACCGTATTTGTAAATTATTTTTTCAATGTATTGATATGTACCATCTTGCCAGACTTTTTATGGGGCCCTTTATTTATTCTATAATTTACATCACCAAACTTTTCCACGATGTCATAGGGTCCCTTGCAAGTATCTGAGAGTTTGGAAGAAAGACCAGGGATTCTGTAAAGGACTTGGTCTTCCACCTTAAAGGACCTGGGTTTGCTGTTTTTATCTGCTAAGGCAAATCTCTTAGTTTTGGCAATTGCAGATCTGAGAACTGCAGTATCTCTCAAGTTTTGGAGGTTCTGACTAAGAGTAAGTGCCCAATCTGTGACATTCAAAGCTTTGTGGTTATATTCTACAGTCGTAAAGTAAAGGGCATCAAGAGGCGTTCTTACCCTGAACCCAAAGACTAAATCAAAGAGACTTAGACCACTGTCACTGTTTGGCATCTGCCTTAAGGTAAATAGACAGAAAGGGATTGCTGAACCCAATCTAGATTGTTGGCTATTGATTTGGTCAAGATTGATTTTAAGGGTTCTATGAAATCGTTCAATAGCCCCGTTTGTTTGAAGGTGGTAGGGACTTGTTTTCAAATGACTGATACCCATCATGGTGCACAATTCTTTTACAGTGCAGGACAGAAACTGTGAGCCTCTGTCACTCAGGATGACTTCAGGGATTGAGGTTCTACTAAATACATGGACCAAAACCTTCAGCAACATTTTTTGCTGTTATGGATCTCAAAGGGATGGCTTCTGGCCAACGGGAGGCCATGCAGACACAGGTAAGTAGAAATTGGCAACCACCCTTCCCTTTGGGAAGAGGTCCAACTAAGTCCACAGCAAGAACTTCAAAGGGTTCTGTTAATATGGGCCTTTGGACAAGAGGTGCTTTTGGGTGTGAGTATTGAGAGAATCTCTGGCATTTGTCACATTGCCTACAATGATTAATGACGTCTGTGCTCATATTTGGCCATGTTTAGTATTTAGTTAGCATCTTATGGACTTTATCTGGGCCCAAGTGACCATTGTTGTCATGAGCAGTTATAAGGATACCATTGACTCTGGGTCTGGGAACAACTAAGACTTCCCTGCTAAGATCCCAGTCCACCACTTTTTTTCGCACCAACACACCATTTACCATTTAATCCCCTCTCTTCTTTCCCTGCTAACTTTCTGATTGTGTCAAGGGATTTATCTGCTTTTAACTGATCTCTGTATTGCACTTTATCATTTCTTATTCCCACAGGTAACAGGTTCTCAGTAAATTCTACTAATTCCTTGCACTCATCCGTTCCCTTACCAGGTACTAGGTCCTCATTGATGGAAGCAGATGGATTCGTCCCAGCCTCCCTACCAGGCACTCTTCCCTACACCTCCAAGTTCTCCTCATACCAAAGACTCCAAACATGTCTCCTCTTCTCTGACTCCTCCACCAACTACATAAGGCAACGTTTCATCAACACCCTGCAAGACAGACTCCTCATCCATCACTACAGAACACTCTTTCTCATTTTCCTCATCATGACTCCTCTTCTTTGAACTACAAACATTGACATCGTCAATAATGGGAATACAATCTACATCTTAATCATTAATGCACTTGTCATCAGCCAACTTTTGTGCTCTTGTCATTACACTTATGTTTCTGGACATTATTGTATTGAGCAAAAATGAAATATCATCATTATCGGTTAGGGTGACAGGCCGTATGCACCAAGGTAATTGATTTTGGGTGTCATTAACAGCACATATTTTCTTGAGTTTACCGTCAATCTCAAAGGGACATAAAGCGAGTTGATAAGGCTTTTTATCAAGGCCTGCACAGTCAATTATACAGGTTCTACCTAAGTATTTGTTTTTGTGAACAAAGTTAACAGGTACAATGCCATAATCCGCTCCTGAATCTATGAGTATATCAGACACATTCATGTTAACCTTTCCAGACATGACAATTACTTTCTTGACACTACTGATATCAAAAACAACTGCCAAGGCCGCTTCAGTCTTTTTATTAGGATATTTGGTACTAATATGGCCTTCCTGAAAACAGGTGAAGCACTTTATAGTTCTTTTGGGGTTGTACACTGGGGGTGAAACCTGTTATTGGAAGAAACAAGTGTACTGCTGGCTGGAGCATTTCTAGGGACAGAGTGGTTAAAGCTAGGGGCAAAGATTTTGGTTTCAGTGCCTTGAGGTTGCAAGTATGTAGTAACAGGTCTTGTCCTACACTCAAAGAACCTATGTCCAGGCTTGTTGCATTTGTAGCACACTGCATATCTATCAGATTTAGCAACAGGCCTGGGGCTGGACACAATGTGAAAGAAGTTACCCTGCTGCCTGGTATTTAACCAACCAGAATATGCATTGATGAAAGAAGGCAAGTCTTTGGGGTCCCTAGATTCTAGGAATTCCTTCCCAGAATGAGGTATTTTGTTTTCTATTGCTACCCTAGCCAAGGTGAATACATAATCATCAACATTTTTGCATTTCTGAAACATTCCCTTGATTGTTCTGCTGACATATTCAATGTACTCATCAGCAGACATGTACTTATTGTAAGAGATAAGAATTTTGCACCAAATTTGCCTACAGTTTCTCCTACAGACTGCAAGAGTACAATTTTGACTTGGTCATAGTTTTTCTGCTCATCAGGCAAGTTATCAATCCTTGCACACAGGACCTCAGGTAGTTTGGGGTAAAGATCAGTAAGCCAATTATTTTTAGGTTCCTTGCAATCAGCCATGACCTTTTCAAATTTGGCAAAGAAGAGTGAAAGGTCTCTACCAGATTCATAAGTTCCCAAGGTAAGTAACATCTTTTCTATTGTCCTGAAGCTTTCTATATTCTCTGTCCTCTTTTCTCCTGAGCTCCTCTAGTTCTTATCTTCTCTTGGCTTTGTCTTCCTGGATCTCCTCTTTCCTTTTCTCCTCTTCCATCCGTCTTTTGTGTTCCATTGTTTTCATGGTCTCTAGCTGCTTCATCTTTTCTTTGTGTCTCCTTTCCTTGTCTATTCTCGTCCGCTCGAATTGCTCTCGCTGAAGGTGTAGCGTTTTTTCGTGGAGTCTTTCTAATTGTTGGGCCATTCTCTCCTGTCGAGCTACATACCAATCAAGGTCTGACTGACGTTGTTGAGAACCGGATGGCGGAAGGGTGTGGCTATACTCAATGAGCTTATGAGAAGTTGGTGATACTCCGCTGGTGATGGTGCTTTCTGATCCCTCATTGAGCTGATCAAAGAGGCGATTGAGCTCCTCATTTGAAGCGGGTCCAGGAGAGCTAGAAGCTTCCAACTGTCTTTGCTGCCTGTCGATAAGTCTCTTGGTTCTGTCAGATATTGTTGCTTCCGAGCCCTCGGACAACAGGTGTCACGGTATTTTTTAACCGCCTCGTTTTTTATCCGGGTGGTTACAATAATCTATCCGAGCGGATAAATTTTACTACAATATTTTATCCCCCGCTGGGGAATTTGATCCCCCTTAGGGTAAAGGTGGAAAGGACCGCATTCCTGCTATACAACAACAGGACGCCAAAAGAGCACCTCGCAGCATCTTGGCAACCCAATTGGCTAGACACAGGAAATTCGGTATCCCCAGATTTTTGCATCCCCGCGTAAAATAACCTAGCGTTTCTTGCACGCCACGTAATAAAACTTCCTAGTATATTATGCATCCCCACGTCAAAATTCCTAAGGAAATCTTGCATCCCTTCAGGAAATTATGACTCCCCCGGTGTACTCAACTCTGTACTGATTCCTGGCATTTGTTGAGAAGTTGGCATAGAAGTTGGCATGGAGGAAGACTCAGAAAGTGATCAAATGTTTGAGGAAGTTAGAAAGTATCTCAGTGATGGAACGTACTATGAAGATTCAGACAAAGCCCATAAAGCAATAGTTAGAAGATCAAAGAAGTTTGAACTTCAGTACGGAACTTTAATATACAAGGATAGCAAAGATGGCAGCAATTTTCTCAGACAAGTAAATCAATAATCTTTAAACTAACTACTTTGTAAACTGTAGGTATTCCCACTTGCAGGTTATAACTAATAAAATTCAAATTCTTCAAGCATGTTATGACGGTGGGTGTCACTTTGGAAGAGACAAAACTTTGTCAAAGATTACCAGAAGATTTTATTGGAAGGGAATTTGCAATGATATAGAGAATTGGGTAAGTATAAACATGAATTTAAGAATTAAAGCCTGACATTGTTAACTTGTATATCTGTTCTCATTTATTCATCTCATTGGTAGATCAATTCGTAGTTAGCATAATTATCTACCATTGTTGGATTGGATCATCAGTCTGCACTTATTATATTAACACTAAACTATATTTTTCCTCTTGGATTTGCTCTACTTGTAGTAGTTGACTTTCTGTGTTATTTTATGACCACATCCAAGCCACACCTCGATCACACATCGAAACAGCAATAATTTATTGAAAAAGCAAGCTAGCACCCTCTCAATTCTACATGGATCCTTTTCTAATTAAAGTTTGCAAGCACAATTTATATCAGTTTCTATGCACTTAATCGTGGTTTGAAGACTTCTGGAAACATAGGAAGGGATGAAGTCTGTGAAACTCAAGGTTGAGAATGATCTCCTCGATGTCTATGTGTAATTGATAAAGCTTTTCCTATAAATTGGAACAAAGAAATGGTTCCATTCAGTAGTGAGCAGTATTATTTGTAATACTTTCAACTTGCTATATCTCTGTGGCTTCTATATTATTTTACTGAAATACGTCCAAAATAATATTTTTTTGACTGCTTCTGCAGCTTCATTTTAGCCTTTTGAATCCACCTATGCAAGCATTTGACAGTGCAGCTCCATTGGAAGTCATGGTGGCATGATATTACGATTACAGATAATGCAAACTACAGCTATAAAGGGGTTAGATTAAAACTTTTCTGCTCAACAAAAAGGCTATAAACATAGTTACTTTGAAATGGGGTTACTAGTAACCACCTGAACCCCCCTCTGCGTACGCCCTTGAATACAATATAGCTAGCTAATCGTTTTAACGTGGTTGAACTAAAAATAACAATGGGAGGTTGCCTGCCAGTGAGTCAGGAGACTCCAATTCCACCAATCACCTACTTCAGAGGCTGTCTATTGCTACATATACAAATAGGGAACTGTGTGGCTATCTTGGGGACCATCAGCGGCGTCGAGTGACTTTATTTATTTAGCTATTTATTTATCTAGCTCTTTATTTCAATTTAATTCTTTCAATTATCGATTAGTCTTTTATTTGGTTAATATAATGTATTGTCACTACACTTATTTTATAGTTTAACAATTAATATTGGGAACAAGATGAAAAATAATAAACTGTATTAACTCAATGTTGAGAATAAAGAGTTGACAGATTTATATTTTATTAGTATGTGCTTGTAGCATAATATAGTAGTCTGGCTATTCATACCTTTAGATATATATGGATTTTAGAAAATTTTCACACCTTCAATTCATAATCAACACAAAATATACTCAAACCTGCTCACAAAAAATGCACAGTGTCATTCTGTTAGTATTAGCTAGCTAAATTAGCTACTTGTGTTGTTATGGTAGATGTTTTCAAGGCATATTATTGACAGTCGGTCATCATGCCTTCAAAAATGAATCTGCTTTACTGATGATGACCTACTTACTAGTATTATATGGAATAAGCAGTAGTATTGGCTCATAGAAGACCCATTCTATCTTCTGGTGTGTTGTTATATCATTAGCCATATCCTTACATGCAAAAGGAATAATAAGGTATTTCATTAAATTTGTTTTACACCTCACTACTCATAATAATTTTAATTGTAGCTAACTGACCTTTCTAAAAAAGTTGGCCTGTCCATAAGTTGAGCTGTATTACCGAATACTCTATCCGTATTTTTGTTTTAAAATCTATTAAGTTGTCATAAACAAACAAAAATCAATAGCTGCCTTATTCAGTTATCACATAATGCTTTTCTTTCAGGGAGGCTGCTCCAATATAGAAGAATTCTAGGGGGATGCCATATTTCCCGCTAGGGTAAAATATCCTGATATTTTACGTGGGGGTGCCGTATTTCCTGGGGTGCAGAATTCCCTGTGACACCGGCTCCCTGTATCCTCCTCCATTGCTCCTTTCTGTGTCCTGAACAACAAGAGCTGGCCTAAAGAAAAGAAAGGTAATAAAAAAATTATCACAAAAATGAGATGATGACACTATTAACACCAATCAGCCGTTCCGGATGCGACGGATAATTTTCACATGGTCGACTCGAATATTCGGACAATGTTAGGAATGAATTCTCGTTCGTCTGCTTCTTTTGGTAGGCTACAAATCCACCTCCGGGGATGCCGATACTGCAGGCTTTGATATGGGGTTGCTCTCACTCGACCTTGGACAGTACCCTACCGTGGGCACATTGACGCGACACAACTTCGGTAGGTAACTGAGTTCTAGCAGGAGAAACTGGGTAACTCCTGTTGGGTTCTACTCCTTTGGCGACTGAAGGTAAGGATCACGGCTCTCCTGGTCGATGTTTTCCTTCTCCAAATCGTTAAGGACCATCGCTGGACACCAGATGTGGGCTTGGTTGGGCGCTTGGTAGACGTTTGGGCTCACAGGTGGGCTGGTATCAGGATGAGGTTGCTGCCACCAGAGTCAAACAGTGAGTGTGGCTTGGCTGTCCTAACTCCTCAAGCTAAGTATAACCAAAGGTAAGCTGGATTAAGCTTTTAATGCAGGGCGTACCCTGACACACAATGAAGAACACAAGCACAGGATAGAATGTTGACTGACTTGACACATGACAATTACAACTTAAATACAGAACACAAACTACTCTTACACATGGTGCATAGTTCCTGCTTTGCAGCGGGACATTCACACCTATAGCAAGCACAAGCTAGCACAAAACTCGATACCATGAAAAACTACAACCTGCTAGAATCAACACATATTCTGACGTTACATGATATACAAATAACAAAGACTAATTATGCTAATATAATAAAAGGTATATGAATGACAGAGAGTTTATGTGGGCTTGCCCACATTATGGTAGATTTCTGAAAATAGATTAGAAACAAAATAAAGAATTGACTGAAGAAATTACAAAACTAGAAAGTGATAGAAAGATGCTTGAATCTGCAAATATACAATTCATTGAAGAGAAACATCAATTGGAGACAATTGTTATGCATGTACAGGCAGAAAATGATCAACTTAAGAGTCAACAAAAGACTGAGAACAATCAACTGAGGAACCAGATAAAAGCTGAAAGAATTCAATTAGAATCTCATCACAAGGAAGAAAAGCTTCATTTAGAATCTCGCCATCAAAGAGAAACAAATTATCCAATCTGAAGTGGAGCGACTATCAAAGGAACTGGAGCATATCACCACAGTGTCTATTAGGAAGGAATCATTAGTAAGTATTTTGCATTTATCCAACCAGTACTTTATCAAAATTAATTGGGTGTATATAAATAATTCAGTCATTCTCAGCTGAAATAATTCTAGTAAAAGCACATTTTCTTTTTTTAACAGCCAAGTAATAGTTAGAGCATACGCGCTTAGGTACTGGTGGATTTAGTGCACTGAAGCCCAAGGGCCGTAGGCCCGAGGGCTTTGTGCACTAAATCCACCAGTACCTGAGCGCATGCTCTAACTATTTTAGAACCCTTTTACCCAAAGCCGGCCCAGTTTCCACTAGCAACTTGGTTTATCGGTGTCAAGCGAATTTCCGGCCCAAAATTAAAATTCAATTAAAATTCAATCGAAGCACGCCTGTGGCAGGTTTACTTTAGCATTGTAGCTGCCTGCTGTTATCTCCTGATCTAACTCTACACCCTGGGCTGCTCTGCTCTGTGGTAAACAGTTAAGCAGCTAGCTGTGGTAAATTCCTGTGTATGAGCGGTCAGCAGGAGAGTTGTCCGGAACTAGGGCTGGTCCTGTATAGGTCGGATATGAGAGGGTAGTAGACCCTCACATATCATATCCAGGCCTCACACAGCTTTATCCGGCCTATTCTATTAAACTCAAACTCAAAAATAGCAATACCCCAAGGGTGGTTAGTATGCACAGTTTATATACCTAAAGGCAAAAAATAGTGCACACTTACCAAGTTAGTACACCTAGTAACAATATAGCAACGGGTTCTAATAAATTGTTAATTATAACATAATTCGACGTTTTGACTTCTTGCCGAAGTCCTCATCAGAGGTTGCACTCTCCGTTGTGATATAATAAAACAATGTAAATGGCAAGATTTCTGGAGGGTACATCCTGAAGGGTGATTTACATGCAGCATGGACAGCCACCATCCTGGACGCTCTAAACCTATGTCTCTGTTAAACTTGTTATTGTCAGGTGTCATCTGTATGTGTAGAGCTTCCTTTTCAACTCAAGATTCTTACTGGCTCTGTCTACAACTCTTATGATGCTGCTGATGTTTTTTGTTTTTTGCTTGAGCAGAGAGTGAAAGAACATCATGATGAGAATGTCTCAGCCATTGCTGAACATGCTTGGTCAATAAAGCTCTACACATACAGATGACACCTGACAACAACAAGTTTAACAGAGACATAGGTTTAGAGCTTCCAGGATGCTGGCTGTCCATGCTGCATGTAAATCACCCTCCAGGATACAATAAACATTAAGCGTACCCTCCAGAAATCTTGCATGCCTTTTACATTGTGTTATTATATCACAACAGAGAGTTCGATCTCAGTTGACCCCTGAAGAGGACTTCGGCAAGAAGTCGAAACGTCGGGTTAAGTTATATCTAACAATTTATTGGCTGTTAAAAAGAGAAAAATTTGCTATTATATAAATAATGTTAAAAAATATGGTACAAATAACAATGTAGTCATCAATCTATAGATGAATAATTTTAACATCACAATACTTGGAGTAGATGTATGTATCTAACAGCCAATAAATTGTGACCAGCTATGAGAAAACCAACCACTTGTAAAAAAAATTGAAAATTGAGATTTTAGTCTTAAACAAGAGAGAATTTTATGTTGAGCGCGATGATACCTCATTTTGAACGTTCCGTTGCTCACGGGAGAAGATACGGCCCAAAACGCTTCGAGGTGTTTTGATATACCGTCCAATGATAATCAAAATTAATAGGATGTATGTAAATAATGCTCGAAAAATGGTACGAATAATAATGTAGTCATTTTACTATAGATGAATAATTTTAACATAATAACACTTAAAGTAGAAGATGCATGTATGCAAATAATTATTTATAGTGTAATTTGTATCAAAATTGTCAATAGCATGTAAACAGTAATCATGGCAACAACATAACTTCATATGGTGTGTAATTAACTAAACAATAGTCTTTACTTAAAATGTTAACAATATAGACATGAGTATTAGTATACAAATTTACTACAGATAATGTATTTGTTTATTATTTAGACATTCCCACTAGAACTAGACTGGAGGCGTGATCCTCCAATGCCAGTGGCTGGGAGTGGATACATCCAATCAGTAGAGATAAATGATACAGTGTATGTTGGAGGAGGAGGGACTGACAGAGATGAGGATGCCTACATAGTGATAGCCTACAACACGCCGTCCTGCCAGTGGCACATTCTACCTCCATACAGTACCAAGTGGTTTGCCATGACTACCATCAACGGCAAACTTTTAGTTGTGGTGGGAGGAAGAAATAGAGATAACTCTGATAGCAGTGAGCTAGGAGAGTGGCAGCCTGACAACAAGCAGTGGACATACTCCTTCCCTCCTATTTCTACACCTTGCTATGTGCATTCAGCTACTTCATATAAACATTGTCTGGTGGTGGCAGGTGGTTACAATGGAGTTTGTTTACAAACTGTTGAGGTACTTGATATATCCAACATGCAATGGTCCCCTTGACCATCTACACCAACACCATCAGTCGGGATGAAGTCTACTACAGTAGGAGATACCTGTTACCTCATGGGGGGATGGTGTGTGGGTGCGAGTTTGTGACCTGATATCTATCATGTATCTCTGGAAGCTCTTGTTTCACATTCCTCATCAGACAGTTCCAACATATGGAACAAACTACCTTCACTCAACCCTACACGATCCTGTCCACTCTACATTGGAGGATCTCTACTGGCAGTCAGTGGTTGCGACGAAAAGAGTGAGAGGCCAGTGTGTTCACCATCCAGCGCTATGTCCTTGAGACTAATACCTGGGTCCAGGCTGGACAACTACCACATGCAGTCCATAACTGTACCTGTATCATGACATCAGACAAGGTCCATGTTATTGGAGGATATGATGGGAATAGCAAACTTAAGAAGTTGTATATTCTACTACTCACTAATAAATATCTTTGTTTTTATAGAACTGTTTAGAATAAGATAGCTATTATTTAATAGGGGCTTCCATGGTTACTGTTCATATGTTTTCTACAATAATAAAAAAGCAAATAATTATAATTATAGAATTATTGTAGACGTTGGTTATAATGTACACAGTGGGTGTAACTGAGTAGCTAATAATGCATACTCCTTATAGCTATATATTTTAACATTTATCAGTTTAAATTTATAGTAGCTAACAATTGCTGTATATTCACTCCACAACATACAGTTTTTACTATGAATTACTTTGAATCTGCTTGTGTGGTTCCCTGTCATGTGAGGAGTCTATTAGTGTTGGGCATAAGTTCCAACCTGCTTCCTAGGTCACTGGTACTCACACAGAGTGTAAGTGGTCCAACTCAGAAGATGTTTAACTGCCAGCTCTCAGAGAGCTTGTCATGCGTAGTACTCAACAGTGACTGTGAGAAAACTTGCCAAATAGTCCTGAGAATGCCGGAATTGATCTTGGACACTACTGTGTGCCCCACCTGATTGAAACGGATAAACGCAATCTCAAAAGGGTGGACAAAGCAGCAGATGCAACTGCTAAATGGAGAATGATGACTAAGAAGTCTCAGGAGAGAGTAGAAATGAATTGGCTGCCTTTGATGAGCCAGCTCAAGAAGAGGTCTAATTGAAGGGAGGAAATAGCACAATGATGATATGCCAATGGCTATACCACTGAGCACTACCAATTTTTTAAAAGCATCAATTTTAAAGGGAATTTTTATAATAATAATAATTATTATTATTATAATTATTATTCTTATTATTATTATTATTGTGTTGTTGTTGTTGTGAATTGTTATTATATTATTAACCCTCAGCATGCATGCGCAAGAGTTATAATAGTGGTTTGTCTGTCAGTCTGTCAGCATTCAAATTCATGAATGGCTGATCAGAAGTAACGTTTCAAACATGCATGACTTGACATAGTAGGATAATTTCTCTTACTTTTATACTGAATTAATAAAATGTTCAATGAATGGAGAAGACATGCTCTGCTGCAGCAGAAAAAAGTTCAATTGTGAGAAACCTAACCAGACATTTGGAGTAAAAAGTGAATCTGGGAATTATATGCTCTATCTTCTCTTCAAATTGGTAACACTGCACGAAAATTATCCATTGACAACTACAACAAAATTGAAAACCTCTACAGCCCTGTCAACATTTTGTCAGCTCTAATTATCAGCTCAATTTACGGATCTAGTTAAGGTTGTCAAAAGACTCTTTTCAGGCAGTGTAATTAGTAATAGTTTACATTTTTTGTCAATTATAATTCACTATATTTGAGTTGCTTAAGAACAGAAACTGTGGCGTCATTCTCCAGACGACTTACTCTTAGCCTGAGCTGACCTTGCTCCCAGTATTTCAAACTTTCCCATTTTAATTACAATAAAGAGTGGCCAACACTAACACAGCTGCTTAAATCCAATAAAGAAGATCATCTTTTTAATCACATTTCTTGTAACAGAAAAAGAAAGAAAAAACTCTTATATATTATTGATATAATGGACTAATCATTACTATTTTCCCATCTTTTAAATGCTTGTATTAGCTATTCTAGCACTATGATTTTTGTAATTATTATTCCAGATACTGCTAGCATAATCTGGCAGGGCCTAAAGGTAGCTAACAGGTTTCTAGCAAATTTTTGTCTAAATTATATAGCTACCTGGCGAATTAATGCAGTCACAATGCTTGAGAAATACATAGCTAGCTATTTGATAATACCTGGTACTATGATGTGATTATTTAGTTACACTGAATTCCAAACAGCAAAGCTATAGAAAATTGACAGCAATTATATTTAATTCACTTTAATTCATTTCATTGTAAATAAATTTATAGACAACTGTTTTAGAATCCAAAACTAACATTGTATGAATTAATAATTAAAAATATTTCAGTGCTTTGTCCGACAATGGAGATCACATACCATAGTTTATCTGGTAGTAATTTTAATTTTCTTGTCTTCTTTCTTAATCCACATAATATAGCTGTGGGCGGAGAGGAGACAGAGACAGAGACGAGAGAGAACAGAGAGAACGAGAATGAGTTAAAGAAGAACAAAGAGAAGAGTGCATGAACATTGATGTTGTGTAGTTGTGTGTTTAATTATTTATTAGTATAGTGAATCACTGTGTGCTTGTAATCTTTAGTGTATGCCATGCTGTCATGTTGTTGTGCTTATTTTGTGTCCGGATGTTCCGTGACCACACCCCCACATTATTTGTGCGCATGCGTGATATAAGCCAGGACACGCATGCGTATCATCAGTTCCCCATATTGTTAGTAAACCCTACTTGAATTCATACTTCAAGGGAGGACTAGATATCAGCGAGAACTCTGGTGGCAGCGTTCGCTTGAGTTCCTCCAGTAAATATTAGTCGTCGAGCTTTGGTGCCTACCTTTGTTACTTTGGCTAGTTGAGCTTCGAGTTGTCCAAATCGGTTGAGCTTGTCCTATCTCTAGGGCCAGCGATCTGCCCACCCACAATAGCATTCCATAGTTTCTTGTCTATATTGTTTGTGTTCGGGAGGCGTAAATTCCCGAGCTCGGTGGGCAGGTCTAAGCTAGCTCGTAGAGTAAACAAAGCTAACCAAACCTAAAGTGAAAGGCTTGAAGGACCAGGAAGACAAGACCTGAGACCAAGGAAATATACCCAACGCAGCCGCTGTCACTTGCGCAATTGCAGCCTTGTCAAATACTCCAAAAGCAGTTATACTCCCAGTTACCCCAAGAGTTTCAGGCTTTAAACTTGTCTACAAGAATGGCATACAATTCACAGAACATTAAATGCAGACTGCCTGAGCAAGTCTGCTATGGGTTGGTGTGGTACAGAATACTACAAGAGTAATGCATACGAATAGTTTCTAATTGAGTATGATTGATCATGAATATTGTCAAGTTCAATGAGTGTGTATGGCTATGAAGATGCATGATGACTTGGCTTGAAGTAGTTCTTGTTCAGTCCGAGCAGGAGAAACCTGAACATACTGGGGGGGGAAGAAGATGCGTCGATACGTCGCAGAAATAGTAGTCAGCAGCAGGTCATCATTCTTGAGCCGAAGAGTCATCACTGAGGAGTGGAATGACGAGATGTGTAGAACGCTTGACGGTCTTGCCTCCGCACAGAAGTTCCACCACACGGACGACTCCATCATCCCCCGGGAATGTGTCGACGATCCGAGCCAACGGCCAGTGTCGGTATCCGAGAGAATCTTCCTTGAGAAGTACTATGTCATCCTTGTGGAAGGTGTGGCTTGGGGAGATCCACTTCTGTCTGGAGTGCAGAGATTGAAGATAGTATTGCTTCCAGGCTGCCCACAGGTCGTTAGAGAGCTTCTGAGTGAGCTGCCATCTCCTGAGTGAGGAGAGTTTGACTTTGGAGGAGATGTCTGTAGGGAGCGCCTTGATGGGACGTCCTACAAGGAAATGCCCTGGAGTGAGAGCTAGGCTCTCTGGATCAGTAGAGTCTATCGGTACGAGAGGCCTCGAGTTGAGTATGCCTTCGATTTCGATGAGCACTGAAGAAAGTTCATCTGTTCTGAGCTGATGAGGCTGAACAAGTTTTCTGAGCAAGAGTTTCATCTGCTTGACGGCTGCCTCCCACAGGCCACCCATATGAGGAGTCCTGGGGGGAGAGAAATGCCAAGTCACTCCATTCTGTGAAGTGAAGTGAGAGAGAGCCGTCTTTGAGCGACGTAGTAGGTCTTGAATCTGCAGCAGTTCACCGTGGGCTCCAATGAAATTAGAACCGTTGTCCGAATACATTGCCGCAGGGCATCCGCGTCTGGAGCAGAATCTTCTCAAGGCAGACAGAAATTCGTCTGTAGAGAGGCTGAGACAGAGCTCGATGTGCACAGCCTTGGTAGCCATGCATACGAAAATGCAGGCATAGCTCTTGACCCTAACCGGCTTCCTGGTGTATCCTTGCTTGGTGATGAAGGGGCCAGCGAAGTCGACACCGGTGTTGAGAAAAGGAGCTGAGGGAGTTGTACGAACCAAGGGCAGGAGTCCCATAGGCTGAGAAGTGCCTTGCTGATACGCTCGTTGGCATTTGGGGCAGCTTCTGCTGAGTCTCTTGAGGAAATTCCTGACTCCAGGGATGTGATATGTTTCCTTGATGATGGCTAGTAGAGTGTTGGTTCCTGGATGGAGATATCTTCTATGGAGAGAAGAGAGTAGAAGTTTCGTCAATGAAGACTTGATGGAGAGAGGTACGAGCTTCTTGTTGGACAGAGGGTTGAGTGGGTCTCTCACTCTAGTAGAGATAAGCAAGACACCAGACTCGCTGATGGAGCACTCGAACTTGTACAAGGTGTGTCCTCTGGGCAGCCTGTCTTTCTTCCTCACAGCCTTGAATGCTTGTGGAAAAAACTCTTCTTGATCCATGGCGGTGAGGTGGTTGACAGTTGCCTGGCATTCCAACGTGGAGAGATGTGTAGACTTGTTGCGTTCGTCTGGAGCAGTCTTCAGATTTATGAGAAACCTTCTGCACCAAGAGAGAACTCTGGTCATGTGTTCGAAGCTTGAGTAAGTTTGCCATGGTCTGCTTTGAGGCTCTGGCACAGCCGTGAGTGTGACGGTCTTAACCTCGGGCAAGACTTCAGGCAGATCGAACTTTGGTGGAGGCCACTCCGATTGAGGAAGGTTGATCCATGGAGGCCCGTTCCACCAGAGAGTTGAGTTGAGAAGTGTTTCAGCAGGCATCCCTCTGGACAGCATGTCAGCAGGGTTGGCCGCTGAAGGTATGTGGCTCCATCGAGCATTGGGTAGGAATTGTTGTATTTGCTTGACGCGATTCCCGACGAAGGTCTTGAGGGAAGCCGGAGACTTTCTGAGCCAGCAGAGGACTATGGAAGAGTCTGTCCAGGCTGTCATGTCTTGGACGTTCAACTGCAGGGAGCAGTACTTGAGAAGTTTGGCGAGGAGGTGAGCTGCTGTGAGCTCGGCTTTGGGAATGGAGATTTCTCTGAGTGGCAGAACTCTCGCTTTGGCTATGATTATGGCTGTAGTGGACGTGTTGTCCGAGTAAGTTTGTTGCAGATAGACCACTACTCCATAGGCGTCTTGTGAGGCGTCAGCAAAACCGTGGAGATGGTAAGCAACAGCTTTTCCCTTGTGAGTAGAGTATCGACGAGGTATTGAGTGTTCAGAGATGAAGTCCAACTGTGAGAGCCATGCTCGCCATGTCTCCTGAATAGCAGGTGGAGCTGGCTCGTCCCAGCCTATCTTCAACTCCCAGAGCTTCCTGAGGACGATCTTTCCCGAAACGGTGAAGGGGGAATAGAATCCGAGGAGGTCGAACACCTTGCCCAGGATAGATGCTACAGTCCTTTTGGTGAACTCTGAAGAAGTCTCGATGGTTGGCGTAGAGACTGAGAGGGTGTCTTTGGTGACATTCCAGTGCAGACCGAGTGCCTTAAGTGGCTTGTCAGCAGAGGAGATTTGTAGATCGGCAGTTTCGATGATGCCTTGAGGAATGGTCGCCTTGAAGTCGTCCGAGTTGGAGCGCCATTTACGAAGGGTCATGCCAGCTAAGGACAACAAGTCGCAGAGCTGTTGGCGAATGAGTTTGGCTTCTTCCACCGTATCTCTCCCGTCCAGATAGTCATCGACGTAGAAGGACTGGAGAATGGCGCGACTTGCCTCAGGATGAGAGGAGGAGTGCTGTTCGGCTAGATGACGAATGACTTGTGTGGCCAAGTAGGGAGATGGTCTGACTCCGAAGGTGAGCCTCTTCATCCTCATGTCTCTGAGTTGTCCTTGCTGGTTTCTCAGGAGGAATCGGTGGGCGTCACGTTCTTCATGATGGAGCTTTACTTCTCGGAACATCTTACTGATGTCCGCAGAGAAGCTGATGGTGTGCTTGCGGAAGCTCAGCAATATGTCTGTGAGCTGTGGATAGAGATTCGGGCCTTGCATGAGTGTGTCATTGAGAGACGATCCATTGGAGGTGGGAGCAGAGGCGTCGAACACTGGGCGAACCTTGGTGGTCGTAGATGATGCTTTGAACACACCATGGACTGGCATGTAGTAATGGGGAAGTTCTCGATCAGAATCAGGGACTTCCTCTGCATGGTCGAGTCGTGGATACTCTTCCAGTGCGGCTTGAAATTCAGACAATTTGTCCTTCTTCTTGAGAGATTTCTCGTTCTGATTTGCTCGTCGAACGGCTAGGTTTCGAGAGGTACCCAAGGGGGGTGGTTGAGGAATGCGAGGGAGACGTACGATGTATCTCCCGTCTTTATCCCTGCTGTGAGTGTCAAGGAAGTGTTGTGTCACCTCCTCGTCCTCGATGGAGAGGTGTTGGGTCTCTGGCGTGCGATCCAGCTCCCAGAGACGAGACAGATCGTCCTTGAGGTTGTCCTCAGATGTTTGTATCTGGAGAACAGATGTGTCTTGAGTAGAATCCAGAGGTCCGGCGACCGTCCAGCCAAAGAGCGTAGGCTGAGTGACGACTTCTGACTCCAACCCAGTCGTGAGAGATCCGACAATGCACTTGGGATAGTCGAGACCTCCAAGCAGGATGTCCAGCTTCCCCCCAAAGTGAGGGTCAGCCAGAGGCAGGCCTTGCAAATGTGGCTCGGCCTTGATCTGCTCGATGTCCTGAGGGGAGGGAATCTCGGGGAGACTTTTCACGACCTGGAGCTTGATGGAGATGGACTTGTCTGGGTAGAGGATGGACTTCAGCGTGACCTCGACGAAGTGGCGACTCACTCCCCCTCCGCAAGCACCAGTGATGTGCAGGCGTCTGGGATAGCGCTGAAGCTTGAGAGTGGAGGCTACTGCTTCTGTTATGAGAGATGAAGCTGCGCCCGTGTCGAAGGCCATCCTTATGTCGCACTCCCTGTCTCCGTGCACTGCCTTGGCTATGGCTGTATGGAGAAAGGAGATCTTGGGTGGTTCGTGAGAGGCTGTAGAAGCCGAAGCATCAGCTTCCCCTATGGCCATAAGATCATGAGTGGTCTTGTTAGCAGAGGAAGCTGCCGTGGAGGCAGCCTTGGATGAAGCTTGCTTCGCACGGTGCAAGAGAGTGTGGTGCTTAGCATCACACTCCCTACAGGTGAAGGATGAGCTGCAGTTTTGAACTGAGTGGTTGAGTGACAGACAGTTGGTGCATCCTCGTTTGTCTTTGATGGCTTTGAACCGTCTGTCGACGTCGTATCCCAGAAAGACTGGGCATTTGTGGAGACGATGTTGCTCCTTGCAGAGTGAGCACTCCATCGAGTTGCTCTTGTTGACCTTTGGAGTTGGTTTCCGTGTAGTCGAGTGGCTTGAGGAATCGTCGTGAGAGACTGATGGCAGATTGCCTTCTAGTGGTTCAATGAACGCATCTAGATCCTCCAGGGAGGGAACGTCTGTGGCAGATTTGAAGGTCTTGGTCCATTCCTCTCTCAGCCTGTCGTCGAACTGAGAAAGAGCGAGTGCTGCTATCATCTGAGAGACTTCAGTGCATTTCAACTCCTTCATGGCTTGAAGAGGGAGAACGTAGTTTTGACGGTATTTGGTGAATCCCGCCTGGTCGAGAGAAATACGGTCTTGTGATGTGACCTTCTTGACCAAGTGGGGATAGACTCTCTTGGCAGAGCCGAAGCGATACTTCAAGGCCTTGAGGGCATTGGTGTACCCAGCCTCGGAAGTTGCATGTGACTTTACGATCTGCTCAGCTTCTCCTCCTTGCATGGCTTTGAGGAGGAAGCATACCTTCTCACGTTCGGAGTAAGCATCTCCTGCTCTGTCGAGAGCAGCCGTGAACAGCTCGTGGAAGTGGTGCCAGTCAGGTGGATGTCCTGAAAATGTTGGCAGGTCTAGTTTGAGCTTTGTCCCATGATAGGAAGTGGGTCTTTCCATGGTGGAGACCGCTGAAGGTGGAGTACGTCCCTCCGCGGCAACTAGGCCATCTTGGAGTGCGGTGAGACCTTCTCGAAGTTGTGCTAAGAGAGAGCGAATTGGTTCGTCTTCTGAGCACAGAAGGGTTTTCTTGTCTAGGGCAGCAACCTCCTCCCTGAACTCTATGAATGATTGTCGATAGTAGGGAGTGGAAGTGTCCTCTAGAGCAAGAAGAGAGGTCAGCCTTCTGTTGAGGCTAGACGCATCGGCCCATGCCTCGAGCTTGGTCTTTAGATTGACAAAGCCTTGGCGAATGGAATAGTGAGTTTCGTCTCTGGCTTCTCGTTCGTTAGATTCGACATTGAGAGCAGATTCGTCCTCAGCCATGAGGTCTTCGATTTTATCCTGGAGGGCTTCGTGGAGTTTGACCTCGCTTTCGAAGTCCGCCTTGAGTGAGGAGATCCCTGGAAGGGAGAGTTCTCTTACGTTTTTGGCTTGTAGAGCCAATAAACGACGCTGTATTCGGGTGATTTGTCCTCGACGGTGTCCTCTTTTTCGTCTGAGCGTTTCGATTTCAGGCGATGCTGTGTCGTCCATGATGATCCAGGAGAGAGTGAGTGAGTCGTTGAAGAGAAGAGTAGGTCGACAAACGAAATAGCAAGTAGATAGCTACGTAGTAACTGCACTCGACTCAAAAACAGAAAACGACCGAACGAACGAACGATTAGAAAGGCAATAACTCTGCCACAGTATGGTCTTCGATAACCCAAAGAGCTCAAGCACTGGCCTTCTTACCCAGAGTAAGATATCCGGCTCGAAGGACCAATGTTCGGGAGGCGTAAATTCCCGAGCTCGGTGGGCAGGTCTAAGCTAGCTCGTAGAGTAAACAAAGCTAACCAAACCTAAAGTGAAAGGCTTGAAGGACCAGGAAGACAAGACCTGAGACCAAGGAAATATACCCAACGCAGCCGCTGTCACTTGCGCAATTGCAGCCTTGTCAAATACTCCAAAAGCAGTTATACTCCCAGTTACCCCAAGAGTTTCAGGCTTTAAACTTGTCTACAAGAATGGCATACAATTCACAGAACATTAAATGCAGACTGCCTGAGCAAGTCTGCTATGGGTTGGTGTGGTACAGAATACTACAAGAGTAATGCATACGAATAGTTTCTAATTGAGTATGATTGATCATGAATATTGTCAAGTTCAATGAGTGTGTATGGCTATGAAGATGCATGATGACTTGGCTTGAAGTAGTTCTTGTTCAGTCCGAGCAGGAGAAACCTGAACAGTTTGTATTGCCCTCATTCAGATCTAACGGCTTTCAATCTTAGGTAATTCTACATTTCGTTTGTTTTCTCTGTCTTTGGTTCTTCTAATTCTTTTCTTTGGCATGATCAAATCTTTCTCCATTGGGTTTACAATTTCATTTGATTATTTAACTATGGGTGCTTTCATTGGCTTTATTATGTTCGTGTCAATTCAATTTTCTTCTCATCTTTTGATGTCTTCATTTCCTTCCTTGTTTGTGTCATGTTACTTTCACTTTTAACTTCCTAGATCAGTTGTCCTTCTTTCCACTGCATATCAGCAATTCATTGTATAATTGCATTATCTTAGTAGCATCTCCTGTTCTTGTAGTACTGGTAACTGGCACTTTCCATGCCTTCCTTGTGAGTCCTGTCCGACTGGCTCTTTTTCATACAGGCATCTGCCACTGTACATCTGTTATCAATATTTTCTCTCCTTGTTCAATTTCCTTTGCATGGTCCTCTATTCCCTTATGTTCTCTTTTCCCCTAACGCTTTTCTCTGTATTGAATTCCTCTTTCCTCACAGCTTTCATTTCCCACATGTCTTTTTCTTCCCTCTTGTCCTTCCCTTCCCTCTAATCCGTGTCTTCCCTCCCATCCTTGTCTTCCCTCTAATCCTTGTCTTCTCTCTCATCCTCTCTTCTCTACCCTCTCTTCCCTTTTATTCTTCTCTTCCCTTTCATCCTTCTCTTCCCTCTTATCTTTTTCTTCCCTCACATCTTTGTCTTCCCTTACATCCCTTGCTTCTGTCTCATATTTTCTGCCATTACAGTGACCATCAACTATACTCCATCTTTCGCTTCTCTAAGTTCTTCTTTTCCCTTGTACCTTCAATTTCCCTTGCATCTTGTGTCCAAGTGTGTACACAGTACACTGATCTACGTTGTCTAAGACATGATGGAGTAGCTTCACTCATATTGAGTCTGCCAGTTTTCTCTGACCTTGTGACTTTCATTTCATCCATAACACATAGCTCTTCTTCATGCTTCATTGCATAACATTCCTGGAATGCTTCCTCAAGAAAACTATCCTGAGGAGGCAAGAATAAATACTCCGATGAGAAATACACCATTGAGGGAGACACCTAATAATTATACAGACATATTGAATAGCCTTGATTTGTTTGTTTTATCTCTCCATTGTATCTTCTTGATTCAGGGTTATCTTAGCTCCATCCAGGCTACACACACAGAATACCATGTTTATATTATAATGGTTTAATTGTAAGCATATAATAATGTGTAACCTTGACATATTCCATGCCCTCTTAGATGCAAACCCTATTGCTATGCTACAGTCTCGCTCTAACTGATTATAACAGAAATATTGTTTTTCAAAGATAAATTTGCGGAGTAAAAAATTCCATCGATAAAAATAGAATCCTTGAAAAAAAGAGAATTTCGGTTGATCTGTTGAGAGTGAGACTGTAGCACAGCAGTAACCTTTGACTACAGAATTTTAGACGTTGCAGGACGAAAGATCGAGGAGCCATTAGAAAGAACGAGAGCGCAGACCGAAGAACTAGAACTCGTACCACCGCAGCAGGCGTGGCTGAGGAGTAGGTGGAGTTTATGCAACGTAAGTACTACCATACTCTTAGTGCCGGAGCCGACCCATTACCTTCTTTGTTGGTTTACTTCCCACCCTCTCAACAAAGACGGTAAAGGGTCTGCTTTGCCAGACTACATTACACTTACTCCACGAACATTCCCTTGATTTCTACTTCCCGAACTTGACAAAATTCCTTAACGGAGTGGCCAGACTAAGCTTTGAGGAGATCTGAAACGGACGTGATTCCCAGAGAATTCACCGGTGTTAACCATGGCTAAAAGACTTGGCTTGTCTAGATCCTTTAGAAGAGATTCAAAGTTACAACACTATTTCTTAGACCAGGTAGTACCAACTGGGAAGACACTTGGAACAGGTTCATATGGCTCAGTATTAGAAGTAAGTGGACTGTTCTAACTTAGCAGCTAAAGGAAAGCTTGGAATACTATTGTCCTTAGCTAGAAGTTTGCATGGATTTTCAAAATGCTTGGAAAACCATACCCAATTTTGTTTCCTTCATTTATTCTTCTGAAATAACTGCATCAAAGCAAAAAATTTGTTCAGTGTCTACTACTACTATAGGTTCATTGAACACTGTAGATATTGAGTGAAAAGCGGTAAACTGGTAGCGATATATCAGCCTCACATAACAAGGCTTCTGACCACTACGATGAGCTGCAGTTAAATGTGGGGTGTGGCTGAATTGTTTACTTACAAGTGGGATTCGACGAAACCCCCCTTGGCTATGGATATGATTAGATCACAGTGTCATTATGAAGCTCATGCATCAATGGTACCAAGTTCTCAATAGAAGTTTAAATCTTTGTACTTTATTATGTGCTATCAAATAATATTGACTTTAATACTAAACCTAAGCCTGATTTAATTTATTTAATTAGTACATGATGGTATTATTTCAGGTGAAGTATAGCAAGATTTTGTGTGCTGCCAAGCGTATGCACGAACTATTACTGGATCCTGGTAATGAAGGAGTTCGAGAGACTGTAGTCAGATATCAACGAGAATGTCAACTCATGGCTGGTCTTCGACATCCTAACATAACACAGTTCCTTGGTCTGTGTTTCCTTGAGGGATCTGAATTACCTTTACTGGTGATGGAAAGACTGGAAATGAGTGTGGACGACCTCCTGGAGTGTTCCCCGAATATTCCACTTGCAGTCAAGATTTCCATTCTTACAGACACAGGCAGCGGTTTAGTTTATTTGCATAGTCGAGGGCCTCCCATTGTTCACAGAGACCTGACTGCAAGGAACATCCTCCTCACATCATCTCTGACAGCTAAGATCACAGACATGGGAAACTCTCGCATGGTAACTTTAAGACAAACTCAACTAGCCCAATCACTCTCAAAGAATCCGGGGACCACTGTGTACATGCCACCAGAGGCTCTCAGCGAGAGCCACAGATATGGCCCATCTCTAGATGTGTTCTCATTCGGACATCTTGCTCTCTATATACTCACACAGGTAAAATGAACTTGAATATACAACATACACAATTAGTGCAATTCTGTTTATAATTCGATTCATGATTTTCTTGGTACTGTGTGTAAGTGTTCCGTGTTATAGTAAATAAATGTTCACTAATATTGATCTAGTTAATTAAAACTATCATGTGCATAATTAATTAGATTGTCATTTTGACATCATCAACATTCCAAATTTTTCTAAGCAAACTTGTTTTTACTATGTCTCCTTGGCTTAGTTAAACTCTTTCTCCCCATACTCACTGTTGTCTGATTCATGTGTCCTATTAATGTAACCATCTTCACCATTTACCAGCTTTGTTCCACATTTATTTGTATACAATTAGTTGAGTATACACTACTAAATGCTACTACTGTCCATTACCCAATGCAGCCTGGCCCACTTTTACTGGTGAGAGTGATTCTATTACTAGTCAGAGCAGGTCCTTCATGTTGTTCTCCCTACTCTATGCTCTACGTTCGTAGTTTGGACCGTTGTACCATTGTCCCAATAGTTTGTGAACTAAGCATGAGAATAATCTTGATAGTGAATTATTGTGATGTTTGTTGATCATGACTCAAGATATATATTTTTATTATGTTTATTAACTATCACACGAGAATCAGTTCATTTTTTCATAATTGTTTAGATATTTCCAGGAGAGCTGCTGTTGGCTACACGTTCAGATCCTCACAATTATGGTCAACTTATTGGTCGTTCTGAAGTAGAGCGTCGTGAGGAGTACATGGACAACTTGAAGGATCAGTTATTGAAGTCTTATCCTGTTCTAGTAAAGATGGTGACTAATTGCCTGCACAATACTCCACAAACAAGACCTACTGCTGAGCAACTACTGGAGACATTAACAGCAGTACAGGATGCAATGGAGAACATACATGGAGGGAATCTGCGGAGGACTCTCAACATAACCAATGTGTTAATCATGAAAGAAACAAAAGAAAAGAATAGAAGAATAAAAGAACTCGAGGTAATATCAATATGTGAACTACTGTAATTTGTTAAAATCTACCAAATAGTAATTACAATAATTACATTACTTTACTTTGTGCATGTTATGTTATCACAGAGTACATACTTAAACACTCATATCAAACAATTCAGCTTAGCTATATATTAAGGCTTTAATCCTTCTCACCCAGAGATAATTTTATGTGTTATTTTATAAGTAGTTACTCTAAAACTTAAGGTTATCATAAACAGTAGCTTCTCAACTCTACAAAGGTATTGCTCTAATATTGTTAGCTTTTCAACTTTTTTGCAATGCTATATTAATATTATCAGTTTTAAATGTAGTGTCTTTGTTTTATGTGTTATATTATTAGATTTCTGAAAACAGATTAGAAACAGAAAATAAAGAATTGACTGAAGACATTACAAAATCAGAAAGTAACAGAAAATTGCTTGAATCTGTAAATACACGACTCATTGGAGAGAAATATCAACTGAAGACTGAGAACAATCAATTGAGGAACCAAATGGCAGCTGAAAGATCTCATTACAAAGAAGAAAAGCTTCATCTAGAATCTCGCCATCAAAGAGAGAAACAACGTCTCCAATCTGAAGTGGAGCGACTAACAAAGGAACTGGAGCATATCACAACAGTGTCTATTAGCAAGAAATCATTAGTAAGTATATTGCATTCATACCAACAGTATTTTATTGAAATTAATCTGATGTATATAAATAATGTATGAGAATATTGTACAAATAACAATGTAGTCATCAGGCTTTAAGATGATGTATGTATATAATTAATTATTTATATTGTAATATGTATCAAAATTGTCAATAGCATGTAGACAATAGCATGTAAAGAGTAACTATGGCAACAATATAATTTTTTATTTAATGAACATAGTGTGCAATTGACGTAAACAGTATTCTTTACTTAAAATACTAACTATATGTGACAGTCTACGGGAAAAGGGGGCACTTCACGCAAAAATTAAAATTGAGATATAGGCTCCAGAAATAAGTCATACGAAAAATTCTTTCTTTCTCCTATTTTTGTTTTTTGCAGAATTAGTCTTAGTGACCTTTACTCTAAGTCTACGCCAAATTTCAAATGCTGAAACAACTTAAAAGACCCCAAGCGTGCCGTGGAAAGACAAGCTACTTTATATTCTCTCTCGTTCTCGAAGTACAATAAACGGGGAATGGGCGGAGTTTCGAACAAGCAGCTAAAAAAAAACGGCATAGCTTTGAGAATAGTGCATGCAATCTACAGCTTACCTCTGGTTGAAAGTTTACCACTACATGGAGTAGAGTAGCCAAGGATTCCGACAAGACAGGCTGTGAGATGCTCTGAATGCTAAAAAGAACTGTACGCAAACTTGGTTAGTCGCCGTTAAAAAGCGGCTGTACGATTTAATTGCGTATGCGGAGTACGCCGTTAAGTATACGGAAACATTAATTATACCGGAAGTGGAAATTCAATTTATGTTTTCTCGATTTCTAGTTCAATTGCTTTGCTGAATACAGCCCAGTTCAACTGCCAGTTTCTCTGCGCGTCGAAGGTTTTACCCTCCAGTATTTTAGCACTAAGTTGAGATAAATTGTAGCTTTTTATTAGCATAAAAAACTCAATTTTTTTGGTTTAAGTGAAGTGCCCCCTTTTCCCATAGACTGTCACATATAGACATAAATAATACCATAGAAATTTACTACAGATAATGTATTTGTTCATTAGATGTATTCTCTCTTTCACAGGCTTTTTTAAACAATTCAGAATTAAAAATATTTGGTCGCCGTTGAATTTTTCTACTCATCTATATTATCACTTCACAGATTCAAAAATTCAACGAATAATAAGAATCTTTGAAAAAAGAGAAATTTTGTTGGTCTGTTGAGAGTGAGACTGTAGCATAGCAGTACCCCTTAACAGTATAAATACAGAATTGGAACGTTTGTTCTCCAGTTGGTTGTCATAGGTGGCAGAGCGCTTGTGCGCTATATAAGTGGTCCTGGGTTCGATTCCCGGTGGCGACCAAATATTTTTAATTCGGTATTGTTTAAAAAAGCCTGTGAAAGAGAGAAAATACATCTAATGAGTAAAAGAAGGCTGTGAAAAAAATTGTGAAATGTATTTGTTTATTATTTAGACAGTTCCACTAGAACTAGACTGGAGGTGTGGTCCTGACATGCCAGTGACTATGAGTCTTTACATCCAATCAGTAGAGATAAATGATACAGTGTATGTTGGAGGAGGAGGGACTGACAGACTTGAGAACGATTACATATTGATGGCCTATAACACACAGTCCTGCCAGTGGCATACTCTACCTCCATACAGAACCAGGTATTTTGCTATGACTACCATTAACAACAAACTAGTTGTGGTTGGAGGAATAAATAAAGATCGTTCTGGGAGCAGTGAGCTAGGAGAGTGGCAGCCTGACAGCAAGCAGTGGACACATCCCTTTCCTCCAATGTCTACACCTCGCTATGTGCATTCAGCTATTTCATATAAACATTGGCTGGTGGTGGCTGGTGGTTACCATGGAGGTCGTTTACAAGCTAATGTTGAGGTACTTGATGTATCCAACATGCAGTGGTTCACTAGACCATCTACACCAACACCATGGAGGAGCATGAAGTCTACTACTATAGGAGAAACCTGGTACCTCATGGGGGGATTGTATGCGGGTGCAAGTTTGTGTCCTGATGTCTATAGTGTATCTCTGGATGCTCTTGTTTCACACTCCTCATCAGACAGTTCCAACTGGAACAAACTACCTTCACTCAACTGTACGCTATCCTCTCCAGTCAACATTGGAGGATCTCTTCTGGCAGTCGGTGGTGTGGACTTGAAGAATGAGAAGCCAGTGTCCACCATCCAGCGCTATGTCCCTGAGACTAATACCTGGGTCCAGGCTGGACAGCTACCACATGCAGCATTTACCTGTACCTGTATCATGACATCAGACACGGTCCATGTTATGGGAGGATATGATGGGAATAGCAGACTTAAAACATTGAGTACTTCTATTGTGCACTAATAAATATCTTTGTTTTTATGGATTTGTTTAGTACAAGTTAGCTATTATAATTTTAAAAATGGTTTCTATGGTAACTGTTTATATGTTTTCTAAATAATAAAAAGCAAATAATTATATTATAGAATTATTATAGAAGCATGGTTACAACGTACACAATGGATGTAGCCGAGTAGCTAATAGTACAATACTCACTAAATTTATAGTAGCTAACAATTGTTGCATACATACACTCCATAACATACAGTTTTTACTATGAATTACTTTGGATACACTTGTGTGTGGGTTCCCTGTCATGTGAGGAGTCATAATTAGTGTTTGGGCATAAATCCCAATCTTCCTCTTAGGTGCTCACACAGAGAGTAATGGGTCAAACTCAGAATTGGCTCAACTGCCAGCTCTCAGAGAGCTTGTCATGCGCAGGGCTAATTAAAGATGTGACAATTGTCCACCAAGTCCAAATCTAACTTAGCTTTAGTATAAGCTAAACTATCTACAAACTACAAGCTAAGCATGAAACTTGAACATGAGAGTAAAAAAAAAAAAAAATGAGTTGATATGCATACCAGAGTGATAAAACAGTACAGTCCAAAAGTGAGCACTGACCGATGGTAAAACCACACACCAGTTCTTTACTTCCAGTCAACAATAAAAAGTGACAGTGACAATTAGACTGAGTATGTGTGGTGCGGTAGAATACGAATTTATATATAAATGTCATCTCTCTCTCTCTCTTGGCCTGACTAGGAGGCCTGGACCTGATAGTTGTTCACTTTGCTTTTTTAAGGGGTGGGGGCTGGGTAGGATATTAGCTATTCTTACAATAACCATAACTATTTGCAGAATTTGAAAACACAACTGTAGGGTGTATTGGTTACAACAAGTCCATAATTTTCACTTAGAAATATTTCCAGTACTCCATTTCATGATCTACGTATATGTCTGTGGTTTATAAGTAATAAACACAATCAAAACATATGAAACGCCCTTAACAAAAGAAAAGGAAAAGAAAAACTGCCATACATGGTGTATGTTTTGCTGTTGTTGTTTAAGTCTCATTTGGGTCTTACTTTTGGTTGTTAATTACACTTTGTAGCTCCACCTATCACTCATGGAACTCTGTTTATGCTTTATACTTGAAAATATACAGATTTCCTGAACTTTTGATGCTTCAGGAAATGTATAGGATAGTTAGTTGTCATCTTTCCTGCACATGTTGTATACCATCCATGCCAAGTTTCACTGCTTCAATCCTGTAGCTTCAATCCCTGGAAGATGCCTATTGTCGTCCTCGCTTGGTGTATCCACATCACATCAAAGCCATTCTTGCCAATGATCATTACTCTTACGATCGCCGTGGTCTTCGCAGAATGAGGGAGACATTAGAGATCCATCTTCGGGGCCTTGAACGTTGCAATGGAAACACCTTAGAACAATTTCTTGCAGCTGTTATAACTGAAAGATTTGACAAGAGAGTGAAGCATGAATGGTCAACTCACACTGCAGACTCAACCAATCTACCAACAATTAGAGAAATTTTAGACTTCTTCACATAAAAGAGAATTCAGCCTTGATGACGACCCGTCTGTTCAGGGGGCATAAGTTCCTGAGCTCAATTAGGGGTGTGGCCTGAAGTGAGGGCCACAAGGGGTGAAGAACCAGGAGATTACGGCCTAATGGCACCAGGAAAGCAAAGTTACTATTCGCCTCGCGACTACTTTCACTATGTCCCAAAAGCGCGCACTCCCTACGGTGTCTTATAAGGTTTAGGTTATCTGATCACAAAAGAGTACATACGTCTACAGAACATTATAAGGAAAGGGATGATATAATTTACGTGTGGGTTTAATGTTCATGAATATGATTTGCGTGACGACCAATAGGTAAGTTGTAAGTGATAATTGTTATTGTAGATTGTTCTCCTGTGGTTGACTTGTTTGGTCCTCCACTGTTGTGGAGCGACCCGAACAGACTGGGGGGGGCGAGGGGTTGGAAGGCTTAGCGTCTTCCATGAAAGGAATTAAGTGAACTGTGGCCCTCTGCAACTTCCTGCCGTTGCATAGCACCTCCACGACCCGTGTGATGCCGTCATCCCCGGGAAGGGTTCTTGTGATTCTGGCCAGGGGCCACTGCCTGTAAGACAGAGAGTCCTCCCGAAGAAATACAACGTCTCCTGTCTTGAACTGTCGAGGTCGCTTATTCCAGACATGTCTCTGTTGTAAAGACTGTAAGTATGATGTCTTCCACTGGTGCCAGAATTCTTGTGACAGACGTTGTGTCAATTGCCACCTCCGAAGTGTTGACAGTTTTGATTGTGATGCTTGCAGAGTGGGTGGGGCTACCATGGGTCGTCCTATGAGGAAGTGCCCAGGTGTTAGAGCCAAATCATCTGGATCCGTTGATTCAAGTGGAGTGATGGGGCGTGAATTCAGCACAGCTTCAATTTCCACTAGTATGCTTGAGAGTTCATCCGTCCGCAGAAGGTGTGACTGAATGAGTTTCCGCATCAGCCGCTTCATGTTTTTCACGGCTGCTTCCCATAGTCCTCCCATGTGTGGAGTCCTTGGTGGGATGAAATTCCATTTAAGGTTGTTGATTGAAGTGAAGTGCGAGATTGCTCCTTTTGATGATAGTAGCAGTTGTCGGATGCGTTGAAATTTGTTATTGGCTCCCACGAAGTTCGTGCCGTTGTCCGAGAAGATTTCCGATGGGGTACCTCGTCTTGAGCAGAACCTTCTGAGGGCAGCCATGAACTCCTCTGTAGTGAGGTCCAGACAGAGTTCTATGTGCACTGCCTTTGTTGTTAGGCAGATGAAGATGCAGGCATACGATTTCACCATGACTGGCTTGCGGGTGTGACCTCTCCTTGTGATGAAGGGTCCCGCGAAATCGACGCCAGTGAATGAGAAGGGTGGGGCTGGAGTCGTCCTGACTGAAGGTAAGAGTCCCATGGTTTGATGGACTCCTCTGTCGTATGCCCTTTGACATCGAGGACACTGGCGACTTAGTCCCTTGAGGTAATTCTTGAGTCCTGGGATGTGATAGTTGTTGTTGATAATTGATAGGAGAGTGTTGACTCCTGGATGTAAATATCGGATGTGCAGACTTGATAGTAAGAGTTTGGTCAGAGATGATCGAAGTGATAACGCAATCAGCTTCAGTGGTTGCCTTGAGTCCCTGAAGTCTCTGATCCTGGTTGAGAGAAGCAATGGTCCTGCGTTGTCTCTGGTGATTTGATATTTCCGAAGGGCGTGTCCTTTTGGAAGGGGCGTGTCCCGTTCGACTGCCTTGAAGGCCTCTGGAAAATATTCCATCTGCTCAAGTGAGAAGAGCTGATTCTTGGTAGTGTTTACTTCCTCCGTTTGAAGGTGAGAAGTTTTGCGCCTTTGTTCGGCTGATAATCTGGAATTGTTTATAAACCTCTTGCACCAGGAGACGACTCTGATCATGTGATCAAAGCTTGAGAAGTCGTCCCATAACTTCCTGTTTGTGGAAGCTGGTGCCGAGAGAATTGCCACCTTGATCTCGGGGATGTTTTCTGGTAGCTGGAATTGAGGTGTTGGCCATAATTGTTGTGGCTGCTTGATCCAGGGCGGACCTTCCCACCATAAGTCTGACTTGACTAAGACGTCTGCTGGGATGCCTCTGCTGAGCATGTCCGCTGGATTGAAGGCTGATGATACATGTCGCCATTGAGCGTTGGGGATGAGTTGATTGATGTTTTGCACTCTGTTGGCAACGAAGGCATTGAGTGCATTGGGCGATTTTCGAAGCCAACAGAGTACAATGGACGAATCGCTCCAAGCGATTATGGATTGAATGTCCAATAGTTTCGAACAGTAGTTCAGCAGTTTGGCCAGCATGTAAGCTGCGGTGAGCTCGGCTCTGGGGATTGTAAGTCCCTTGAGCGGAATGACTCTGGCCTTGGATATGATTATGGAAGTCGTTGACATACCATTGCTATGTGTTAGCTTCAGGTAGACGACTGCTCCATATGCCTCCTGTGACGCGTCGGCGAATCCATGTAGTGACTGACTGACTACGTCTGACTTGGAGGAATACCTGCGAGGTATTGGGTGTGAAGTGATTGTATCCATTTGTGCTAACCATTGTTTCCATGAATCTATCACCTGATCTGGGGGCGTGGCATCCCATCCCAGTTGAAGTTGCCAGAGTCTGCGAAGTAGGACTTTGCCCACAATGGTAACTGGGGAAAAGAACCCAAGAACATCGTAGACTTTTCCTAAGTTGGAGGCGATGGTTCGTTTGGTGACGCATTGATCAGCAGAAACTTTCGGTGTAGCAATGGTGAAATTGTCGGAGGAAACATCCCAATGTAGACCTAGAGCCTTGATTGGCTTGTCAGTCGGTGCTATTAGGAGATTCTCCGTTTCGATGATGTCAGTTGGGATGGTTGATTTGAAGCTGTCGTTGCTCGATCGCCACTTGCGCAGAGTCATGCCTGCTATGTTGAGCAAGTCACAAAGTTCTGTTCTGATCCGAACAGCTTCCGCCACAGTGGACGCTCCTGATAGGTAATCATCCACGTAAAAGGAGTTAAGTATGGCTTTGCTTGCTGTTGGATGTGACTCAGCATGTGTCTCGGCCAAGTGTCTGATGACTTGTGTGGCTACGTAGGGTGAGCAGCGAACTCCAAAGGTGAGTCGATTCATCCTCAGATCCTTGATCGTGCCATGGTCGTCCCTCCAAAGGAAACGGTGATAATCCTTTTCCTCGGGATGGAGCTTGACCTCTCTGAACATCTTGCTGATGTCGGCAGAGAACCCAATGGTGTGAGTCCTGAACCTCAGCAAGATGTCAGATAGCAAGGGATAGAGGTTAGGGCCTTGTTGAAGAGTGTCGTTGAGTGAAGTTCCGCTACTGGATGGAGCAGAGGCGTCAAACACAGGCCGTACCTTTGTGGTGGTGGACGATTGTTTGAAAACACCATGAACTGGAAGGTAATAATGAGGTGACGTCATTTGTTGTGTCGGAACCTCTTCAGCATGTTGTAGGTAAACGTACTCAGAAAGCGCAGCCTTGAACTCTGCTTTCTTGTTCAGTGATTGGTCGTTCCGGAGATAACGACGCATGGCCAGATTTCGAGAGCTGCCAAGAGCGGGTGGATTGTTGACTCTGGGCAGTTTCACGATGTATCTGCCATCGGTATCGATCTTGTGGGTGTCCAAGAAGTGCTGAGTGACTTCTTCGTCTTCGGAACACAAGTGTGAGAGCTCTGGAGTACGATCCAGTTCCCACAGGAAGGACAAGTCCTGATGAAGGTTATCTTAGATGTGTGTATCTGAAACACAGATGAGTCGTTCGGTGAATGATCTAATGGGCCAGTGATGGTCCATCCGAAAATGGTGGGTTGGGCTGCTATGTCGGAGTTAGCACCTTTGGTTATGGAGCCGACCACACATTTGTTATAGTCGACACCTCCAATTAGCACGTCCAACTGCCCGCCAAATTCGGGATCTGCTAGTGGAAGTCCTTGTAGATGGGCTTCTGCTTTGATGTGCTCTATATTTGATGGTGTTGGAGCTTCTGGTAAGTTCTTGACCACATTGAACTTGGTCGTTATGCTTTTGGTTTCGTCAAGATTGGATTATAAGGTCAACTCGACGAAGTGCTTGCTGACTCCACCGCCACAAGCGCCTGAGATTGTTAGACGTCGTGGATGTCTCTTGAGGTGAAGTCGAGAAGCTAATTTCTCTGTGATGAGAGAAGAGGAGGCTCCTGTGTCCAGAGCTGTTCTGACAAGTCTCTCTGTCTCCGTGGCTGACCTTTGTTATGACCGTATGCAAAAATGAAACTTGCGGAGGCGTTTGTTGATCAGCTACTGGGGCTGATTTTCTCGACTGATCCACAGCCATGAAGATGGGAGCGGAAGCCGGAGCTGATGAGTTTGATGATTGATTGTTTGAGAAGCGATGGAGGAGAGTATGGTGTCTCCCATTGCACTCCTTACAGGTGAAGGTAGAGGAACACTCTGGGGTCGTATGATTTAGACCTAGACAGTTGACGCATCCCTTCTTGTCCTTCACGTATTTGTGCCGGCGTGCTGGGTCATATCCCAGGAAAACCGGGCACCTGAACAATTTGTGTTGCTCCTTGCACAGAGCGCACACTGTTGAACTGATCTTGGAGGCAGCTGATGGTGCCTTTTTGGATGACGAACTCTGAGCAAATGGTCGATCATCCAGTGTGAGTGATTGGATGTTGTTCTCTAACGGTTCTAAGAACGCTGTGATATCTGCTAGAGAGGGAACGTCGGACACTGTCTTGTAAGATTTGGTCCACTCTTCCCTTAGATTGTGGTCAAAGTTCTCAAGAGCCAATGAGGCGGCAAATTGAGATATGTCCACGCACTTGAGCTCCTGCATAGCTTGCAACGGAAGTATGTATTTCTCCCGATAGCGAGCGAAGCCCTGTTGATTGAAAGAGATGATGAGGAAACTTTCTTGGCTGAGCCGAAACACTGTACCAAAGCTTTGATGGCCTTTTGATAACCATCTTCAGCAGTGGCATGAGACTTAATGATCTGTTCGGCCTCAGGACTCTTCATCGCTTTGATCAGGAAGCAAGCTTTCTCTCTGTCTGAAAAATCATCGCCTGCTCTGTCCAAAGCTGAGGTGAAGAGCTGATGGAAGTGCAGCGGATGACCCGAGAAATCTGGAAGATCCAGTCTGAGTTTGCTGCTTCTGGATGGCCTGGGTGCCTCTGACGTAGATGTGTCAGCGGCTGAACCTTGGGCTTCCACAAGTAGTGTCCCAATGTGACCTTTAGAACATCTGCTTGATGCAAGATGTCTGAGTGGAGATTGTTGGATTCCTCGCCTGTCTTAACCTCTTTGGTGATCTGTTCTTCTGTGATTCCAACCTTAGCCTCCAACAACTGCTCACATCTGTACTGAAGAGCTTCATGTAACTTCTTCTCTTTGTAGAGATCATCGCGTAGTTTGTTAAGATTATACGACTGCAGCTCCTTGAGAGGAGTGAGGGCAAATTCATCCAAACGCTTCTTAAGGCACGTGATTTTGCCCTTATGGGCTGATCGCTTGGCTTTAGCTGTCTTCCAGTTAGTAATGGCTGAGATGGCTTGGAAGTCGTCCATGTCCTTGTTGACTGCGACTGGTTGTCAATGTGTTGACAATTGATAGACACCTCGGATGTGTCAATGAGGATTTCTGACACTTGTCTGACTGAAGTGTGAAACCTCTTGCTTGTCATTTCCTTCGTGATGTCTGCAGAGAAAAAACTGCATTTTCTCTGCAGACCCGCTGGTTTTCCTATGCTCTGGTGGAGAGTATCTCCACTCAGGGGAAAACCTCGTCGAAATCGATCGAACGAACGTGAAGTGAAGGGACGAGTTGCGCGAAGTGATGGGCGCGAAGTGAAGACTTGTGATGATGATGATGATGGACTAATGAAGACAATTGCTGCTGTGGCGTAGTCAAACAAACGAACAATCGACTAGTACTGACTGATAAACAATGCACTGTCACTCTGATTAGTCTAGCTGCAAGGCTTACAAACAAATTTCTAACAAACTGCTAAGTGAACGAACGAAATAGAATATTAGGAAGCTGCAAGACAAACGATGCGAATAGTGTGTTAAATAGATACTGAAAGAGCTGCTGGGCTCTGAATGACTGCTAGGTCTGGAACTTTGATATCAGATGGTGTGAGCTAGGTCACTGATCTTCCTTACCAAGACCACAATGATCCGGCTTGAAGGACCAATGTTCAGGGGTCGTAAGTTCCTGAGCTCAATTAGGGGTGTGGCCCGAAGTGAGGGCCACAAGGGGTGAAGGACCAGGAGATCAGGGCCTAATGGCACCAGGAAAGCAAACTTACTATTCGCCTCGCGACTACTTTCACTATGTCCCAAAAGCGCGCACTCCCTACGGTGTCTTATAAGGTTTAGGTTATCTGATCACAAAAGAGTACATACGTCTACAGAACATTATAAGGAAAGGGATGATATAATTTACGTGTGGGTTTAATGTTCGTGAATATGATTTGCGTGACGACGAATTGGTAAGTTGATTTATAATGTGTGTGCTAAGGTAAGCTAATGATTGTTGATTTGTGTTGATAGTGTAAGTGATCATTGTTATTGTAGATTGTACTCTTGTGGCTGACTTGTTTGGTCCTCCACTGTTGTGGAGCGACCCGAACACCGTCTATCAGATCTTTCTACTCCAACCAATCCAAGAAAACACAATCATCTCAACCTCCATCCAAACCTTCACATCATGTACTAAAAGCTGCTCCAGCTTCCTTTAAATGTCCAGTTTGCACACAGGAAGGTCATGCCATCTCCAAATGCCCAACCTTCCTTGAGTGGAACCAGGACAAGAGGCAAAAGGCTGTCAAGGATGCAAAACACTGCTTCAATTGTTTAAGCCACAAGCATGCCCTCAAAGACTGTCAATTAACCTACACTGCCGAACTTGTGGTGCCAAGCATCATATACACTGCTCCATTAAGAACCGTCTTCACCCACCTCACCTGATGCAAATGCCAGCGTCATCACCACCGATGAAGAAACTGCTGTACAACACGTGTCCACTCCTCCATCAGCCCTCCTTTCAACTGCTCTCACCCTGGCCAGCAATGGTGACTACCGACAGAAGGCCAGAGCTCTGCTGGATAGTGGAGCCTCTATCTCCTTTATGTCTGAACGTTTGGCCTCCAGTCTCAAGTTGAAGAGATATCCCCAGCGTCTTCAGATAGCAGGAGTCACGGGAGGAGCTGTAAGTAAATACCATGTTTTTGTTGACCTTGCCTCTTTGCTCTCCACAGATGCTGACAACAAAGTGAGAGTGAAATGTCATGTAGTGCCACTACTCCAATCCATACGACCTCCGAGAAACCCGCCTGAACTCCTCAACCTACCCTGTATTAATGGCAAACAACCCATTGCAGATCCTGCTCTTGGGGGTGAAATCGAACTGCTTCTTGGAATTGCAGACTGCGGTCGCTGTGCTCGAGGTCACCCTTTGTTATCAGATGATCGGGCTACCATGGCGAATCCTACACTGTTTGGCCGGACACTAGGAGGAGCTATACCTGACTCCTCCCTTCCAACCTCTATTCTTCGAGCACAGAGCAAGGAAGGTTCCTTGGATTCATTGCTCCAGCATCTCTGGTCCATGGATCAGACTCCAGACACCCGAACTCGTCACCTATTTACTGATGAATAAGATGCAGTTGCTCAATTTAAAGATACTTACAGGATCTTATCTGATGGGAGATTTTCTGTTAAGTTGCCTCGTTGCCAGAGACTACCAGCACTGGGCTATTCTCGACATCGCCGATTCATGTAGAATGAGAAATCTCTCAAGAATAAAGGAAGACTCCAGGAATTCAATGCTGTTCTCCGAGAGTACCCTGCTCTCTATCATGCAGAGAAAGTGCCAGATTCTGAGAGTGATCGGGATCCATCATCCACTTTCTACCTTCCAGTTCACGGCGTCTCCAAGGACTCATTCACCACCACCAAACTGCGGGCAGTTTTCGATGCCTCTGCCAAGTCGTCTAGTGGGGCATCTCTTAATGATCTCCTCCTACCAGGTCCCAATATGTATCCACTCCTCACTACCGTCCTAACTCGATTTCGTCTCCACCCCATTGCTGTCTCTGCGGACATCAGCAAAATGTTCTGGGAAATTCTGCTTGATGAATCCGACAGAGATTTACATCGTTTTTTCCTGAGAGATGAGGAAGGAAACATTGTCGATCATCGTATGAAAAGGCTCACATTTGGAGTGAAGTCATCCCCATACTTAGCCACGCAAGTTTTACTCCAAATTGCTGAACTCAATGAAGATAATTATCCATTAGCTGCCAATACCATAAGATCTTGTTTATATGTTGATTATTGTCTTACAGGAGCAAACACCGTCTCAGAGGCATATCAACTACACCGACAACTGTGCGACCTGCTTGCCTCGGCCGGAATGACCCTCCGGAAGTGGCAGAGCAACTCCCAACCTCTCCTTGATACTATTCCGGAACAACTTCGAGAGTCAGCTGACCTTCACATCTCTGATCCCTTGATGTCTTCTAAGGCTCTTGGGATTCACTGGAATGTCACCCAAGACCAGTTTCATGTTGCTGTCCCTCCTACTCCTGTTGATGTTGCTCCTAAGCGTACTATCGCCTCTACAACTGCAAAAATATTTTACATTCTCGGCTTGTTGTCACCCATCATCATCACTGCCAAAATCCTCCTCCAGCAGCTCTGGAAACTCCATCTTGATTGGGAAACACATGTTCCTGACACAATAGCCACTGAATGGAAACGTTGGATTAGCACCGTCCCACCAATTGCCTCACACCCGATAAACCGACGCCTACGACCTCTTGATGTGCCAATTCTTTCCCACCAGATTCATGGCTTCTCTGATGCCTCTGCTAATGCTTATGGTGCTGTTGTCTATTTATGCACTGTCTATCAAAATGCGGACATTTCTATTGTGTTCATCACCTCCAAAGCTCGAGTCTCACCTGTACGTCCAGTAACCATTCCACGTCTTGAATTGACAGCAGCTTATCTACTCTCAAAACTCCTTCTCACTGTTTCAACTGACTTGAACATATCTATCCATGATGTTTACGCCTGGACGGACTCTACCATTGTTCTGTCCGGGGTAAACAAATCACCAACTAACCTCAAAGTCTTTGTGGCCAACCGCATTGCTTCCATCCAAGATGTTATCCCACCTCGTCAGTGGCGTCATGTATGTTCAAAAGATAATCCTGCAGATCTAGCCAGCCGTGGAGTATCTACTTCAGACTTACTCAACTCCACCCTCTGGTGGCTCAGTAATCCTGCCATCAAGGACACCACTGAAACTCGGGCCGCCATCACTTCCACTATTCAAGTCTCCCGTCCATCTAATGACCTCTGGACTCATTACTCTTCATTCAACCATTTCATTAGGATCCTGGCTTGGGCACAACGTTTTATCACCAACTCACGCAAATCTCGTGAGCATCGTAATTTGTCAGCCATCCTGACACCTTCAGAGTGCCTACAAACAAAGAATTACCTCCTCCAACAAGCCCAGATGGATGTCTACTCTGTTTTCGAACACTTGCAGTCTGGCAAACCACTCCCACCCATCCTCTGAGCAAATATGATGTCCACCTTAGTCAAGACCAGTTACTCAGAATTGGTGGACGTGTCCGGAACAAACTCCTCCCCCAATTTTCTCATTCTCTCCTCCTTCTAAGCCTTAACCCTATCGTTCCTGAATTGTTTGGACGCACACGGAAAAATCTAATCGTCGACCGCAGAATAGAGCATTACCATTTTATTGTTTTAACTTGATGCTGGCTGGGAGAACCCCATAGCAACCATATATCACTAAATAGACTAAGACTTTGGGATTCCCCTCATTTTTTGATTGAGAAAATTGAGGCCCTCTACTAATACTTTAAAAAAAAAAAAGATTAATTTTTTTCCCCAAAAAATTCCACTTTACCCATCAATAAAAAAAACAAAAAAAATAGAAATAATATTGTTAGATGTACTTTATACCAACAAATTATTCATGATCCTATATAATGGCAACTTTATGATGTATTGTATGCGGTTTCGTACAGGATTTTTGTTTGGGGGGTGGGGGGGTGGGGCTCCGAGTGTACTTCACCACACCCATTTTTTGGAACCAACACTACTTTGATGCACATCTTTGTATAAGAGTCTATATCACACTGATGATCAGTGTTCGGTCCTATGCACTAAATGGCTCAGTTATGATAGGAACATAATGGGATACAATATCAGACTAAAAATAAATGCTTCCAAAATGTTCATTTTTATTCAACTCCCAAAATTCTAGGGGGGATCCCAGGGCTAGCCTCCCACTGTATGAACCCCTGGTGGTATGTATACTCCACACTGTCCATGAGAGAAACAATCATTGTATTGAGAAAGTGTAATTTGAAAATGAAAAGCAGTACAAGCACACATGTGGAATTCAACTTACCCGGCATGGATGGTGTCACAGACTGAACGATCCCTCCCAGGTTCTTGGAGCAAAGAAGCGGTTGTTTCAATGTGTTATGGAAGGCTACTGGGCTCAAGCAGTTTTTTGCTGCTTCTACAAAGCTCTGGAGATGATTGGATCCATAAATGAAGCTGCTGTGAAGAAGGTAACTTTTTTTTAAATTCGACGGAGAACCGATGTTGTTGTTTTTTGCCGAGGAAAAAATAAACGCAACTGCTGTGAGGTACTGTCGAAGCAGTCCTGGCTGAAAGCTATTTTAGATGCTTCTCCAATGCATTGGGCACCTGTGTATGCAATCTGAAGGTTCTAGCTATAAAGTAACTGTGTTTTTTTATTCGGAGAAGCCAACCGGTCTTCACCCGCTTAAAAGAGGGATCCGGAACGAAAGGGTTAAATCACCTTTATGTAAACTGTATGTTCGCACCTTACATGTATCTCTACATCACCCAGGTGTCTCTACCCTTTTGGTAATTCTAGCCGAAAATCATCATATACCTGGGTTGAAGAACTAACTGAAGCACATCAGCCGCTCCTGCCCACTGTGCCAAAGAGCTTATGTCAGACCTTCCAACCCAAAAATGGGACTGCTACCTTCCTTGCGTACCACTCCGGCTCCACCCTTTGACCGAACTGGTGTTGACTTTGCCGGACCCTTCCTGATTCACCGTGGGAACCCAAGGAACCCTGTAAGACTGAAGGTGTTTTTGTGTGTTTTATCACCAGAGCAGTGCACCTGGAGTTCTGCTCAGACTTGACGTCAGAAGCCTTCCTGACCACCTTACACAGGTTCTGTGCTCGACGAGGCACTCCCTCACACATATTCTCAGATAATGGCTCCAATTTCCTAGGAACCAAAGGGGAAATAGAGGAAGTCCGCCGCCTTCTCACCTCACGAGCCACTAGGAATGGTACCTCCCACTTGTCTACTACTCATGGACTTCAGTAGCACCTCTCTCCTCCTAGAGCTCCACACTTTGGTGGGCTCTGGGAAGCTGGCGTAAAGTCAATGAAGGTGCTTTTGCGGAAATTGATATCACCACGACCTCTCTCCGTTGAAGAATTGAGCACAGTTCTAATAGATGCCGAAGCTATCATCAACTCCCGGCCAATTATCCCACTGGATGCCACAGAATCTGATGGAACCACTGCCCTCACTGCTGGGCACTTCCTGATTGGACGCCCTTTGAAAGCTCCTACTCCTGCGCATGTCGACTCCTCCACTGACATCTCTCACCTTCGCCGTTGGAACCTTGTGCGACGACTCTCCAATGACTTGTGGCTTTTTGCGGAGTTTACATTTTTTGTCAATTGAAATTCACTATAATTATTTGAGTTGCTTAAGCACAGAAACTGTGGCATCATTCTTCAGACGACTTACTCTGAGCCAGAGCTGACCTTGCTCCCAGTATTTCAAACTTTTCCATTTTTTAAGTACAATAACAGAGTGGCCAACACTAACACAGCTGCTTAAATCCAACAATGAAGATCATCTTTTTAATCATATTTCTTGTAACAGAAAAAGAAAAAAAAACTCTTTTTATATTTATTGATATTGTGGACTGATCATTCTTATTTTCTCATCTTTTAAATGCTTGTATTAGCTATTCTAGAATTATTCCACTATGATATTTTGTGATTATAATTCTAGCAAATTTTTGTCTAAATTGTCTAACTACCTGGCGAATTAATGCAGTCACAATGCTAGAGAAATACATAGCTAGCTATAGGTCAGTAATTGATAGTATCTGGTACTGTGAGGTGATTATTTAGTTATACTGAACTCCAAACAGCAAAGCTATAGAAAATTGACAGCAATTATATTTAATTCACTTTAATTCATTTCATTGTAATTAAATTTATAGACAACTGTTTTAGAATCCAAAACTAACATTGTATGAGTTAATAATTAAAAATATTTCAGTGTTTTTTCCAACAATGGAGATCACATACCATAGTTTATCTAGTAGTAGTTTTAATTTTCTTGTCTATAATGTTTGTATTTCCCTCATTTTCAGGTCTAACGGGTTTCAATCTTAGGTAATTCTCATTTCGTTTGTTTTCACTGTCTTTGGTTCTTTTTAATTATTTTCCTAGGCATGATCAAATCTTTCTCCTTTGGGTTTACAGTTTCATTTGATTATTTAACTATGGGTGTAATTTTCATTGGCTTTATTCTTTGTATTAATGTTCGTGTCAATTCAATTTTCTTCTCATCTTTTGATGTCTTCGTTTCCTTCCTTGTTTGTGTCATGTTACTTTAATTTTTAACTTCCTAGATCTGTTGTCCTTCTTTCCACTGAATATCAGCAATTCATTGTTTAATTGCATACTATTAGTAGTGTCTCCTGTTCTTGTAGTACTGGTAACTGGCACTTTCCATGCCTTCCTTGTGACTCCTGTCCCACTGGCTCTTGTCCATACAGGAATCTCCCACCGTACATCTGTTATCAATATTTTCTCTCCTTGTTCAATTTCCTTTGCATGGTCCTCTATTCCCTTATGTTCTCTTTTCCCTTAACGCTTTTCTCTGTATTGAATTCCTCTTTCCTCACAGCTTTCATTTCCCACATGTCTTTTTCTTCCCTCTTGTCCTTCCCTTCCCTCTAATCCGTGTCTTCTCTCTCATCCTTGTCTTCCCTCTAATCCTTGTCTTCTCTCTCATCTTTCCCTTCTCTACCCTCTCTTCCCTTTCATCCTTCTCTTCCATTTCATCCTTCTCTTCCCTCTTATCTTTCTCTTCCCTCACATCTTAGTCTTCCCTTACATTCCTTGCTTCTGCCTCATATTTTCTGCCATAACAGTGTCCATCAACTCTACTCCATCTTTCGCTTCTCTTAAGTTCTTCTTTTTCCTTGTGCCTTCCATTTCCCTTGCATCTTGTCCAAATGTGTACACAGTACACTGATCTACGTTGTCCAATACATGATGGAGTAGCCTCACTCATATTGAGTCTGCCAGTTTTCTCTGATCTTGTGACTTTCATTTCATCCATAACACATAGCACTTCTTCATGCTTCATTGCATAACATTCCTGGAATGCTTCCTCAGGAAAACTATCCTGAGGGGGCAAGAATAAATACTCCGAGGAAAAATACACCATTGAGGGAGACACTTAATAATAATACAGACATATTGAATAGTCTTGATTTGCTTGTTTTATCTCTCCATTGTATCTTCTTGATTCAGGATTATCTTAGCTCCTTCCAGGCTACACACACAGAATACCATGCGTATATTATAATGGTTTAATTGTAAGCATATATAATGTGTACCTTGACATATTCCATTCCCTCTTAGATGCAAACCATATTGCTATGCTACAGTCTCGCTCTAACTGATTAACAGAAATATTCTTTTTCAAAGATGAATTTGCGGAGTAAAAAATTCCATCGATCGATAAAAATAGAATCCTTGAAAAAAAGAGAATTTTGGTTGATCTGTTGAGAGTGAGACTGTAGCACAGCAGTAACCTTTGACTACAGAATTTTAGACGTTGCAGGACGAACGATCGAGGAGCCATTAAAAAGAACGAGAGCGCAGACCGAAGACTAGAACTCGTACCACCGCAGCAGGCGTGGCTGAGGAGTAGGTGGAGTTTATGCACGCATGTACTACCTTACTCTTAGTCTGGCCGGAGCCGACCCTTTACCTTCTTTGTTAGTTTACTTGACCACCCCCCCTCTCCCCCGCCCACCAACAAAGAAGGTAAAGGGTCTGCTCCGCCAGACTACCTTACACTTACTCCACAAACATTCCGTTGATTTCTACTTCCCGAACTTGACAAAATTCCTGAACGGGGTAGCAAGACTAGGCTTTGAGGAGATCTGAAACGGACGTGTTTCCGAGAGAATTCACCGGTGTTAACCATGGCTAGAAGACCAGGCTGGTCTAGATCCTTTAGAAGAGATTCAAAGTTACAACAGTATATCTTAGACCAGGTGGTACCAACAGGGAAGACACTTGGAACAGGTTCATATGGCTCAGTGTTAGAAGTAAGTGGACTGTTTTAACTTAGCAGCTAAAGGAAAGCTTGGAGTACTATTGCCCTTAGCTAAAAATGCTTGGAAAACCACACCCACTTCTGTTTCCTTCATTTATTCATAATAACTGCACCAAACCTAATCATTTGTTCTGTGTCTACTATTTCAATACTATAGGTTCATTGAACACTTGATATCAAGTGAAAAGCGGTGAACTGGTAGTGATATATCAGCCTCGCATAACATGGCTTCCAAACACTGTGATGAGCTGCAGTTATGTGTGGGGTGTGGCTAAATTGTTTCATTCCAAGGGGGGTTCGACCAAACCCCCCTTGGCTACGGGTATGATTGTGTAATATTTTGAAGCTCATGCATCAATGGTACCAAGTTCTCAATTGAAGTTCAAATCTTTGTACTTTATTATGTGCTATCAATGATTTTAATTTTAATACTGAACCTGAGCCTGGTTTAATTTATTTAATTAGTACATATTGGTATTTCAGGTGAAATATAGCAAGGTTTTGTGTGCTGCCAAGCGTATGCATGAACTATTACTGGATCCTGGTAATGAAGGAGTTCGAGAGACTGTAGACAGATATCAACGAGAATGTCTACTCATGGCAGGTCTCCGACATCCTAACATAACACTGTTCCTTGGTCTGTGTTTCCTTGAGGGATCAGACCTACCTCTACTGGTGATGGAGAGACTAGAAATGAGTGTGGACGACCTTCTGGAGTGTTCCCCTAATATTCCACTTGCAGTCAAGATTTCCATTCTTACAGACACAGGCAGCGGTTTAGTTTACTTGCATAGTCGAGGACCTCCAATAGTCCATAGAGACCTGACTGCGAGGAATATCCTCCTCACATCATCTCTGACAGCTAAGATCACAGACATGGGAAACTCTCGCATGGTAACTTTAAAACCAACTCAACTAGCCCAAACACTCTCAAAGAATCCGGGGACCACTGTGTACATGCCACCAGAGGCTCTCAGCGAGAGCCACAGATATGGCCCATCTCTAGATGTGTTCTCATTCGGACATCTTGCTCTCTACATACTCACACAGGTAAATGAACTTAAATATACAACATACATAATTTGTGCAAAGCTGTTAAAAATTCAATTAACGATTTTCTTGGTACTATGTGTAAGTGTTTTGTGTTATATTAAATAAAAGTTCACTAATATTAATCTAGTTATTTAAAACTACCATGTGCATAATTAATTAGACTGGCATTTTGACATTATCAACATTCCTAATTTTTCTAAGCACACTTGTTTTTACTATTTGTCTCCTTGGCTTAGTTAAACTCTTCCTACACTACTGAATGCTACTGCAGTCTATTACCCAATGCAGCCTGGCCCACTTTTACCGAGAGTGATTCTATTACTGGTCAGAGCAGGTCCTTCATGTTGTATTCCCTACTCTATGCTCTATGTTCATAGCCTGGACAGTTGTATTGTTATAATGTTTATTTACTATCACACGAGACTTAATTCATTTTTAATAATTGTTTAGATGTTTCCAGGAGAGCTGCTATTGGCTACACGTTCAGATCCTCACAATCCTGGTCGACTTATTGGTCGTTCTGAAGTAGAGCGTCGTGAGGTGTACATGAACAACTTGAAGGATCAGTTATTGAAGTCTCATCCTATTCTAGTAGAGATGGTGACTAATTGCCTGCACAATACTCCTCAAACAAGACCTACTGCTGAGCAACTACTGGAGACACTAACACTAGTACAGGATGCAATGGAGGACATACATGGAGGGAATCTGGGGAGGACTCTCAACATAGCCAATGTGCTACACATGAAGGAAACAAAAGAAAAGAAGAGAAGAATAAAAGAACTCGAGGTAACTTCAATATGTGAACTGCAATCATTTGTTAAATCTACCAATTAGTAATTACAATAATTACATTCTACTTTGTCAAAGTTAAGTTGTCACAGAGTATATACTTGAACACTCATATCAAGCAACCCAGCTTAGCTATAATTATAGCTTTAACTTTTTTTTGTCATAATATATATTCAAACTGTTCACCGATTGTACGTGAGTTATTACTGTAATGGTTGATTATAGAAGCAAGCATTATATAATTGAAGCCTGAACTCTTCATTAGTGTCATCAACATCTTAAAAATGTCTTTGTTGTTATGATCGTGTAATATATACTGTTCACGCAGAGATATTTTTATTTGTTAGTTTATAAGTATAGTTGTTCTATAACTTAAGGTTATCATAAACAGTAGCTTCTCAACTCTACGAAGGTATTACTCAAACATTGTTTGCTTTGCCAATTATTTTGCAGTTTTAAATGTTGTGTATTTGTATTGTGTGTTTTAACATTAGATTTCTGAAAATAGATTAGAAACAGAAAATAAAGAATTGACTGGAGAAATTACAAAGCTAGAAAGTGACAGAAAGTTGCTTGAATCTGCAAATTCACAACTGATTGAAGAGAAACATCAATTGGAGACAAGTGGCATACAAGTACAGGCAGAAATTGATCAACTGAAGGCTGAGAACAATCAACAGAAGGCGGAAAATGATCGACTGAAGAGTCAACAAAAGACTGAGAACAATCAACTGAGGAGCCAGATAGCAGCTGAAAGAATTCAGTTAGAATCTCATTACAAAGAAGAAAAGCTTCATCTAGAATCTCACCATCAAAGAGAGAAACTAATTCTCCAATCTGAAGTGGAGCGACTAACAAAGGAACTGGAGCGTATCACCACAGTGTCTATCAGCAAGAAATCATTAGTAAGTATTTTGCATTCATGCAAACAGTACTTTATCAAAATTAATTGGGTGTATATAAATAATTCAGTCATTCTCGACTGAAATAATTCTAATAAAAAGCAAATTTTTCTTTTTTTACCAGCCAATAAATTGTTAATTATAACCTAACACGACGTTTCGACTTCTTGCCAAAGTCCTCTTCAGGGTTCAACTGAGGTTTCACTCTCCGTTGTGATATAATAAAACAATGTAAATGGCAAGATTTCTGGAGGGTACATCCTGAAGGGTGATTTACATGCAGCACGGACAGCCAGCATCCTGGACGCTCTAAACCTATGTCTCTGTTAAACTTGTTATTGTCAGGTGTCATCTGTATGTGTAGAGCTTCCTTAATCTTCAACTCACGATTCTTACTGGCTCTGTCTACAACTTTTACCTCTTCCCATTTAATGGGGTGATGCTGCTGATGTTTTTTGTTTTTTGCTTGAACAGAGAGTGAAAGAACATCATGATGGGAAGGTCTCAGCCATTGCTGAACATGCTTAGTCAATGAAGCTCTACACATACAGATGACACCAGACAACAACAAGTTTAACAGAGATATCATAGGTTTAGAGCGTCCAGGATGCTGGCTGTCCATGCTGCATGTAAATTACCATCCAGGATACAATAAACAGTAAGTGTACCCTCCTGAAATCTTGCCAGAAAAATTTGCTATTATATAAATAATGTTTAAAAATATGGGACAAATAGCAATGTAGTCATCAATCTATAGATGAATATTTTTAACATCACAACACTTGGAGTAGATGTATGTATATAATTAATTATTTATAGTGTAATTTGTATCAATACTGTCAATAGCATGTAAACAGTAACCACGGCAACAATAAAACTTTATTTATTGAACATGGTGTGCAATTAACATATACAATATTCTTTACTTAAAATGTTAACAATATAGACATGAGTAATACTATACAAATTTATTACAGATAATGCATTTGTTTATTATTTAGACATTCCCACTAGAACTAGACTGGAGGCGTGGTCCTGACATGCCAGTGGCTACGAGTGCATACTTACAATCAGTACAGATAAATGATACAGTGTATGTTGGAGGAGGAGTGACTGACAGACTCGAGGATAGGTACATAGTGATGGCCTACAACCAACAGTCCTGCCAGTGGCACACTTTACCTCCATACAGTACCAGGTTCTTTGCTATGATTACCATCAACAACAAACTAGTTGTGGTGGGAGGAAGAAATAGAGATAACTCTGATAGCAGTGAGCTAGGAGAGTGGCAGCCTGACAGCAACCAGTGGACACACCCCTACCCTCCTATGTCTACACCTCGCTATGTGCCTTCAGCTACTTCATATAAACATTGGCTGGTGGTGGCTGGTGGTTGCCATGGAGTTTGTTTACATGCTAGTGTTGAGGTACTTGATGTATCCAACATGCAGTGGTCCACTGGACCATCTACACCAACACCTTGGAGGATGATGAAGTCTACTACAATAGCAGATACCTGGTACCTCATGGGAGGTAGGTGTGAGGGTGTAGATGGGAGTTCTGATGTCTATAGTGTATCTCTGAAGGCTCTTGTTTCACACTCCTCATCAGACAGTTCCAACATATGGAACAAACTACCTTCACTCAGCTGTACACGATCCTGTCCACTCAACATTGAAGGATCTCTACTGGCAGTCGGTGGTAAGGACATGAAGAGTGAGAAGCCAGTGTCCACCATCCAGCGCTATGTCCCTGAGACTAATACCTGGGTCAAGGCTGGACAACTACCACATGTAGTACTCAATTGTACCTGTGTCATGACAGCAGACAAGGTCCATGTTATGGGAGGACATGATGGGAATAGCAGTTTTAAGAAACTGTTTTCTTCTACTATTCACTAATTATCTTTGTTTTTATGGAACGATTTAGTACAAGTTAGCATATAATTTTTAAAATATTTTCATTGGTTACTGTTTATATGTCTTCTAAAAAATAAAAAGCAAATAATTATATTATAGAGTTATGAATACACTTGTGTGTTTTTCTGTCATGTGAGAGTCAATTAGTGTTGGGGCATAAATCCTAACCTGCTTCCTAGGTCACTGGTGCTCATGCAGAGGGTAAGGGATCAAACTAAGAAGAGGCTCAACTGCCAGCTCTCAGAGAGCTTGTCATGTGCAGGGCTAATTAAAGATACGGCATTGGACTGAGTAGGTGTGGTATGGTAATATATGACTTTAAATGTCATCTCTCTCTCTCTCTTGGCCTGGCTAGGAGGCTTGGACAATGATAGTTCTTTGCTTTGCTTTTTTTAAGGGGGTGGGGTGGGGAGGGAATTAGCTATTTCTTACAATAATTAATCACCATAGCTCTATTTAATTGCAGAATTTGATAACACAACTGTGAAGTTTATTGATTACAACAAGTCCATAATCTTCACTTAGAAATATTTCCAGTGCTCCAATGATCTACATAATATATGTCTGTGAAATGGTAGCATTTATAAGAAATAAACACAATCAAAATAATATGTGAAATGCCTTAATAGAAGAAAAGGAGAAGAAAAACTGCCACACATGATGTATGTCTTTTGCTGTTGTTGTTTAAGTCTCATTTGGGTCTTTGTAACTCCATCTATCACTCATGGAACTCTGTTTATGCTTGATACTTGAAAATATCCAGATTTCCAGTACTTTTGAGGCTTCAGGAAATGTATAGAATAGTTAGTTGTCATCTTTCCTGCACATGTTGTATACCATCCATGTCATGTCTCACTGCTTCAATCCTGTAGCTTCAGGACACATAGCTCAATCATGTACTGTATGCTTGCAATTCATAAATCTTGTGCTTATCGGACACAACATGACAGTCCAACTATTCTATTTATGTTCTATGGCTGGATATACCACAACTTTATATGCATTTCTCAGTTTAGGATAGTCCGCTTAACTCTACACTGTCTTAATCAGTATTGTTCATATTATAAACTGCATGTCCTATACTATACGAAACTTCATAAACTCTAGACCTGTACAATCACTATGCCTTGAAGGACCATCCCAATGAGGGAGGCATGCTTGTTTCGACATCTCTACTGTCTGAAGGGTAAGATGGTTGGTGTAACCACAACCAAGCACTTGCCTTTGGTCAAACACCACCGCCACAATAAAAACAGAGCACTGAAAACCTATTTGAATATGTAACAATTCCTATAGAAGTTCCTTGGAGAAGAGGAAAAACAACAACAAAAAACAAAACAAAACAACGTTATAACTGACTGACTGTTCTTTCTGGCAAGTGTTGTCTACAATCTTTGTTTGATTTGCTCTTCTCAGTAATTAATGATAAAAAAATAATCGTTATTGCATAATCTGAAACCATCCAGAACAGGAACTCTACAAGCTCTAATTAGTATAATACAGAACTAAGATTCAAATCTGAGGTCACAGACAAGACCACTCAATTGCAACTGAGCTTAGCTCAGCCACACAGTTATCAATGTATTGTTGTAACCCATGATAGGTGGTTACCATGGTATGTGTTATGCACAGGCTAAGAATTTCCTGTGCTTTAAATAGAGTAGTACTTAACTGATGCCTAGTAGTACTTAACTGATGCCAGTGCCAGTTGCATGAACACAAGCAGCTGCCAAATAAGGACCACCATCAGTGACTCTTATGGCCATTTCCTGTCTAATAGTGCTTGCCAAACCACCAAATACAGCTGATGTTTACTTAGAAAATCATGCTTGTGGATATAACTGTGTAATGGTACTATTGCATCACACACAAAAAAAATTATAATAATAACTAATAAAAAAAAAATTAAATTAAAAGTAAAATAAAAAAATAATAACAATTAATAACAATAATAAATAAAATCAAAATCAAAATTATAATAAAAAAAATTAATTTAAAAGTATAATAAAAAATAATAACAATTAATAACAATAATAAAATCAAAATTATAATAAATAATTTCATGATTGTACTGAAGATGTATTATACTTCAACATTGATAGAATATCACAATAGTACGTATTAAACAAAGTTATATAGAACATTATAAAAAAAGATGTGTCGTTCACAATAAAGCATATGAGCTTGAAACATAGAACTTGGTAGGACATCTATTCCTGCAAATATAAATAATGAGACTACAATCAATAACTCATTCATTCAATAATTCATTCATTCAGTCTTCACACTTGCATCAAATACAGTTAAACCTTTTTTATCAGGGCCATATTGGGATCAAGAGCGTCAATTATGTCAAAAATGCTTGCATCTTGAACTATTAATTTTCCAATACAGTAATTACCAAGTATCCACAAACATTGATTTTGAACACCCAATAACAAAATACTGAGACTTTCAACTCATCAGTTCTTTACACAATGAGAGCACGTGCATCAGCCACAATTATTTCAAAATTTCTTTTAAATACAGTGCATCCAGCTTAAAGAGTAGAAGGTGTAAATACAGGTATACCATTGTTACATTTTAGAACTCTTTTCATAAAAGAAAAAAGTTGAAAAAAAAAAGTTGAAAAATAAAAGAAAAAAAAGAAAGAAGAAAGAGCTGATTTATGTGGCAGAATTATAAAAATATCACTATTCCCATTCACTTTCCATACATTAAATGCCATACATTCCTCCTGTACCCTCATAAATAATAGCTCTGCCCTATATGCAATAGCTTCCATTAGGAATTTTCTGGCAAGTGACAAAAGCTACTCTGCCGCCTTCGAGTGCAAGATGAATCACAACAAATTCTACTAGAGTTCTCAGGAGTGAATAGCTCCCACTCCAGCCTTACCAACATTCCGCAACTAAACACTGTGACTATCTTTGATATTCAGCCGCTCCAGCTTATAACTGACATTCAGTGTTGACGCGACACCACCTATAGCAGTGGTTATTTAAAAAAATCACCACAGTCTCCGACCAAAGCTCGCTAGAACAAGCTTATTTCACTTAAATTTCAAAGGACGCCTTTCATACACTTTTAAGCTTAGCTTTTTGCTTAGAACATTTCAAGGGGGAAGGGGGTGGAGTGAGTTCAGGAGGAGGGAGGGGGGAGGGGAGGGGGAAAATGAAGTCATGCATTACAAAAAACCCTACTTTCTACTCTTTCAGTTGGACGCACCGTATTCCGAAAAGCCTGCTTGGTTGATTGAGTTTCCCAATACTTTGAAAAATGGACAAGCGAGGTTTGACTATATCTACCTAAGCATACACCCTCACACCTCAACCACTCACCTTGGACTGTACAATAGCAACAGCTTGTCTTCTTGGCCTTGCAGCATTCTTTTGGCAGTTGAAGTGAGCCAGGAACTGCTGTTGAGGGCGTGGCTGATGAGTTGCACAAATTGTTCCTGAAGGGGTACAGGATAGTACATGCCTCCCGGGTTTAGGAAATGAGGGTGGGACATGTCCGCAGGAACTTGGTCCATACCTAAATGAGCTAAAAACAAAACAAAAAATTATAATCAAATTATGGGAACATTTAAACCATTCCCTTAGGAAAAACAACAACAACAACAACAACAAAAAAAAAAAACTAAAAAAAAAAAGAAAAAAAAAAAGAAAAAAAGCAACAAACAAACAAACAAACAAACAAACAACAAACAAAAGACAACATCTACAAAAACAGCGATGCTACAAACAAGAAACACTACTGCTTACGTTGCAAAGGTATAGGCACTCCTGGAGGAAATCCAAGAAGGGACATTTCTGCTCCAGGAGGCAAAGAGTGTGGAGGAGTTTGGAGATGGGAAGCATGCTGATGGGGAGAAGGGTAATGAAGCTGGGGATGGGGGGAGTTGTTTCGCTGGCGGGGGTGCGGCTGTGAAGTATAGGTGGAATCTGAGCTTGGTTCGGCACCATAGGCATCTGCATAGTCTGATAAAATCAGTAATTTAAAAATAAAATCACATGGTGACATATACTAGAATATAACAACAACAGACAAAGGTAGTATCAAATATATCCCAAATTGTACAAAAATATAGAATTCTTTATAAAAAAGCCTTGCTCTATTTCATATAGTTGTAGTAGTCTAAAATACTGTTAATACGTAGGAACTAACTCTCGCATTTATTAAACTGTAATAATATCACTCAGCTCTATCATGTCTGCTTATTATTATACATGAACTTCCAAGTAGAGCAGGAGCCCAGAGACAATTTATATGAGAAAAGGACCACAATTGTGAGTTGCATATTTTGATAGGACCCAATTCCTAGTAATTTCTGCATATTGTTGTTGTAATATTCTTCAAGTTGACAAGAACAGGATATATATGGTAATGGCGGATTCTATCATGTGGTTTGAGGTTTAAAGCCATGGCTTTGACCCGGCAGTAATGCATTTTTTAAATGAGTTGATAGGTTCCTATCGAAATATGAACTCACAATAGTGGCGCTTTTCACATAAAAAATGCCTCAGGGCTCCTGGTCTAAAGTTGCTTAGAATATAGCTGCTGTAGTTTTTGTATTGTGATAGGGGAACTTTAACTGCTTAGGTCCTTCAAAGAGGGACACTATTAACTTAGTGTCCCTCTGATTGCGCTTAGTGTCCCATTGTTAGAAGCAGTCACTACATTCTAAATTAGTTAAGCGCTGCCCAGCCGTCGTGAACTACGCTGCGCTCAGGAACGCTACAACTTAGGGCCTTCGGGATCCTACAAACAGTATTTTCCTTCGAGGCAGCGCCTAATTATTATTTAGAATAGCATAAAACATACAGACTTACGGATAACTGATCCCTCTGTTGCTGATGTTGCTGCTGCTGCTGTTGCTGCATGTTCAACATCCACATGAACTGTTGCAAAGCCATGGAATTCTGATAAAACATCGACATGTCCGGCCCTCTAGGTCTCTCTCCCTCTGACATGCCCCCACTTCCGGAAGAGGCAACAGCTGCGGCTGCCGCAGTCACCATGGACTCCTGCTGAAGTTAAAGCATTTTCATTTACTGAGATATGATCTCTTGGTAGGCTTGATCGATGGTGTGGCTAGCAGGGGCTTGCTAGCTTCTGAAGCAGCCATTGCATATAAAAAATATAAAAAAACATAAATAAAGTAAATAAATAAATGAAATAAATAACATTTTTATTTGTTATTATTCAAAAACTTTAGGTTGTCATAAACACTAGCTTCTAAACTCTACAAAAGTATTGCTCAAACATTGTTTGCTTTGTCATTTTTTTGCAATACTATATTAATATTATCAGTTTAAATGTTGTGTATTTATATTATGTGTTATGTTAGTAGATTTCTGAAAATAGATTAGAAACAAAATAAAGAATTGACTGAAGAAATTACAAAACTAGAAAGTGACAGAAAGATGCTTGAATCTGCAAATACACAACTTATTGAAGAGAAACATCAATTGGAGACAAGTGTCATGCAAGTACAGGCATTAAATGATCAACTCAAGAGTAAAAAAAGACTGAGCACAATCAACTGAGGAACCAGATAAAAGCTAAAAGGATTCAATTAGAATCTCATCTCAAGGAAGAAAAGCTTCATTTAGAATCTCTCCATCAAAGAGAAACAAATTATCCAATCTGAGGTGGAGCGACTATCAAAGGAACTGGAGCATATCACCACAGTGTCTATTAGCAAGGAATCATTAGTTAATATTTTGCATTTATCCAACCAGTACTTTATCAAAATTAATTTGATGTATGTAAATAATGTTCGAAAATATGGTACGAATAATAATGTAGTCATCTTACTATAGATGAATAATTTTAACATAATAACACTTAGAGTAGAAGATGCATGTATACAAATTATTATTTATAGTGTAATTTGTATCAAAATTGTCAATAGCATGTAAACAGTAACCATGGCAACAATATGGTGTGCAATTAACTAAACAATAGTCTTTACTTAAAATGTTAACAATATAGACATGAGTAATACTATACAAATTTACTACAGATAATGTATTTGTTTATTATTTAGACATACCCACTAGAACTAGACTGGAGGCGTGATCCTCCAATGCCAGTGGCTGGGAGTGGATACATCCAATCAGTAGAGATAAATGATATAGTGTATGTTGGAGGAGGAGGGACTGACATACTTGAGGATGCCTACATAGTGATGTCCTACAACAAACAGTCCTGGAAGTGGCACACTCTACCTCCATACAGTACCAGGTTCTTCTTTGCTATGACTACCATCAACAGCAAACTAGTTGTGGTGGGAGGAAAAATAGAGATCTTTCTGACAGTAGTGAGCTAAGAGAGTGGCAGCCTGACAGCAACCAGTGGACACACCCCTTCCCTCCAATGCCTACATCTCGCCATGTGCCTTCAGCTACTTCATATAAACATTGGCTTTTGGTGGCTGGTGGTTACCATGGAGTTTGTTTACAAGCTAGTGTTGAGGTACTTGATGTATCCAACATGCAGTGGTCCACTGGACCATCTACACTAACACCATGGGCTGCAATGAAGTCTACGACAATAGGCGATACCTGGTACCTCATGGGGGGACACTGTGAGGGTGCGAATTTGGGTCCTGATGTTTATAGTGTATCTCTGGAGGCTCTTGTTTAACACTCCTCATCAGACAGTTCCAACATATGGATCAAACTACCTTCACTCAACTGTACACGATCCTGTCCACTCAACATTGGAGGATCTCTACTGGCAGTCGGTGGTTGGGACATGCATGACCAGTACGAATTTAGAGTGTCCACATGCTATGTGCCTGAGACTAATACCTGGGTCAATGCTGGACAACTACCACATGTAGTACTTAACTGTACCTGTATCATGACATCAGGCAATGTCCATGTTATGGGAGAACATGATGGGAATAGCAGACTTAACAAACTGTTTACTTCTACTATTCACTAATTATTTTTGTTTTTATGGAATGATTTAGTACAAGTTAGCTTATATTTTTTTTTAATGTTTTCGTTGGTTACTGTTTATATGTCTTCTAAAAAATAAAAAGCAAATAATTATATTATAGAGTTATGGTAGAAGTTGGTTACAACATACCCTTAGTAGCTGCACTCTAGATGTATAGCTTTTAATTTTAAATTTATGACAGTGAAGTTATAGTGCTAATTGTTGCTTACATTCACTCCACAACATGCAAATTTTACTCTGAATTACTTTGAACACACTTGTGTGGTTCCCTGTCATGTGAGGAGTCAATTAGTGTTGGGGCATAAATCCCAACCTGCTTCCTAGCTCGCTGGTGCTCACACAGAGTGTAAGGGATCAAACTCAGAAGAAGCTCAACTGCCAGCTCTCAGAGAGCTTGTCATGCACAGGGCTAATTAAGGATATGGCAATTGTCCTCCAAGTAAACCAGTCTAGTATAATTCAGCTGTTGTATAATAAGCTAAACTATCTACAAACCACAAGCTAAGCAATGATTACTTGAAACTTGACCCTGAGAGTAAAAAGATACAAGATGAGTTGATATGCATACAAGAGCGATAAAATAACAGTACAGTCCAAAAGTGAGCTCAGACTGATGGTAAAACCACACCCCAGTTTTTACTTCCAGTCAAAAATTTAAAAGTGACGGTGGTAATTGGGTGGTGTTGTATTATACAAATTTAATGTCATCTCTCTCTCTCTTTCTCTTGGCCTGGCTAGGAGGCCTGGACAATGATAGTTGTTCATTTTGCTTTTTTTAAGGGGGTGGTGGAGGGTATTAGCTATCTCTTTGCTCCGTCCTATTCGCTAGTAGTTATTTAGTACTTTTTTAGCTGTCTGTATTAACTTAAAAATTGAATTTGAGCAATATTTGGAAATAAGTTATAGGCATAATGTACAAAGTATTTCTGGCTTTTATTTCGAATCTAGAACATTACTGTGATTCTATAAACTATTTCATTTTGGATTTTCACCCAAGGCATGTTAATTTTGTGAGAGCCATAGCTATTAACATTGAAAGCGTCATTCAATTTCTTTTAAGATATGTAATTCTGTTCCAACTTGAGTACCAACAGGGAGGGGGTGAACAGGGGAGAATCCAGGTGGATACCGAGGCTAGGGCCTTCTCCAACCAATAAAAATTATGATGTACAGGGTTACCTATAATATAGGCAATTTGGTTGACAGGACAGCTGCATGCTCTTCATCGATAAATAAATTATATTTGTTATATGATAATATATGTGTAGCCTTCCTCGTCATTAGCGCTGAATCTTCCTGTGGGAGGCATAAAACATTCATAGTAAATTATAAATGCAAAAAATACACATGCAACATGACTATATAATAATGGTACATAATTAATATAATATTATAGTATAAATTCAGACTTAACTCATTAAAATTACACTAAAACCTCTGTTATTTCAGTGGCCTTGTATAAGATGTGTCCATAACTAAGACAGCTGTGACCAAAACATTAGCTCGTAATAAAAACAGTAATTCTGACAACCCTGTTTCGTGTAGGATGATTCACCCATTCTTTGACAATTAGCTAATAAGACTATATTTATTCACTGGGGTCACTAACCTGACTCCTTATAAGGAATAGTTTGTGTCATGAGTATTTTTCATTTTATTTAGTCTTTCCTACGTGTGCTTCAGTCAAATTCATCAGCTAATGTGAACAAAGCATTTAATACAAATAGAACACTATTTCATACTTATGGAGGCCACAAAATTGGGGGGCCAAGAGTCACCTTAGGCACATTAGAAATCATCCCATCCTATCTGCCATCAATTGAATTTAGATGACTTTTCTGACACACACGAGCACTTTATAAGAGTTAGTATACACAGGAGCTGGAACTATAAACAGAGTTTAAATATAGTCAATGTTTTTTTAAGGGTTACCAGTAACCCCCCTTTGAAATTAATAATATTCATAGCTGGAAGTTTTGCTTCCCTGAAAGACCAATATTTATTTTTTAAAGCTGTTGTACAGCTAACACACTGATGGGATACAACTTTCTTCTAATTATTACTGTATTTGGTGAACAACATTCACAGATACATTCAACTTTCTTAGCTTGCTGGAATCAAATTACAGCTGTATTCAGAGATGTAATTAGCAGCTGCATTGAGCATTATAAGTGTACCATAATTACTTATTCCACATAGTGAGTTCAGTCATATGCAGCTGATTCTGCTTTGTTCTGTTTCCTGATGAAGCGAGCTAACAGTACCCTTTTGCCCTTTCTTTCAAAAAGACAAGCAGTTAGTGAAGATGAAGGTAAAAAGTGTGGTAGCTAGTTTAAATGATTGTTAGATATTAATTTTATTTTAGGTTTGCAGCCAATACAAACACTAGAAACAGCATCAAGTTCAGCCGGAACTTCTGATTGTGTTGATAACTCCTCAACACTGCTTGATTCACCTCCATTTAATGATTTGGGAGCCATTATGTGACTCAGAGAAATCTATGGATGAGATCTGTCAATTAATTAGTAATCTCTCAGTGGATGAGAAGTTTTCACTACTTTTTCAACATGTTACACCACCTGCTGTTTTCCCCTCTACTTTTTCTCATGGATTTCGGCGTAGGTTTAATCAGTCTTGGCTGAATAAGTATCCTTGGTTACTTTATAGCCCATTTTTTGTGGTCCATGTGCTATCCTACTTTCTGTTTCGGACAGGAAAGATAAAGGTATGCTTGTAAACAGGCCCTTTTCAAAATTAGCAGCATATTGGCTAATCACTCTTCTTTACGTTACCATCGAAATTGTCTTGTAATGGTTGACACATTGAAGTTATCTGTTGAAAATCCATCAACACGGGTGGATGTAATGTTCAGTGATAGTATTCAGAAAAAGATTACTGAAAATGAACATATTCTTCGGCAGATTGTAAGAGCAATTCTCTTTTTAGTAAAGCAAGGTTTGCCTTTTCGAGGTAATGCTGAAAAAGTTTCCCTATCCAGTAATCCAGGTAATTTTTTGGCCTTGTTAAAGTCTTTTGCTGAGACGGACCCATTATATCATTTATATCATCCTCTATCCAAAAATGCCACTTACATTTCTCCACAATCACAAAATGACATTATTAACGTCATTGGGTATGATATAATTTTGGCTGGTATTGTTAATGAAATAGAAGCTTCCAAATTCTTTTCTGTCATAGCAGATGAAGTTTCAAGTCATAGCAGATGAAGTTTCAAGTCATAGCAGATGAAGTTTCAAGTCGCTCATAGTGTTGAACATTTACCCATATGTCTCCGTTTTGTAGATGATCATTGTGAGATTCGTGAAGAGTTTATTGGTTTTGTGAAGTTAAAATGTGTTCGGGCAATTGATATAACAGAAGCCATTATTCATAGCATTGAAAATTTAGGGCTTAGTTTGTGCAACTTACGTGGCCAAGGATATGATGGGGCATCCACAATGAGTGGAGAAAAAGGTGGTGTTCAGGCCAAAATTCTAGAGAAACAACCAAAAGCTCTTTATACTCATTGTGCAGGCCATTCATTAAACCTTGCCATTTTAAAGTCTTGTTCAATTCCTTCAATCAGAAATTGCATTGACGAAATAAAAGCTTTTACTTGGTGGGTTAAAGCTTCAGATAAAAGAGCAGGACTTATTGAAGCTGTTGTTGATTCTCAAGTACATACTACAAGTAGAGTTCCCTTTCTCAACACTTGTATAACACGATGGGTGGAGAATATTGAAGGATGGGAGCGTTATTCTTTGGCTCATCCCTTTTTGATTAAAATGTGTGAAGTCATAATTGTATAGAGATAGCAATTTTCTCTTTATAGTGATGGGTCATGGACAGCAGAAGATAAGAAAAATGCTCTAGCTCACATGAAAGCTTTAGAATCCTTTGAATTTGTATATTGCTTAATTACACTACAACGTTCTTTGTTTTATCTTATGGAAGCTGCAGGAAAAATTCAGGCTACTGATAATGATATAGTTTCTGGACTAACAACAGTCATGGAGTCATGTGATGACCAGAAGAAGCTTAGAGAAAATGTTGAAGACTATCTACTCACAGCGCATTTTTTAACATAGCTCAAGACTAGCTGAGCAATCAAACATAGCTGTATCAAGCCGCCAACAAAATCGGCCTAACCCAGAACATAGTTCTGTTGCAGACTATTTTAAAAAATCAATAATAATTCCATTTTTGGACCACTCAATTAGTGATATTTCTTCTCGTTTTATTGCTCACAGCAAAACAGCAGCTTCAATTCAAGAACTACTTCCCAATAATATTACACCTACCTCATCCTTTGTAATGATAGAACAAGTAGTGTCCTTTTATCATGAAGATCTCCGAAATCCAACTATTGTGGATGAAGAATTCTGTAGGTGGAAATCAAAATGGATTCTCATACCTGTGAGGGAACGTCCTGACACTATAGCCAAGTCACTGAAGAAATGTCCTCAACAAAGTCTTTCTAACATTTGGACAATATTAAAGCTATTCGCAACACTCCCCTTGAGCTCCTGTGAGAGATCAGGCTCCACCTTGAAACGCCACTCAAAGTGAAGAAATACTTAGTAGTCTGGCAATCATTCATATCAATTACACTGACTTGAATATAGATCAAATATGTAGAACATTCATACAAAAGCATTCACAAAAACTGAAGAAAGCTAACTTATTATTTAATTTCTAATCAACACCATCAACATGATATCAGTTGCAACTTAATTATTACAAGAGTTGTGGCTATTAAGTAGGTGTGGTTATGTAGCTATTAAGTAAGTGTGGTTATGTGGCTATTAACTGGGTGTGGTATTAAGTGGGAGTGGTTATGTGCCTATTAAGTGGGTGTGGTTATGTATAAATTAGTTCAAGTAACCTCCCCCTTTAAAAATCCTGGCTACGGGCCTGCTGTTTTAAGTATTTGTCTAAATTCCTGTATGTGTCAGCCACTCTTGCACAGCTAGGCTTAGTAAGCATGGCTAAGGAAAGAGAGACACGCAAAGTAGTAGACCGTATTCTGTTGGAAAATCGTCTCTACTTGCGCTAAAGGTCTGATCACCTCCACCAGCAACTCATTCAACTAGTCATAGCCATAGTCTCGCTAGCCATACCCTTTACCTAACCGCTACATAGGGTCTGGATAGCGAGACTAGTCATAACCAGTAGTAGTCTGTCAGCAAAAGCTACAAGATCGTTGGAGAATCAACGGGATAAGGGAGGTGGGGCACTGACCACTTCCACATTCCTCTGTAGAACAAATTTTGTACGGCTCTATGTCCGGCCCAGACCCGCGCCCACAAAAATAGAAGGAAAAGGGTTGGCTACGTCAGATAAAGCGTTAATTGGCTACGTCAAATAAAGCGTAACCATGACTACCAGTTAGTACCTCCCCCTCTACAGTGCTTTTGTAGGCGTGTCACGATCTTGGATTTTGGGCCGTGAAAATAATTTTGGGCTTTGAGGAGATCTGAAGCAGACGTATTTACCCGATAATTAACCTGTATTAACCATGGCTAGAAGACCTGGCTGGTCTAGATCCTTTAGAAGAGATCCAAAGTTACAACAGTATTTCTTAGACCGGGTGGTACCTACAGGGAATACACTTGGAACAGGTTCATATGGCTCAGTGTTAGAAGTAAGTGACTGTTCTGATAAAGGAAAGCTTTCTTATACTATGCCCCTAGCTAGAAGTTTGCATGGATTATGAAAATGCTTGAAAAAGCCACACCCACTTTTATTTCCTTCATTTATTCTTCTATAATAACTGCACCAAAGCTAATAATCTGTTCTGTGTCTACAATTTCAATACTATAGGTTCATTGAACACTGTTGATAGCGAGTGAAAAGCGGTAAACTGGTAGCGATATATCAGTCTCGTGTAACAAGGCTTCTGATCACTACGATGAGCTGTAGTTATATGTGGGGTGTGGCTAAATTGTTTAATTCCAAGGGGGGTTCGACCAAACCCTTCTTGGCTACGGGTATGATTAGATCACAATGTAATATTTTGAAGCTCATGCATCAATGGTACCAAGTTTGAATTGAAGTTTAAATCTTTGTACTTTATTATGTGCTATCAAATAATATTGATTTTAATTTTAATACTGAACCTGAGCCTTGGTTTAATTTATTTAATTAGTACATGATGGTATTTCAGGTGAAGTATAGCAAGATTTTGTGTGCTGCCAAGCGTATGCACGGACTATTACTGGATCCTGGGAATGAAGGAGTTCAAGAGACTGTTGACAGATATCAACGAGAATGTCAACTCATGGCAGGTCTCCGACATCCTAACATAACACTGTTCCTTGGTCTGTGTTTCCTTGAGGGATCAGACCTACCTCTACTGGTGATGGAGAGACTAGAAATGAGTGTGGACGACCTCCTGGAGTGTTCCCCTAATATTCCACTTGCAGTCAAGATCTCCATTCTTACAGACACAGGCAGCAGTTTAGTTTACTTGCATAGTCGAGGACCTCCCATAGTCCACAGAGACCTGACTGCAAGGAACATCCTCCTCACATCATCTCTGACAGCTAAGATCACAGACATGGGAAACTCTCGTATGGTAACTTTAAAACCAACTCAACTAGCCCAGACACTCTCAAAAAATCCGGGGACCACTGTGTACATGCCACCAGAGGCTCTCAGCGAGAGCCACAGATATGGCCCATCTCTAGATGTGTTCTCATTCGGACATCTTGCTCTCTACATACTCACACAGGTAAAATGAACTTGAATATACAACATACATAATTAGTGCAAAGCTGTTAAAAATTCAATTAACGATTTTGTTGGTACTGTGTGTTAGTGTTTGGTGTTATAGTAAATAAATGTTCACAAATATTAAATCTACCATGTGCATAATTAATTAGATCGGCATTTTGACATTATCAACATTCCTAATTTTTCTAAGCACACTTGTTTTTACTATTTGTCTCCTTGGCTTAGTTGAACTATTTCTTCCCATACCCACTGATATCTGATTCATGTGTTCTATTAATGTAACCATCTTCACCATTTACCAGCTTTGTTCCTCATTCATTTGTATACAGTTAGTGGAGTATACACTACTAAATGCTACTGCAGTCCATTACCCAATGCAGCCTGGCCCACTTTTACTGCTGAGACCCTATGCTCGATGTTCGTAGCCCGGACAGTTGTATTGTTGTAATGTTTATTGACTATCACACGAGACTCAATTCATTTTTAATAATTGTTTAGATATTTCCAGGAGAGCTGCTGTTAGCTACACGTTCAGATCCTCACAATCCTGGTCGACTTATTGGTCGCTCTGAAGTAGAGCGTCGTGAGGTGTACATGGACAACTTGAAGGATCAGTTATTGAAGTCTCATCCTATTCTAGTAGAGATGGTGACTCATTGCCTGCACAATACTCCTCAAACAAGACCTACTGCTGAGCATCTACTGGAGACATTAACACCAGTACAGGATGCAATGGAGGACATACATGGAGGGAATCTGGGGAGGACTCTTAACATAGCCAATGTGTTAATTATGAAAGAAACAAAGGAAAAGAATAAAAGACTAAAAGAACTCGAGGTAACTTCAATATTATGTGAACTGCAATCAATTGTTAAATTTACCAAATAGCAATTACAATAATTACATTCTACTTTGTCCAAGTTAAGTTGTCACAAAGTACATACTTGAACACTCATATCAAGCAACCCAGCTTAGCTATATAGCTATAAAAGCTTTAACTTTTTTTTGTCATAATATATGGTCAAACTGTTCACCGATTGTACGTGAGTTATTACTGTGATGGTTGATTATAGAAGCAAGCATTATATAATTGAAGCCTGAACTCTTCATTAGTGTCATCAACATCTTAGAGATATCTTTGCTGTTATGATCGTGTAATATATACCGTTCACGCAGAGATATTTTTATTTGTTAGTTTATAAGTAATTGTTCTAAAACTTAAGGTTATCATAAACAGTACCTACCCAACTCTACGAAGGTATCGCTCAAACATTGTTTGCTTTGTCAACTTTTTTGCAGTTTTAAATGTAGTGTATTTGTATTGTGTGTTTTATTATTAGATTTCTGAAAATAGATTAGAAACAGAAAATAAAGAATTGACTGGAGAAATTACAAAGCTAGAAAGTGACAGAAAGTTGCTTGAATCTGCAAATTCACAACTGATTGAAGAGAAACATCAATTGGAGTCAAGTGGCATACAAGTACAGGCAGAAAATGATCAACTGAAGGCTGAGAACAATCAACAGAAGGCGGAAAATGATCGACTGAAGAGTCAACTGAAGACTGAGAACAATCAACTGAGGAGCCAGATAGCAGCTGAAAGAATTCAGTTAGAATCTCACCACAAAGAAGAAAAGCTTCATCTAGAATCTATCCATCAAAGAGAGAAACAAATTCTCCAATCTGAAGTAGAGCGACTAACAAAGGAACTGGAGCGTATCACCACAGTGTCTATCAGCAAGAAATCATTAGTAAGTATTTTGCATTCATGCAAACAGTACTTTATCAAAATTAATTGGGTGTATATAAATAATTCAGTCATTCTCGACTGAAATAATTCTAGTAAAAGCAAATTTTTCTTTTTTTACCAGCCAATAAATTGTTAATTATAACCTAACTCGACGTTTCGACTTCTTGCCAAAGTCCTCTTCAGGGTTCAACCTCTGTGGGGATATAATAACACAATGTAAACGGCAAGATTTCTGGACGGTGCATCCTGAAGGGTGATTTACATGCAGCATAGACAGCCAGCATCCTGGACGCTCTAAACCTATGTCTCTTTAAACTTGTTATTGTCAGGTGTCATCTGTATGTGTAGAGCTTCCTTAATCTTCAACTCACGATTCTTACTGGCTCAATCTACAACTTTTACCTCTTCCCATTTAATGGGGTGATGCTGCTGATGTTTATTTGTTTTTTGCTTGAGCAGAGAGTGAAAGAACATCATGATGAGAAGGTCTCAGCCATTGCTGAACATGCTTGGTCAATGAAGCTCTACACATACAGATGACACCTGACAACAAGAAGTTTAACATAGATATCATCATAGGTTTAGAGCTTCCAGTATGCTGGCTGTCCATGGTGCATGTAAATCACCCTCCAGGATACAATAAACAGTAAGTGTACCCCCCACAAATCTTGCCGTTTACATTGTGTTATTATATCACCACGGAGAGTTTGACCTCAGTTGGCCCCTGTAGAGGACTTCGGCAAGAAGTCAAAATGTCGGGTTAAGTTATATCTAACAATTTATTGGCTGTTAAAAAGAGAAAAATTTGCTATTACTGTATATAAATAATGATTAAAAATATGTTACGAGTAATAGAATCTATAGATGAATAATTTTAACATCATAATACTTGGAGTAGATTTATGTATATAATTAATTATTTATAGTGTAATTTGTATCAAAACTGTCAATAGCATGTAAACAGTAACCACGGCAACAATAAAACTTTGTTTACTGAACATGGTGTGCAATTAACATAAACAGTAATATTCTTACAATATAGACATGAGTAATAACTATACAAATTAGATAATGCATTTGTATATTATTTAGACATTCCCACTACAACTAGACTGGAGGCGTGGTCCTGACATGCCAGTGGTTATGAGTGGATACATCCAATCAGTAAAGATAAATGATACAGTGTATGTTGGAGGAGGAGGGACTGACAGAGATGAGGATGACTACATAGTGATGGCCTACAACAAACAGTCCTGCCAGTGGCACACTCTACCTCCATACAGTACCAGGTGGTTTGCTATGGCTACCATCAACAGCAAACTAGTTGTGATGGGAGGAAAAAATAGAGATCTCTCTGACAGTAGTGAGCTAGGAGAGTGGCAGCCTGACAGCAACCAGTGGACACACCCCTTCCCTCCTATGTCTACACCTCACTGTGTGCATTCAGCTACTTCATATAAACATTGGCTGATGGTGGCTGGTGGTTACCATGGAGTTTTACAAACTGTTGAGGTACTTGATGTATCCAACATGCAGTGGTCCACTGGACCATCTACACCAACACCATGGAGGATGATGAAGTCTACTACAATAGGAGATACCTGGTACCTCATGGGGGGATGGTATGAGGGTATGAGTTTGTGTCCTGATGTCTATAGTGTATCTCTGGAGGCTCTTGTTTCACACTCCTCATCAGACAGTTCCAACATATGGAACAAACTACCTTCACTCAACTGTGCACTATCCTATCCACTCAACATTGGAGGATCTCTACTGGCAGTCGGTGGTAAGGACATGAAGAGTGAGAAGCCAGTGTCCACCATCCAGCGCTATGTCCCTGAGACTAATACCTGGGTCCAGGCTGGACAAGTACCACATGCAGTACTTAATTGTACCTGTATCATGACATCAGACAAGGTCCATGTTATGGGAGGATCTGATGGGAATAGCAGACTTAACAAACTGTTTACTTCTACTATTCACTAATTATCTTTGTTTTTATGGAACGATTTAGTACAAGTTAGCTATTATAATTTTTAAAATGTTTTCATTGGTTACTGTTAATATGTCTTCTAAAAAATAAAAACCAAATAATCATATTATAGAGTTATTGTAGAAGTTGGTTACAACATACCCAGTGGGTATAACTGAGTAGCTGCACTCTATATAGCTTATATTAAATTATCACAGTTAAATTATAGTGCTAATTGTTGCTTACATTCACTCCACAACATGCAGTTTTTACTAAGTATTACTTTGAATACGCTTGTGTGTTTCCCTGTCATGTGAGGAGTTAATTAGTGTTGGGACATAAATCCTAACTTGCTTCCTAGGTCACTGGTGCTCACACAGAGGGTAAAGGGATCTAACTACGAAAAGGCTCAACTGCCAGCTCTCAGAGAGCTTGCACAGGTCCAAAAGCCCGAGTTTACAAGGGTAGTTTACAAATTGTGAACTTGTAGTTTCCACTAAGTTAACAAATGTTTGAGGTTTACAAGTGGTTGCCAATATATACACAATTGGTTCACAATGACAGTCTTGCAAACTGCTTGTAAACTTTTTGAGTAGGAGTACACATGGTAGTTAACAAAGTGTTCATGAACTGAACTGTGAACTATTTGCAAACTTCTTGTACCCAAATTTGAAAACTGTTTGTGGACCAACTCAGTATTAATTCTTTCTTATTCGATTACAAAGTCAGTTTATTTATTCATTAATTATTTATTTTACATGTTTATGTTTTATTTATGAACATTTTACTTATTTATACATTTATTTATTTATTATTTATTTATTTATTTATTACAGTATTTAATTGACAAAATCAAGTTTTTTATTATAATTTCCAAATAAGTATTAGTTAACAACAATAAAAACTTAGTTAGCATTAAACATTTGACTGTTAATTTGTACAATTACAACAATAATAAATATTTATTTATTTATTTATTTATTTATTCATTTATTTATTTTTATTTATTTAGTTATTTATTTATCTATGTTCATATAATTATTTATTATCTATTTATTTATTTGTTTATTCACATAGGTATTCATTAATTAATTAATTAATTTACTTATTTATTTACGTATTTATTTATTTATTTACTTATTTATTGATTGATTGATTTATTTTGTTCAATAAGCTAACTAATCATAATAATAATATAATAGCAATACTAGTAATAGTAATAGTAATAATAATAGTAATAATAATTAATAATAATAATATTAATAATAATAATATTAATAATAGTAATAACAATAATAAGAATAGTAATAATAATAATAATAGTAATAATAATAATATTAATAATAGTAATAGTAATAAGAATAGTAATAATAATAATAATAGTAATAATAATAATAATTATAGTAATAATAATAATTATAGTAATAATAATAATTATAGTAATAATAATAATAATTATAGTAATAATAATAATAGTAATAATAATAATAACAATAACAGTTTATTTTTTATTTGTTTATTTGTTTATTCATTTGTTATTTTATTGCTTCCTTTCTTTATTTCTTTATTTACTTACTTGTTTATCTTTGTTTATTTATTTATTGATTAGTTCATTCATATTTATTTAGTTATTTATTTATTTATTTTATGTGTGTATTTATTTTAATTATTTCTTTATTTCTTTATTTATTTATGTATGTGTATTTATTTTATTTATTTCTTTATCTATTTATTTATATTTATTTATTTATTTATATACTCAATTTATTTATTCATTTGTATATTTCATTAATTAATTAATTTTAGTTATTATTTTACATTGTTGTTGAAATAATGAAAATTACGAGTGAAAAATATTTAAATCAAAAATTAATTAAATAGGAGAAGTAAAATTTATAATCGCACTCAAGAGATATCTACATAGCACAGGGCTGGAAATTTATTTATTTATTGTTATTTAATTAATTTAGTTATTATTTTACGTTGTTGATGAATAATGAAAATTACAAGTGAAAAGTATTTAAATCAAAAATTAATTAAATTAATTAAATAGTTAATAACGGAGAAATATAATTTATAATCACACTCAAGAGATGTCTAGCAAAGGGCTGGACGTTTTATTTATTTATTGTTATGTATTCATTTACTTGTTTATATATATATTTATATTAAAATGAATAATTGATTCTTTATTATATGAAGTGAAATAAATTAATTAAAATCATTAACTTATTTATCTATTTCAGTGGCTTGTTGGCCTCAACTCGCTGCCTTTTATTTAGAGTGGGAAAATTGCCTGACACACGAATCGGGTGATAAAAATTTCACCAGCCATCTCTTCCAGAGGCTTTCTGTAGCAGTGCAGGGAAGAAGGCAGTGGCAATTTTTAACTACACCAGCAAACAATAATTGCTTGGATTTTTTTATTTATTCACTTTTAGATATTTTACTCAATTGCTTTTCATTGTCTTTATTGTCTAGATTAGTGGTGAGAAAACTTGTCATCTTTTCATTTATCATAATAATAAAACATGAAATAATCAATGATTGAATAAATAAATAAATACAGCAATACAATAGATGAATTAATTTTATTTGCGACCCGTACCAAATTTAGAATTGTTGCTGCGAAAGTGGTACAGTGTCACCATGACATCGCCGTTTGGCTGGAAAACCCCTTACCGAATGACAAAGGTCAATGGGTAAGGTTTCGCTATTGTTTAGTATAGTTCGCTATTGTTTAATAGCAAGTGAGAAGAATTTGAATTCTCTTGGAGCACTTTTTAGAAACGACTACTCTTCTGGTGGTGAGTTGTTATTTTTATTTCTATAGTCGTACTCTAGATATAGAATATAGCTATATACATAGCCAATCTTCATTTTTACGAATTGCTGTGGATTCATTGAGAAAAAAGTTATAGAATGTTTACAATTAATGTGCATATCATTATGCTGGTCTTATGTGGTTCACAATTTAGTGGGCAAGATTCTATAAAGCACACTTTATGCGTCATTGTGCAAGCTATATTCATAGTGGCTAGCTTTACTAAATTTTAATGTTTTTATTCACAGCACTAACAACGAGGAAGCTGAAGAGCTTAAAGTTCTAATGAAGAATTTCAAGGCATGCTTGATAGCTAAGTTTGAGAACAAGACAGCTAAATATGTATATGTGGTTATTTCTAATAATTATTAAAATTATATTATGACATTAACATTAACCTGAGTCTCATTGGTTTCATCTGCCAGGGATAGTCTTGGCTTTAAAAAAAATAGGAGACAATTAAATAAAACCTGAGATTGCAGCTTATCTTAATATGGTAAAAGTGTCCACGCAATTCAAGAAAGTAAAAACAGCATTTGTCTTTGCACAAATCAACTTACCATAGTATTGAAAAGGTGACGCTTTACCGAACCACTTTGAGAAGCCGTTTAAGTAGTTATTAGTTGATTAGCACAGGTGCGTACAAAAACCCTTGAATATGAACTCGAAACAAACTATACAATAGTTGTAAGACACAAGGATCATCCGTGCATTGAAGCTGTAAATTTAAATCAACCGCTTTTGGTTTGTGTAGGCTTTACTCACTGTTCTGTCACGGTTGCTACCAAGACTGAGTTCAGTAATCTAGCTAGTAGCCCCGTAACCGCCCCGTGGCTCAACGCAAAAAAAGCTAGATAATAAAGCGAGGGGAAGGCGAGACCCTTTACCAACCTAGAACCTCTACACTCGATTAGCGATTGGTAAAGTGTCGGTACATGAGACTAACATTTCATTATGGCGGTTCGGTTAAATGAAAGTATCACACTCAGCTTTCAAGAGTAAGTTAAAAGCTTTGCCCCTTAAAAAAAGTAATGCCAATCTAGTAATACTCTAGTGATGTGGGAGAGGAGGACTGTCTAATAATTCTGTACACTAGTTTCTTAAGTAGTTTGAGACAAATAGTGTGTACAAGGTGCCTGTTTGAGTTTGCTAGTATGTAAGTCTGACAAAAATGGAAACTGGTTGTTTGCTATGTAAACTTGACATATATATCTTAGAGTCATCTTCAGTGGTTTCACAAGACAGCTGCATTAGGCTTGTATGTTTGTCCCTCCATCTAATCCTATCATTAGTTAGCAAGTGTCTAAAGGGTACTACTTGTCACTTACTCGTAATAATATCAGTGAATTAAAATAAAATTCGCTCACCTAATAGCTAGACTAGAGTAGCTAAATGGAATGGCGGCACAACTATAAAAATTGAATGTAATCATATAGCTATTATATCCATGTAATTTTTATACTGCAGGACCTCAACTGTATTATCTTGTCCAGTAGCGATGGCATTTTCCATTGGCTTATTTTTCAGGTAGCAACATACTGCTGATGTATCAAGGCTAGTCAGTACAAGATGTTGGCGAAGCAAGTGTCATGAAGTAAGTTGATAACGGGTGTGAACATAACCAGGCCTCATCCCTAATAGTGATAATGTTGGTGGCCCTGCCTCTTTTATTGTCTAGGTACAAATCTTTCCAGAGTTTTTTGTTTGTTTGTTTGTTTGTTTTTGTTTTGGGGCATGACTTAGGTTCACCTGCATTGAGTCTACCACACTGGATTTATGTCCAACCAAAAAGTTGAAGAGTTAAGGATATTCTCCTATTACTTGTTACAGGGTGGGCATTATTAGGGTAAACTTGTAGTGGTGTGTTCCCTTGGCTGCTTTGGCTGTCTCTTTAGACTATGGCTTTGACCCATTCTTGGTTGATGCTCACACTTTGCTGGCAAGTCTATACATGCTTTATTAGTGACAGTCTCATTGCACTGCTCATCTGCTGATGCTATCCCTTACCTTATGACCTTACCATGCACTCTTCACTTGGCTATTCTATTGTACTAGACCTTCCCTAGCATCCTCAAGTTGTCCTCCAGCTCCCACTCTTTGGGCCCTAATAACACTAGAGTTGAAACAAGTATGAAAGTGTTGGGTGGCCTGTGCTGTTGCATATAGAACAGAGATATATATTTATAAAGTATCAAGTATCATCTGAGGCTAGTGGTTCTGTAGTATGCAATGATATTGGTGCCATTGGCCAGATTGTTATTATTAGCCCTCAGCGCGCATGCGCAAGTGGGTTATAGTAGTCGTCCCGTCTATTTGTCTGTCTGTCAGCTGATTTTGGAGATTACTGACAATTAACTGTTGATTTAAGTATGATCTTGCTCAGGATGATGATTTAACAAGCTGTCTGCTCCGTGTAGGTTCAAATTTTTATAGGTAATGTCCCCTATCGTCATGTCGCAATCACATGGGCAAATAATTTCTTTTCTTCCCACGTTAGTTTTTGCTTCATACTGAAAAGTTAATGAGAGCTGGAATTCAGGTGTTTTACGTTGAAACTATATACCGGTGAGAGTCTCCTGCATGTTAGCTACTTCTTTAGACAGCAATTAGCTACATCTATGTTTTCATTGCTTGAGCTGTATTGATACTTGATTAGGAATAGCCAAATATATTATTTTTTCGGTCTGAGAAATTATTTTGTTATAGCTAGCTAGTGTATAGTAGCGCTGAGGGTTCACACCTTTGGTGCTTCATTTGCTTGGCTTGATAACTAATTTTCTTTTCCATTAGAATTAATATTGCCATAACCTTTTTTTTTTTTTTCATTTCCTAGATTTCATGGTGCTTGGGCTGCTGCTATCTGTGCTGAGGTTCTGGTGTTCTTGATTGAAGAAGAGAATAATGGTAAGTCTCTAGGCATGCACTACTGTTATCATTGTACATACACGTACTAATACTAACACTGCATTCACGAAGTAGTACTGCACACGAAGTGCTAACACTGTGCACACACACATAGTGCTAACACTCTGCATGTACGTAATACTATGCACGCACATAATGCTAACACTGTGCATGCACGTAGTGCTAGCACTGTGCACACACATAATGCTAACACTGTGCATGCACGTAGTGCTAGCACTGTGCACACACATAATGCTAACACTGTGCATGCACGTAGTGCTAGCAACTGTGGCACACACATAATGCTAACAACTGTGGCTGCACGTAGTGGCTAAGCACTGTGCACACACATAATGCTAACACGGTGCATGCCAGTAGTTGCTAGCACTGGTGCACACACATAATGCTAACACTAGTGCAGCCACTTAGGCTAGCACTGTGACACGACATAATGCTAACACTGTGCATCACGTTAGTGCTAGCACTGTGCCACACGTATACTATTACTGTGCCCGGCACTAGTGCTAGCACTATGCCACACCATATTTCTAACACTGTGCACACACATGTGCTAACAGCTGTTCATGCCGTAGTGGGCTAGCACCGGTGCCACACATAATGCTAAAACACTTGCATGCCGTAGTGCAGCACTGTGCACACACATAATATGCTAACATGTGCATGCTCGTAGTGCTAGCCCTGTGCACACCACATAATGCTAACACTGTGCATGCACGTAGCTATCACGGTCACACACCTAATGCTAACACTGTTCATGCACGTATGCTAGCACTGTGCACCACAAATTCTACCACTGTGCATGCACTAGTGCACACTCTGCAACACCACATAATGCTAACACTGTGCATTCCACGTAGTGCTAGCAACTGTGCACACAACATAATGCTAACCCCTCTGTGCATGCACGTAGTGCTAGCACTGTGCACACACATAATGCTAACACTGTGCATGCACGTAGTGCTAGCACTGTGCACACACATAATGCTAACACTGTGCATGCACGTAGTGCTAGCACTGTGCACACACGTAGTACTATTACTGTGCACGCACATAGTGCTAGCACTATGCACACACATAGTGCTAACACTGTGCACACACATAGTGCTAACACTGTGCATGCACGTAGTGCTAGCACTGTGCACACACATAATGCTAACACTGTGCATGCACGTAGTGCTAGCACTGTGCACACACATAATGCTAACACTGTGCATGCACGTAGTGCTAGCACTGTGCACACACGTAGTACTATTACTGTGCACGCACATAGTGCTAGCACTATGCACACACATAGTGCTAACACTGTGCACACACATAGTGCTAACACTGTGCATGCACGTAGTGCTAGCACTGTGCACACACGTAGTACTATTACTGTGCACGCACATAGTGCTAACACTGTGCACACACATAGTGCTAGCACTATGCACACACATAGTGCTAACACTGTGCACACACATAGTGCTAACACTGTGCATGCACGTAGTGCTAGCACTGTGCACACACATAGTACTAACACTGTGCACGCACATAGTGCTAGCACTGTGCACACACATAGTACTAACACTGCACACACATAGTGCTAATACTGCAAGCACATAGTACTAACACTGTGCACGCACATAGTGCTAGCACTGTGCATGCATGTAGTACTATTACTGTGCACGCACATAGTGCTAACACTGCACGCACATAGTGCTAATACTGCAAGCACATAGTACTAACACTGTGCACGCACGTAGTGCTAACACTGCACGCACATAGTGCTAGCACTGTGCACGCACGTAGTACTATTACTGTGCACGCACATAGTGCTAACACTGCACACACATAGTGCTAACACTGCACGCACATAGTGCTAACACTACACGCACATAGTGCTAGCACTGTGCACACACATAGTGCTAACACTGTACGCACATAGTGCTAACACTGTACGCACATAGTGCTAACACTGTACGCACATAGTGCTAACACTGTACGCACATAGTGCTAGCACTGTGCACACACATAGTGCTAACACTGTACGCACATAGTGCTAGCACTGTGCACACACATAGTGCTAACACTGTACGCACATAGTGCTAGCACTGTGCACACACGTAGTGCTAACACTGCAAGCACATAGTACTAGCACTGTGCACACACATACGTAGTACTAACACTGTGCACACACATAGTACATACTAACACTGTGCACACACATAGTGCTAACACTGTACGCACATAGTACTAACACTGCACGCACATAGTGCTAGCACTGTGCATGCACATAGTACTAGCACTGTGCACACACGTAGTACTATTACTGTGCACGCACATAGTGCTAACACTGTGCACACACATAGTGCTAACACTGTGCACACACATAGTGCTAACACTGTGCACACACATAGTACTAACACTGTGCATGCACGTAGTACTAACACTGTGCACGCACGTAGTACTAACACTGTGCACGCACATAGTGCTAGCACTGTGCATGCACGTAGTACTATTACTGTGCACGCACATAGGTAATATAATTTACAAGTCTCACCTGGGATGAACTAATAGTCTCTTCTATTATTGTGTTAACTTGATTTCATACTACACGTACATACATACATAGTGTCTTCTTCAGTTGTACAAGTATAACTTACTATGAAGTATCTGTATTTGCTAAGGAGCTATATTTGCAATTGCAATTAATACTTCTAAAGTATTTTGACCCCAACTCTGGTGTCTTTTCCACATTATATCGGGCAATAATATAAGTAACCATCACATACAGGGCTAGCTGAAATGCAATGATTTGATGTATTGGCCATTACACGTGACCTTTCTTAGCATATACATAGCTACACTCAACCCACTATGTACCACATATAGATGGGCATTAATTAGGACTGCACATGCCCTATTAATTGCCTTATTTAATTGTGTGATGTGCTGTGACATTTGCCCTGTGATTGGCTCTGCTACCAACATAAACATGCATATATGTCTTACAGGGATGGAGCTGTAGTACAGGGAGCCATACAATGTCTACTACAGGGCCTAACATGCAGATCAGCTCTCTTTAAAGTCTCCATTGCTTGACTGTGGACGGGTTGTCTGCTTACTCCACAGAGTCCTTTCCATCTAGTGAGTGACCTAAACTCAATACATGATAGTTCAATTCCTTGAATTGTACCTACATTTAGTGGTTGATTTATGTTTTGTTTTGTTGTTGTTGTTGTTTTTGTTTTTTTTTCCTTACTTTATTAATGAAATGGACATCGTATTGTCCATTTGATGGCCTAATATAAAAGACCGTTAGCAGGGTTTCATGCGTGATTTTCACTGGGGGTGGGAGACACTGTGTAATTAACCATGTGTCCACTTCATTAGGTCACCATGTGTCCACTTCATTAGATCACCATGTGTCCACTTCATACGGTCACCATGTGTCCACTTCATTGGGTCACCATGTGTCCATCACTTCATTAGGTCACCATGTGTCCACTTCACTAGGTAGTGATGAGGTTCTCATGTGACCAGTGACTAGAGATAGTGATGAGGTTCTCATATGACCAGTGACTAGAGGTAGTGATGAGGTTCTCATATGACCAGTGACTAGAGATAGTGATGAGGTTCTCATGTGACCAGTGACTAGAGGTAGGTCATATGAGAACCTCATCACTATCTCTAGTCACTGGTCACATGAGAACCTCATCACTACCTCTAGTCACATGAGAATCTCATCACTACCTCTAGTCACTGGTCACATGAGAACCTCATCACTACCTCTAGTCACTGGTCACATAAGAACCCCATCACTTCCTCTAGTTACCGGTCACATGAGTACCTCATCACTACCTCTAGTCACTGGTCACATGAGAACCTCATCACTAACTCTAGACACTGGTCACATGAGAATCTCATCACTACCTCTAGTCACTGGTCACATGAGAACCTCATCACTACCTCTAGTCACTGGTCAGAAGAAGAAGAAGAGTTTGCAGGAGGAAATTGCTGAGGCTATGAACTTAGTCCATGGAAAAAAGAGAGAGAAAGAAATAGATGAGAGTGAGGAAGAACTAGAAAGGGAGATCTTATTATGCGAAAGTGAGGGAAGGAAGAAGGCAAGATGTGATGTAATGGATGAGAGGAGAGAGTTGTATGAGATAAAAAGTAATGAGAAAGAGAGACGAGAAAAAGAAAAGCAGGAGAAAGAAAGGCGTGAAAAGGAAAGGAAGGAGAGAGAGAGAGACGTGAAAAGGAGAGGCAGGAGAGAGAGAGACGTGAAAAGGAGAGGCAGGAGAGAGAGAGATGTGAAAAGGAGAGGCAGGAGAGAGAGAGACATGAAAAAGAGAGGCAGGAGAGAGAGAGACGTGAAAAGGAGAGGCAGGAGAGAGAGAGACGTGAAAAAAAGGAGGAGGAAGTAAGAAGGAGAACAGAAAGGCAAGAAAGTGAGATGCAGCATTTGGGTGAAGGTTTATACCTAACTCAAGGTCAAGTAGGAACCCTGCAATGTATTGCCAGGACCCAAAAATGGTCCTTTACAGCACGAAAACTGATAATCATGCTGTACCCAGATAATTATCTGAAACTTAGATGTGCTGTTGGGAAAAAAGGGTGTAAAAATACACCCATGAACCCTGAAGAACTTGGAATTTTGAAAGGTAAATATCACAACAATTTTTTAGCATATTATTTTACTTCACTTTCTTTTTCGAACAGGATACTTACAGCAACTATATACCCTGAAGAAAAAATTGCCAGTGAGCAATTTAACTCTATATTAAATAACGTTTGCTGTGCAGCTAGAAGAAGACAAAAAATGCCGGAACAATAAAACTGAACGTGTTTTTCACTTCTTGTTATTATATATTACAGTGCAAGCGAGTAAGACAAGCGTAATAGAAATGTAATCACAATGCAACTGTGTGAAATACATGCAGAATAAGTGCAGTATAGCAGTGCAATGTGTGTATGCTGCATGCATGCTGCTTCTATAGATGCCTTAAAATTGTGTGCTGTATGAGTGCAGTATATATGCGTGCATCACAGATGTATGCTGCATGTGTGCATGCTACTCAGTGCAGCACGCTTTGTCTTGGATGCCAAGTGCACTTATCCTGCTCACATGCTCAAATATTGGGAGGCAGTACACATTCTGCATATGTGCAGAATATGGTTAAAATAAGTGCAGCTTATACGCCCCACATGAGCTGGTTGCTCACATTTTGCATGCCACACGCATGCAGTATTTTTGTAAGACCAGTGACTAGAGATAGTGATGAGGTTCTCATATGACCAGTGACTAGAGGTAGTGATGAGGTTCTCATGTGACCAGTGTCTAGAGTTAGTGATGAGGTTCTCATGTGACCAGTGACTAGAGGTAGTGATGAGGTACTCATGTGACCAGTGACTAGAGGAAGTGATGGGGTTCTTATGTGACCAGTGACTAGAGGTAGTGATGAGGTACTCATGTGACCAGTGACTAGAGGAAGTGATGGGGTTCTTATGTGACCAGTGACTAGAGGTAGTGATGAGATTCTCATGTGACTAGAGGTAGTGATGAGGTTCTCATGTGACCAGTGACTAGAGGTAGTGATGAGATTCTCATGTGACTAGAGGTAGTGATGAGGTTCTCATGTGACTAGAGGTAGTGATGGGGTTCTCATGTGACCAATGACTAGAGATAGTGATGAGGTTCTCATATGACCAGTGACTAGAGATAGTGATGAGGTTCTCATATGACCAGTGACTAGAGGAAGTGATGGGGTTCTCATATGACCGGTGACTAGAGATAGTGATGAGGTTCTCAATGTGACCCCAGTTCTTCTAGCGTTAGGGATGAGGTTTCTCATGTGAACAGTAGTGACTAGAGGTAGTGATGATGTACTAATGTGACCAAGTGACTAGAGGAAGTGATGGAGGTTCTTAGTGACCAGTGACTAGAGATAGTGATGAGGGTTCTCACGTGAACCAGTGATAGAGGAGGGATGCGATCTCGCATAGTGAATATAGGTAGTATGAGGTTTCATGTGACCAGTGATAGAGGTAAGTCGTGGATGGATTTCTCATGGGACTAGAGGTAGTGATGAGTTTCTCCTGTGACCCAGTACTAGAGGTTAGTGATGAGATTCTCATGATGACCAAGGAATAGAGATAGTGATGGGGTTCTCATGTGACCAGTGACTAGAGGTAGTGATGAGGTTCTCGTGTGACCAGTGACTAGAGGTAGTGATGGGGTTCTCATATGACCAGTGACTAGAGGTAGTGATGGGGTTCTTATATGACCAGTGACTAGAGGTAGTGATGGGGTTCTCATGTGACCAGTGACTAGAGGTAGTGATGAGGTTCTCATGTGACCAGACTAGAGGTAGTGATGAGGTTCTCATGTGACTAGAGGTAGTTATGGGGTTCTAATGTGACCAGTGACTAGAGATAGTAATGAGGTTCTCATATGACCAGATGCTAGAGATCGGATTGAGGTTCTCATTGTGACCAGTGACTAGAGATGAAGTGATGAGGTCTCATGTGTGTGACCAGTATGATAGAGAACAGTGATGAGGTTCTCATGTGACCAGTGACTAGAGGTAGTGATGAGGTTGTCATGTGACCAGTGACTAGAGGTAGTGATGAGGTTCTCGTGTGACCAGTGACTAGAGGTAGTGATGGGGTTCTCATATGACCAGTGTAGTGATGAGGTTCTCATGTGACTAGTGACTAGAGGTAGTAATGAGGTTCTCATATGACCAGTGACTAGAGGTCGTCAGTCAATCTGTCAGTCAGTCAATCTGTCATCAGTCAATCTGTCGTCAGTCAATTTGTCATCAGTCAATCTGTTAGTCAATCTGTCAGTCAGTCAATCTGTCATCAGTCAATCTGTCGTCAGTCAATTTGTTAGTCAATCTGTCAGTCAGTCAATCTGTCATCAGTCAATCAGTCGTCAGTCAATTTGTCATCAGTCAATCTGTTAGTCAGTCAATTTGTCGTCAGTCAATCTGTCAGTCAGTCAATGTGTCGTCAGTCAATCTGTCATCAGTCAATCTGTCGTCAGTCAATTTGTTAGTCAATCTGTCAGTCAGTCAATCTGTCAGTCAGTCAATCTGTCGTCAGTCAATTTGTTAGTCAATCTGTTATCAGTCAATCTGTCGTCAGTCAATGTGTCGTCAGTCAATCTGTCGTCAGTCAATCTGTCATCAGTCAATCTGTTAGTCAGTCAGTGTGTTGTCAGTCAATCTGTAATCAGTCAGTCAGTCAATCTGTCAGTCAGTCAGTCAATCTGTCAGTCAGTCACTCAATAAGTTTGTCAGTCTGTCAATAATTCTGTCTGTCAGCCTGTCACTGCTGTTGTATTTCAATTGAATGCCACACATTTTTTTTTTTTAATGACTCGGCTATAGTATTACTACTCTAATTTCATTATTTTTATCCTCATCGTCAGGATTTTTTTTTTCTAGTTATACATTGCTGTTATTGTTAATTATTATTAATAATAATATTATTAGTATTACTACTACTACCGCTGTTATTATTATTATTATATGTAGGTAATAATCCAAGTTGGCCTTCGCTTGTGATGGAGTCTAATTTACCAAAGGATCTGGTCATCCGGACTGCTGGGAATGTCATATGTCTACCATTCAGAGATCGTTTTCCATGAGCTGTTCTCTGGGAGCCTTGGTGTTCTCTGCAGTCACTCTACTGTATACATCTTCTATGAGACTGAACTACAAACTAGCTGTACTAGTTGTCATTTCACTGATTTCGTTTCATTCACACTCATATGATCTAGTAGACTTGGTAGCGTGACATGCTACAATTATTTGCAGAAAATAAAAATTTAAAATGGGTGTATGTTAGCAGTAAGCTTGCTTGGTTCTGTTGTGGTGTGATTGAGGACCTGTTACTAAAACTGATGTATATTATTTTTATTCAGTTTTGCTTAAATAAGTAGAAGGCAGCAATAGCAAACATGAGTATACTAACTTGGCAAGTGTAAAATCGGAGTAAAGAATATCAGAACCCATTACACATCAAGGGAATGCTATTGCGACTATGGCCTCTACTTATAGATGCATTAGATCCAATTGCACACATTCCATATCCTGAGATACATGTACAAAAAGTCGTGTTGTAAGGTATATAATATACCATAGGTAGGAAGGCCATGCAGTTGCTATGCATTCAGTGTGGTGGGTGCTAACTACATAAACCTCATCATTGTACTAACTGCACAGCACATGGCAGTCTACGTTTGTCAGTGGTACATCTCAATTATTAATTTCATAGCTCCCATGACTTTCACATATATCTGACCTATTGCATCGCTCATGATGACACTAACATTGCACAGGACCACAATCTCCACCTATTATTTAACCTATGGCACATATCTAAATACAAATTACATAACAATCAGTTCAGACACAAGAAAAATGGTATATAGAGAGACTGCAGTTGCTGTGCAATTAAATTGATACTTGCTTGGGATCCATGCTATGGCTCCACCTTACATAGGAGGAGCCCATGGTCACCATGCAATAAGTATTGTTAGTGTGATAAAGGAAGAACATGTTCTACTATGTAAGGACACGTTTAATCCCCAAGGTCTTGGATTTCGCGCCTCATGCATATTAAATATGCATGCATTACTGATTATCTGGGGATCCATTGCACACCCTGCAGCATGACACTAATTGCTCAGCGACCAAAAGGTCTCCACCTGTGACCTGCACCATCTGCACACCTCCGCAGGACCAGTTGCATAGCGACCAAGGCCTCCACCTGTGATCTGGGCCAAATTGACTTTTGAGAAATAAGTTGCTACTGTATCTAAAAACTACGGGTAGAGTGCACTAGACACTGGTCTATGAATCTGAATTGAGATGGTTTGATCTATATGCATACATGCATGTAGCATAGCCAAGTGCGTAAGCATTGTTTAGAATAACTAAGGAACAACAACACTGCTGTGATTGCATGTCATTGATCAAAATATCACAAAAACACCACCACCTGTCCCCAGTAATGAGGTGTATTCTGTTGCTATCACCCTCCGTATCCCAGATAAACGTCCATTTGCAGCAGAATAATAAGCAGACAGGACTATTAGGTTCAACACTACCAGCTGATCATATGACTTCCTTTATTTTTTTCAATTCATTTAATACAGACATGCAATAATCACAATCCAACAAAAGATAATCAACAGCAAAATAATCACAAAAAGAAAAAAAGAAAAACGTAATGTTTGATAGACATGTCGTACAAATGTCACTTGTACTTAGAGATAGTCTTCATTTACTTCTTGAAATCACTTCATTGTAATCGTTACAGCCTGACAAAAAGAGAAAACATTAATAAAATGCAACAAAAACATATATCCCAGTTACATACCAGTAGCTCTTATGAACAAGACAATGGTGCTTCACATGGCTGTGTTCAAACATCTAGCTTAGTACATCCTCCAACACGTGCTCATATAGTTCCTCAACTCCACCAATTAGTGTCCATCTAAGAATATGCACACACATCCAAATACAAAAATTGTAAATCTCTTGCTGGAGCTAAAGCAGTAGCTATTCCTACTGAGGGTCAGATAACTATTGGGCGTGATGTATGCTGCATTACTCGTCAGAAGATACCTGCAGGCCCGACACTCCTCAATTTAGTGACGGATTGATCCTTCTTTATCTAAAACACCGCCGTAGCTTTCCTTAAACGCTTTAAAACTTGCCAATTCGCACAATGATAGATTTGTTATTGTTTTTACTTCTCTTATAACTATAGCAACGGAAAGGTACCGCCCAACAAGATTAAAACAACGGTCGTCATTTGTTCAGATCTAGTTGCCCACGCAGCGCATGTGGAAAGAAATAATGGTGGGAGAAGACTGAGAGGCTTGACGAGCTACAGTGGTCTGTCATATTGATTAGGTAAGCTCAGGCGTTAGATCTGCATGACTTAATGTGGCGGTGGTGTAGGGTGGGTTAACGTGAAATAGCTATATTATATATACTCTATTTTGAATGAGTTGCGTTAGTGTTAGTCGGGTAGGTTTAAACTAACATTTTAGTTAAGTTAAATTCAAGTGTTGTACATTAAGGCAGTCAATAGTCCAGAGTAACCTTACAAATATTCTGTGTAATACACAATTGAAGCCTGTTGTTGAATACTTGTGCTAGCCATTAGTATTTGTAGTAGTCACACGACAGATCAGCGGTGTTGGAAGATGTTTAGTAAAGGGGGCGCTCCAAGGGCATGTTTTTTTTTGGGATTGGGGGTTTAAAAGTGTGAATGTGAGAAATTTCCTTGTTAGATTATGCCCACAATTTTGGTGGCCCAAAGCCCCCCCCCCCCTCCCCCTTCCTACGCCACTACTGCTGATATCAATCACGGTGGCGTTGCCCCTATAGCCTCCTCTACACACTGCCCAGATTGTGTCACAAATAATATTTTAGCTACTATATTCTATCGGTTATTATGACCATGTGAATAAAACACTCAGGTTTACTGGACTGACTGGCAAGTTGAAGGTCTTGCCGTAGTTGACTTCAGACAAGCTGGCTCATAATCAACCTGCGAGGCAACAATTACTGGCAAGTGTTTGTTCTTGACAAAGTCCTCAGTATAGACTGAATCAAGTAAGTCTCAAGTTGTGGTATATGTAGTCTCATTTGAGTGTTCAAAATATTTTATGATGATGCCCAATGCATACCTGATTTAGGTGATATTTGTGACCTTCCAGTTGTTGCTGTGGTGTGCAGGGAGGGGTAGGGGAGGGGAGACAATGGACAGGATATGACCTTGGAATGGGAAGTGATAGGGGGCTAGTTTCATTAAAAGTCCAGGTGGAGGAGATGGGGCATGAGTGATATGCATCAGTTTGTATTGAACAGGTGAAGGATGTGGACTCTTGTCACATGGTAATAGACACATGTATCAGCTGGTGATGTTTGTGTGTTCTATTGGAACTGTAGTTCTTTGAACTTTCTAAGCCTTAGGACAGAGCGCTTGTAGGCTGTGGTTTATGCTTTTATCACTTGAGTGATATCCACCAGTTGTATTACTAATTTCTTTCATGATTAGTTCTCATGTAGCCACAAGATATTTGATGATAGACATTAGGAGCACTCTAGTTCTGCAACATTTACAATCTAGTTGCATAGCTTCTTAATGTTATATTATTGTTATTGTTATTACTGTTATAAAAAATTTATTATAGTCAGGGATTTATCTAGAAATTTGTTTGGAAAGGGGTGGGAGGAGTTTGGTCATATCTGCCACCCTTAGGATGTAAGACATAAAATATTTATAACTAGCAAGTACCCCACCTCATAGTGGCGCTTGACTTATTGCACAGTAAGAATGCAGTAGCATAAGTTAGTTTTATTCATTGTTATCATTCTCTACATCAGTTGCCCTCTCCTGCTCTCTTTTCCCCTGAACTATCTCAGCTTTTCTTATCCCCAACCTTTTTTTTTTTTCAGCTTTTTTCTCGAGTCATGGAGTCCATTCTCCTTTGTCTACCTCTCCTGCTTCTGCATCTCTATGTCCTTCTATCAAGATTGTGGACTTAGGCTTTGCCTATTTTTTCGTATTTCCCCCTTCCTTCTTGAAACTTATGCTGCCTTTACTCAGTGATTTCACTACCTCAGCCTTCCGCTTTTTAGTGTACTATTAATCACCTTCAACTGAATGGGATGACATAATCAAGATATGATGATGCTTTACCACACTGTTTAAGCTCATGAATTATTCATGAATGCACACCGTTGGTCGTCGTCATTGTTATTGACACATGAGCATATTGTTCATGAGTTTGAGTGCTGTAATTTTGAGTACTGCCTAACTGCATACTGCACACAGATAATGATAGGTGCTGGATTTTAATGTTTACTAGGGTATCATATTTAGATAGTTCCTTCAAAATTTTTGCTATAAGAGGTGCTCGGCCTTAATTACAATGTTTGTATAATTATTTAGTACACATTAATTTTGAAGAAATTCTTGAGAATTTTTAATTTATTTGATTGTTCAGGACTTTATACAACTAGAGAAGAAGATCACATGTGCGGTGGACTATGCAGTCGAGTAAAAGTGGCTTGCAAGGTTAGGTGGATTCTAAATTAGGAAATAATTTTGAAGGGGAAATTAAATAGTGTATATTACAATATACCAGCAAGTACCCCAACACACAGTGGAGCTCGACATATTGAAGTTATTTTGCTCAGTTATCATTCTCTACTATCTATTAAGGTTAATTAGTTTTCATCTCCTGCTCTCTTTTTTAAACTATCTCAGCTTTTCTTACCCCACCCTCACATTACCTTTCTTAAGCTTTTTCTTCTTGAGTAATGGAGTCCCTTTTCCTTTGTCTAATTCTCCTGCTTCGGAATCTCTGTCCTACCATCATGATTGTGGCCTTACGCTGCGCGAAACTTTTGCCTTCTCTCTTTCATACTTTTGCCTTCCCTTAGTCTATTCCACCCACTTTTTAGTAACAATTAATCACTCTCTACTGAATGTGATGACTCTTTACCCACTGAGGTAAGGACGATGCTTGGCCAGACTGTTTAAGCTCATGGATTATTCATGAATACACACACACGGTCGTTGTCGTTCATCATTGTTATTTGGCACACAAGTGTATTATTCAGGGGTTCATTTAGAAGTCAATTTAAGAGTGGACGAGGTTGAGTTTGTGCTATCTAAAGGCTGTCACACGGTTCATGCAGAACTAAGATGAGAAAAGAGACGGGCATGATTTAAGCATTTCCCTTCACCTTAAATATTCACTTTTTAACTTCGCATTTTGCTTACGAAATTTTAAGAATATTTCAAGAAGGGTGAAATGGCTTCAAGGGGGGGCAAGCGTCTCCCTTGCTCCCCCCCTAAATGAACCCCTGTTATTATATAGATGTTAGTAAATTTTCAAAATTTTAATGAACAAGAGAGGTATTTGTGAAGTATTATACTATTTTAACCCACATGGCTGAGGGTAGTCTTGTAATAGACTGAAAGAACGTGTGACGAACAGTTGATTGTAACTTTGAGCTGACATTTTGAAGCTGATTGAATCATTGATGTGTGTCTTATGCAGAATTATTTTGCTTTGGGTTAAGAGACAGGTGCTGTGTGTTTACTTAGCCACACCACACCCTTTTCCTAAACATTCTACTGTGGTGCACATTGTTGTGGCGGTCCTGTGTTATAGGAGGCACAACTACCTACGGACAAAGCAATTAGGCTTCTAAACCTAGATCGCGCTCCGCAATGAGGATCCAACACGCCCTGACTACTATATAACAGGTCGGTGTTTAAGTTTTATCAACACGTGGAGAATCCCAACAAAAAGAATGAAATGAAGGTTTATATATGATACAAAAAGGAAATGACGTAATTGTTCTAGAAGTCCGTAATTTAGCATACACGTGGAAATGGTGATCTGGTAAGGTGTAATTGCAGTGTTCGGAAAAGGTCGACACACCTAAAAAGTAGATTATATGGGATGACTAATTAGTAACATGCTAACTGAATAATAATAATAATAATGTGATGGTGGGGAGATCCACAACATTTCCCCCCGATTAAATGACGCAAACTAATAATTATGTTTATAGATCATCTTGTCCATCCCAGTTTTGACGAGATAATGCATCAGCATTCCGATTGAGAGGACCAGGTCGATACTTCACATTGAAAGAATACGGCATCAACTTCATCGCCCAGCGAGCAAGCCGGCCATTACAGAAGTTAGCAGACTGCAGGAACGAGAGAGCCTTGTGGTCTGTCTCAACCACAAATGAAACTGGACGCAAGTAGGGAGCAAAATGAATGATGGAGTCCACAATCGCTAAGCACTCAAGTTCAGATGCTGAGTAGTTCCGCTCTCTAGGTAGAAGTCTCCGGGACCAGAATGCAATAACAAGTTCATCTCCACCTCGAACCACGTTGAGGACGGCTCCAAGACCAGTTCCAGATGCATCGGTTTGAAGGAGGAAAGAGTCGGAGAGGAGAGGGAGATGGAGAGTAGGTTGGGAAGATAAACAACATTTCAAATACACAAACTCATCATACATATATTTATTCCAAACAACATTATCAGGGGCTACCTGGGAGATTGCTTCACGCAGATGCTGCGTGTGATCAGCATAATGCTCAACAAAACGTCTATAGTATCCTGTGAGACCCAGGAACTGTTTAACATGACGTTTTGTTTTGGGCTGCTTGAACTGCTTGATTGCAGCCACCTTACAGTCAGCAGGAGTCACCTGACCATTCCCGACTACATGTCCCAGGAACATACAATACCGCTGGCCCCACTCACACTTGTTTTGGTTTGCAGTCAAACCAGCTTCTCTCAGCTTATACAACACCCTTTTCAGGTGTTCACAGTGACAGTCCCAAGACTGACTAAAAACTATTATATCATCTATGTAAACCCTAGAACAGTCCTCACAACCTACCAATACAAGATCAGCTAACCGTTGGAATATGGCTGGACCATTCCTGACACCGAAAGGCATTCTAGTATACTCAAACTTGCCCCATGGTGATGCAAATGCAGTCTTTTGACGGTCTTCCACCCGGATTTGAACCTGATGGAACCCTTTGTTTAAATCTAATTTACTTAAGAACTGAGCACATGCAAGAGTATCAAGAATATGTTCAATGAGAGGCATTTGATATGGGTCAGGCTGCGTAAGTGCATTGAGCGCTCTGTAATCCACGCAGAGGCGCACAGAACCATTGGGTTTTGCAACAGTAACAATGGGAGATGACCATGGACTCTCTGATCTCTGAATGATACCAGCTTGTAACAGCGAGTCAACCTCCTTCCGCAATGGCTCAAACCACTTTGGAACTATAAAGTAAGGTTTGGACCTCACTGGCGCACTATTCCCAGTCTCTATACACATAGTAACCAGGTCTGTCACTCCTGGCTTATCAGTTAGAACATCAGGAAATGCATCTAAAACAGACTTCAGAAGAGATAACTGTGTTTCAGTCGGAGCAAAATTTCCCCGAACTAATTTAACGCCAGCTAAAGAATCAATCTCATCGTCTTCGACTACTGCGATACGATGTATTTGAGCTGAAGGACTATGGTAAGCCTTTAGCAAGTTGGCATGCAACACTACCTTATTCTTTCTTGCAGGATTGTGTATGGCATATGTAACAGGAGACAGTTTCTCAGCCACAGGATAGGGACCATCCCAACGACTTCCTAGTTTGCTTGACAAACCTGGCTTGCGCACCAGAACTAAGGTACCAGGTTCAAACTCCTTCTCTTTACTACCCTTGTCATATACTATTTTCATCTTGGCTTTGGCTCTATGCTCTCTATCTGAAACTATAAGAGACATTTCAGCCATCTTAGCTTTCATATCCGTCAGCCAAGAGCAAAGATCTAATTGTTCACCTTCCTTGGTAAACCACGAGTCTCTAAGTAATCTGAGGGGACCATGCACACGACCACCATACAACAGTTCAAAGGGGGTATATCCAGTGACAACATGTGGGGTGTCTCTATAAGCAAACAGAGCATATTTCAAGTAAACATCCCACTCTCGCTTCTGGACCTGAGCACGTTTGATCATACCCTTCAGACAAGCATGCCATCTCTCCAACGCACCATCTGTTTGAGGATGATATGGGGAGGTTCGCATTCGAACTATCCCAAGTGTCTTACACAGGGACTTAACTACACCAGACATAAAAACACTACCTTGATCAGTTAACAGAGTGTGTGGAATACCATGTCTAGAAACGATTTCCATCAGTGCTTCAACAACTGCCTCAGTATCAACTCTTTTCAAGGTGATAGCTTCAGGGTATTTCGTATGGAGACACATAGCAGTTAATAAGTACTTATGTCCTCGAGGGGTAGTAGGAAGTGGACCAACTATGTCCATAGCCATTATATTAAAAGGTTCATTAACTACAGGAAGAGGAACTAAAGGAGTACGTGAATTAGTGTTTGGGCTAGCCTTCTGACACCCCTCACAAGACCTACAGTGGTCGTTCACGTCCTTCCTCATACCAGGCCAGGTAAAGTAGGGTACCAACCTAGCGTGAGTTTTATGATGACCAAAATGACCAGAACCCAACACAGAATGTGCCAACAACAAAACTTGATTTCTTCTCTCCTTAGGAAGTACTATCTTACGACATAATTCACCAAGTTCATCAGTACTCTCATGAGCTAACATACCATTATAATAACAATAACCATCAATACTTTGGTCCGCCCTTTTCCTAATATCGGTTAGGGTTGGATCTCTCAACTGCTGAGTACTCAAAACCTCTCTGTCAGAATTATCAGCAGGGATACTGGGTATAGGGAGTTCAAAGGCATCTTCTAATCCCTTACCAGAAATTATATTCGAACATGCAGAGGGAGGTTGAATCTGATCAAGTCCCATGGGAGTAGCCAGAGAATGAGAGCTGGCTTCAAGGTCGGCTATTTCTTGAGCCTTCTTAGCCTTAGCCTGACTACGGGTTAACCTCACTGTATCTGAGGTACTGGCTTCACAAGAGTTACTACTAGGTTCGTGATGAGCACTACTACTAGGTTCACATGGGTTACTACTAGGTTCGTGATGAGCACTACTACTAGGTTCACATGGGTTACTACTAGGTTCGTGATGAGCACTACTACTAGGTTCACATGGGTTACTACTAGGTTCACAAGGGTTACTACTAGGTTCACATGGGTTACTACTAGGTTCACATGGGGTACTACTAGGTTCGTGATGAGCACTACTACTAGGTTCACATGGGTTACTACTAGGTTCGTGATGAGCACTACTACTAGGTTCACATGGGTTTATGTCACCGTCACTATCATAATCATTGCCATACTTAGGAGGGAATGCGTCCGCATCAGCAAGTCTGCGACGCTCTATAGCAGTTTGGATGAAACTCTCAAAGGGTTCCCAGCCCACATCCAACCCTATCAAAGCAGATTGGGGAAGGGCGTCACTAACCGCTACGTCATAATGACCCTTTACCTCACCAACTTCAAGTTTCACATGAGCAATTGGGAAGGCAGTTTCATCATTACCCTTAAACCCAGTGACAGTTACACTTTCACCAGTATACGCACCTTGTGGCACGTATTTACTACTAACCAGGGTACGAGTGGCACCAGTGTCAACCAAAATGTCATTGCAAGGGACACCAGAAATGAGACCATCTATTAACATTTCTTCAGAAGAATATAGAGTATTTATACATTGCACCTTGGACTTCTTCTTAGGACAGTTAGGCCTAATATGTCCAGGTTCATTACACAAGTGACAAATCGGCACAAACCGCTCACTCCTCTGACTACCCTTTACCAACACAGACTGCTGTGCATTAGTAATATCACTACCAGTGGTTGTGGGTTTGTGAGTGCCAGGGGTACGTTCCTGTGTAGCCTGAGACCCAGGTGACTCACTACTTGACTTCTCTTGTGTCTGTGACTGAGCCGACTGGTTCCAACCTCTCCTACAAGAGCGGGAGAACTGGAAGTTCCCTTCTCTGCTCTGAGTGGGCCTAGTCGTCCCCATACACTGGGTAGCCAGACGCACAGCATCATGGATACTCTTTGGCTCAAGTACACGAACACGGGAAGCAATCTCCTCGGGCAAACAAGAAAGGAATCTGGATAAATACATAAATTGAATAACATCATTAATATCAGAACAATCAGACAACATTTTCTGGGTAATTGTTTGGACACGTATAGATAAGGTGTCCAAAGACTCGCCAGACCGGAAACGTAACAACCACCAGTCACGCTCGGCCGCTTCAACAGTTTCCCCTAGACCAGTAAGCATTGCTCGTTTACAAGCCTTAAAATCACTAATTATATCAGGGCAAGGTTTAATACGAGCTAAATATACTTCAGCAGCTCTCCCAGACAACTGGTGTTGTAGGTATTTACCCCACTTAAATTTCTTCTAGAGACGAAAAGAACATCATAGTATTAGTACCTTCCTTCCACTTAGGAACCTCAACATTCTGCTTTAAAAGCCTAAGCCTAAATCCTTCTTCTATCTCCTTATGCTGAGCTAATTCAGTTCTATCACTAGCTAACTTGTTCAGAATTTTATTAGTTATTTTCCGTTCCTTACGCTGCACCTTTTGAGTGGCCACCATAAACTTAGCAAGCTTAGCAAGAATAGCCTTAGTGTCTCCATCATCGTCTTCATCGGAACTTTCAGATTCAGAAGTGGAACCACCCTCCTCATCAACCGCATCGACGATAGGTACAGGGTCGTCAACGGCAACCCTCGGATTATGTAAGGAGGTGTCATCACTAGCCACAGGGTCAACGGCGGCGGAAGAACCAGTCTCAACAGCTCCAGGCAAGTCAGCGTCTCTCTCAAGAGAAGCTGAAGACGCTTTCTCAGTCTTCTTCTCCTTCTTCTTCCTGCCAGGCATTCTGAGGGAAAGAGAAAACTACCAAAAACTAACGGGGAAAAAAAATACAAACAATAATAATATCAAAAAAAAATACAAACTATCTATAAGATCACAAGATCAAGCAACCAGGAGAAGGCTTTCACAAAGCTACTATGGATTAGCAACGCAACTAAAAAAAAACTGCGCGGCGACCAACACACCAAAGCAAAGGCACTCGAAAAGCTACAGAAGAATCGGACAGTCACGGCTTAAGCGACTATCCCACCGCTGCCACCAAATGTTGTGGCGGTCCTGTGTTATAGGAGGCACAACTACCTACGGACAAAGCAATTAGGCTTCTAAACCTAGATCGCGCTCCGCAATGAGGATCCAACACGCCCTGACTACTATATAACAGGTCGGTGTTTAAGTTTTATCAACACGTGGAGAATCCCAACAAAAAGAATGAAATGAAGGTTTATATATGATACAAAAAGGAAATGACGTAATTGTTCTAGAAGTCCGTAATTTAGCATACACGTGGAAATGGTGATCTGGTAAGGTGTAATTGCAGTGTTCGGAAAAGGTCGACACACCTAAAAAGTAGATTATATGGGATGACTAATTAGTAACATGCTAACTGAATAATAATAATAATAATAATAATGTGATGGTGGGGAGATCCACAACACACATGCTTGTATGAGACTGTATATTTGCATTGATCGATGTTTCTTGCATGATTTTATGATCGTAATATTCATAGAAGCTGTTCTATATTTTCCCCAATATTCGAGGCGGGGTTGGAGATCCTAGGTTTAACCCCCTCAGTATAAGTTGTGCTGAAATAGCAGCTAGCATAAGGCAACTGTATGGGTGCACAATTTATGCTATTATCCAATTATTTGCATAGGCCGCAACAACTAGTGGAGTGAAATGACTTCAAATCTAAACTGCTGGAGATGTTAATGCATATGACATCAGAGGCGGAAGAAGCGGTGAAGGAATCTCATCAATGAAATATCCTTATTGGAAGTGGCAGTGTTAAAAGTATGTAAATGATTGGTTTGAGGGAACCACATCTGGGTTAATGTATAAGCTTAGGATTTTACTTTAACTTTTTCCTGCTTGTTATCTGATTAACCTTTACTTTTTTCTGCATGTGCCCTTACCATGATTCTGCTGGTTTCCCTTTACCATTTTCTGCTGGTTACCATGTTTCTGCTGGTTACCCTTTACCTACTAGTTTTGTGAATTCCCTGTATTGTGATACTCGTGCATAATTAAGAATAGGAGAATCCTAACAATGTATGTGTGGAATACCATGTGGAAACTTTTCTAAAAAACACCACAGTGTCCCTTTACCTTATTCCTGCTGGTTACCCATTACCTACTATATGCTGGGTAAAGCAAGAGTATGGACTGGGTAAAGGGAGAGTATGGACTGTGTATAAGGAGAGTATGGACTGTGTATAAGGAGAGTATGGACTGTGTATAAGGAGAGTATGGACTGTGTATAAGGAGAGTATGGACTGTGTATAAGGAGGGTATGGACTGTGTATAAGGAGAGTATGGACTGTGTATAAGGAGAGTATGGACTGTGTATAAGGAGAGTATGGACTGTGTATAAGGAGGTATGGACTGTGTATAAGGAGGTATGGACTGTGTATAAGGAGGTATGGACTGTGTATAGGGAGAGTAGGGACTGTGTATAGGAGAGTATGGACTGTGTATATGGAGGTAGGGACTGTGTATAAGGAGAGTATGGACTGTGTATAAGGAGAGTATGGACTGTGTATAAGGAGAGTATGGACTGTGTATAAGGAGAGTATGGACTGTGTATAGGAGGGTATGGACTGTGTATAGGAGGGTATGGACTGTGTATAGGGAGAGTATGGACTGTGTATAAGGAGAGTATGGACTGTGTATAAGGAGAGTATGGACTGTGTATAAGGAGGGTATGGACTGTGTATAGGAGAGTATGGACTGTGTATAAGGAGGGTATGGACTGTGTATAAGGAGAGTATGGACTGTGTATAGGGAGAGTATGGACTGTATAGGGAAAGTATGGACTGTGTATAGTGAGAGTATGGACTGTGTATAAGGAGAGTATGGACTGTGTATAAGGAGAGTATGGACTGTGTATAGGGAGAGTATGGACTGTGTATAGGGAAAGTATGGACTGTGTATAGTGAGAGTATGGACTGTGTATAGGGAGAGTTTGGACTGTATAGTGAGAGTATGGACTGTGTATAGGGAGAGTATGTATTGGGTAAAGGGAGAGTATGGACTGTGTATAGTGAGAGTATGGACTGTGTATAGCGAGAGTATGGACTGTGTATAGGGAGAGTATGGACTGTGTATAGGGACAGTATGGACTGTGTATAGGGAGAGTTTGGACTGTGTATAGCGGGTATAGGGAAAGTATGGACTGTGTATAGGGAAAGTATGTATTGGGTAAAGGGAGAGTATGGACTGTGTATAGTGAGAGTATGAACTGTGTATAGGGAGAGTATGGACTGTGTATAGGGAGAGTATGTATTGGGTAAAGGGAGAGTATGGACTGTGTATAGGGAAAGTATGGACTGTGTATAGTGAGAGTATGGACTGTTTATAGGGAGAGTTTGGACTGTGTATAGGGAGATTATGTATTGGGTAAAGGGAGAGTATGGACTGTGTATAGTGAGAGTATGGACTGTGTATAGGGAGAGCAGTGTTTCATCCAGACATTCTTGCAAGGGGGGGCAAAATAGAGTTTTGAAAATGTAAGGGGGGGCGGGCGGCACTGGTCACCATGGGAGTGAAATAGAATTATTGGAAGGCCTATGTCCTACATTAAAAAAACATAATCTTATCTAATGAGGTCTGCATATGTCAGATCCTGACAAGTTAATTCAGCTACTCATTTTCACCTCCACCGTCTAGCAATTTTCAGTCAACTGTGACATTCACTATTTAGATGCTTTTCACACACTATTCAACTCTGACTCTCACCTCCCCTTAGGTTTATCACACGTTGATTCACACTTACGGTTGCTGGCTGGCTATAAAAAGGCCAGCCCTCAGCTCACCGTAGCAGTTGTTGAGTTTTGATCTATACAGATTCTACAACTTCCAGAACCAGAACTCTAAGCACTCGTAGTCCCTGACAGCTTAAGATAGTCTCAAATGGATATTCGCTCTTTCTTCTGTGGTGCAAGCTCTTCAAAGTCACCTGGCCACTCAAGTAGCAGTGACACAGAAGATAAAATTGACAGCAATCAATCTGATACTGAGTTTTTGGAGCCAAGTCCTGCCAAGAAAAGATTAATTGTCCATGAGAAGCATGCAAAGGAAAGATTAACTACACATGAGAAAAGCAAGAAAATCACTGCAAGCAGTCGAAAATACAACAAAAAATGGGAAGAGAGCTTCAATTGGCTGATGTTTGATAAAAATTTCCAAGGAGCTTTTTGTAAGGTTTGCAGGAAGAGAGGAATTTCTCTTCAAAGAACAGGAGGAACATGGATCTCAAAACCTTTCACGAACTGGAAGAAGGCAATAGAGAAGATGAAAATTCATGCAAAGAGTGATATTCACCTCCTATCATGTGAAGCAGAGATGGCTGCAGCTACAGCACTACAAGAAGGGTCAGTCATTCAGCAACTCCAACAAATTAATGATGAGGAAAAGTTGAAGAACAGAATGGCCATTAAAGCTCTAATTCGTTGCACCCATTTTCTAGCTCGTCGCCACATTCCCCACACAACAACTTTTGATGAACTTATTGATCTAATCGTAAGTTGTGGTGCAGAAGATTTAAAGGGGTTCCTTGAAAGAGCTAGATTAAATGCAACCTACACATCTAAAGTTGCTGTTGTTGAATTTGTTGAGGCAGTTGGCTTATGGGCTGAAGAATGTTTACTGAAACGGCTTCGCCAAGCTTCCCATTTCAGCATAATGGCAGATGAGTGCACTGATGTGACGACCACAGAAGAGCTTTCAATTTTCTTCCGCTGGGTGAACATGGACGGTCAACCTGTTGAGCACTTCTTGGATATAGTTCCATTGAAAGCTACTGATGCAAAGACTATTTATTCTGCCCTTGTTGAATTCATGAAAGATAAAAACATACAGATTAGCAAGCTGGTGGGTATGGGATTCGATGGAGCAGCTACTTTCTCTGGGAAACACAATGGTGTGCAGAGTCTCCTGAAGAAAATTTCACCTCATGCACTTTTCGTACACTGCCATTGCCATTTGCTACAGCTAGCATGCGTTCAAGCAGCTAATGCTACCAGTGGGATAAAACATGTGTACATCACACTCACCACCCTCTGGAAATTTTTCCACTATTCTCCTAAGCGAGCTGAGAGTCTCAAAGCAGTACAGCAGGTGCTTGACTTACCTGAGCTGAAAGTTGTGAAACCATCAGATACTCGCTGGCTGTCCCATGAACGCTGTGTGAAGGCAGTCAAAGCTAGCTACAGTGCAATTGTGACTGCTCTAAACAATATCTATGAGCAGACACATGCACCTGAAGCTCTAGGTATCAGTAAAGCCTTATGTAGGCCCTCAACTTTAGTGGCCATATACCTCCTTGATTATGTTCTGCCACAAGTGGCGAAGTTGAGCAGAGCTCTCCAGACTGAGAGAATAGACTTGACAGCTATCACCCCTCTTGTTGATGCCACTCTCAATACACTTGATGATGCCATGTTACCTGCTGCTAACTGGGTATTAGAACTGATGGATGCAAAGAATGAGATCGAAGAAGTCACTGACATCACGTTAACCACGGAAAGCATTGCTACATTCCAAGGACAAGTGGCTGAACCGTTTATCAGGATGCTGAAGGCAAACATATCCAGCAGATTTATTTCACAAGATATTGTCTCCTCATTTGGCATCTTTGATTCGAAGAAAGTGCCAGCTGCTGACTCTTCTGACTTCCATACATATGGTGAGGACTTAATAGATGTACTATTAGCTCACTATGGTGCAGAGCTGCCTGCTAAGACTGCTGGTGGAGATGAATACACCAAAGAAGCTCTTATTTCCCGCGAAACCCGAGAGGAGTGGAAAACATTTCGAAGCTACTTATCGAAGAAGCCGAAAGGTAACCTGCACTTGCAGTTGAAAGAGCTCACCACAAGTGATATGCTTAGTGAATTTTTCCAAACATTAGCACCCTGGCAAACATATGTCTATCTATCCCTGTCAGCACTGCTTCAGTGGAAAGGAGCTTCTCCAAAATGAAACTAATTAAAACACGAATTCGAAATCGAATTGGGCAATCACAATTATCCTATTTGATGAAAATAGCCATGGAGACACCCGAGACGCTCTCATCTACACAATTAAGTGACATTATTACAGTATGGAACAAAAAACCTAGACGAATTGCTGTGTGAATATTGTTTATTATTAATTTGGTTTACATTTTTCTCTTAATAAATATCGGTTCTTTCAAAAGGGTGGGGGGCACTTAGAATCCAAGGGGGGGCATTTAGAACCCAAGGGGGGGCAAATGCCCCCTTTCGCCCCCCCCTAAATGAAACCCTGGAACCTCATCACTACCTCTAGTCACTGGTCATATGAGAACCTCATCACTACCTCTAGTCACTGGTCACACGAGAACCTCATCACTACCTCTAGTCACTGGTCACAAGAAAACCCCATCACTATCTCTAGTCACTGGTCACATGAGAACCCCATCACTACCTCTAGTCACTGGTCACACGAGAACCTCACCACTACCTCTAGTCACTGGTCACATGAGATCCTCATCACTACCTCTAGTCACTGGTCACACGAGAACCTCATCACTACCTCTAGTCACTGGTCATATGAGAACCTCGTTACTACCTCTAGTCACTGGTCACATGAGAACCTCATCACTACCTCTAGTCACTGGTCACACGAGAACCCCATCACTACCTCTAGTCACTGGTCACATGAGATCCTCATCACTACCTCTAGTCACTGGTCACACGAGAACCTCATCACTACCTCTAGTCACTGGTCATATGAGAACCCCATCACTAACTCTGTCACTGTCACACGAGAACCATCACTATCTCTAGCAATGTTCCACATGAGAACCTCATCACTACCTCTAGTCACGGGTCACATGAGAACCCCATCACTACCTCTGTCAACGACTGGTCCACATGATATCTCTCATCACTACCTCTAGTCACTGGTCACCCGAGAACCTCATCACTCCTCTATTCACTGGTCACTATGAGAACCCATCACTACCTCTAGTCCACTGGTCACACTAAACCCCATCACTACCTCCAGTCACTGGTAATATGAGAACCTCATCACTACCTCTAGTCACTGGTCACATGAGAACCTCATCACTACCTCTAGTCACTGGTCACATGAGAACCTCATCACTACCTCTAGTCACTGGTCACACGAGAACCCCATCACTACCTCTAGTCACTGGCACATGAGAACCTCATCACTACCTCTAGTCACTGGTCACATAAGTTAAAAATGACCACTAAGACTGAAGTACAAACATCCACACAAACATTCTGACTGTGTGGACCATACCCTAGTAACTGAATATAAGTTTCAGCAGCAACTCATATCCAATAACACACAAACATACACATATTGACTACAACTCTCAGCAACAATGATCTCCTACATAACTGCACAAAATACACACACAAAGTCCAGCAACACAGGACTGCACATGACATGACTGCACAAGATACACATCACACAGATTTCAATGCCCAGCATAACTACATTGTGAACACCTACACACTCTACACCAACATATGGTCAGTGGTGACAAGTTTTACCAACCACAAACCTATATGTTGTACTTGTGGTGGTCAGACCCAGCCATGCCTCAACATTCCAAACTTAGTCCATTCCACTGGCCATCAACTGCTGCACAAACACAGCTTAAAGTCAATCATCTCATCTCATTCCCCAATAATCAAAATCTAGTCAAATTCATAGAAATAAAATGAAATAAACACCATGGTGACCTAGTGAAGTGGAAACATGGTGACCTAATGAGGTGGACACCATGGTGACCTAATGAAGTGGACACATGGTGGCCTAATGAAGTGGACACATGGTGACCTAATGAAGTGGACACATGGTGACCCAATAAAGTGGACACCATGGTGACCTAATGAAGTGGACACCTGGTGACCTAATGAAGTGGACACATGGTGGCCTAATGAAGTGGACACATGGTGGCCTAATGAAGTGGACACATGGTGACCTAGTGAAGTGGACACATGGTGGCCTAATGAAGTGGACACATGGTGGCCTAATGAAGTGGACACCATGGTGACCTAATGAAGTGGACACATGGTGGCCTAATGAAGTGGACAGATGGTGACCTAATGAAGTGGACACATGGTGACCTAGTGAAGTGGACACATGGTGACCTAGTGAAGTGGACACATGGTGACCTAGTGAAGTGGACACCATGGTGACCTAATGAAGTGGACACATGGTGACCTAATGAAGTGGACACATGGTGACCTAGTGAAGTGGACACATGGTGACCTAATGAAGTGGACACATGGTGACCTAATGAAATGGACACATGGTGACCTAATAAAGTGGACACATGGTGACCTAATGAAGTGGACACATGGTTAATTACAGTGTCTCCCACCCCCAGTGAAAATCACGCATGAAACCCTGCATGACGGTCCTTTATATTAGGCCATCAAATGGACAATACGATGTCCATTTCATTAATAAAGTAAGGAAAAAACAACAACAACAAAACAAAACATAAATCAACAACTAAATGTAGGTACAATTCAATTATCATGTATTGAGTTTAGGTCACTCACTAGATGGAAAGGACTCTGTGGAGTAAGCAGACAACCCGCCCACAGTCAAGCAATGGAGACTTTAAAGAGAGCTGATCTGCATGTTAGGCCCTGTAGACATTGTATGGCTCCCTGGACTACAGCTCCATCCCTGTAAGACATAATATATGCATGTATATGTTGGTAGCAGAGCCAATCACAGGGCAAATGTCACAGCACATCACACAATTAAATAAGGCAATTAATAGGGCATGTGCAGTCCTAATTAATGCCCATCTATATGTGGTACATACATAGTGGGTGAGTGTAGCTAGCTATGTATATGCTAAGAAAGGTCACTTTCAATGTAATGGCCAATACATTAAATCATTGCATTTCTGCTAGCCCTGTATGTGATGGTTACTTATATTATAGCCCGATATAATGTGGAAAAGACACCAGAGTTGGGGTCAAAATACTTTAGAAGTATTTAATTGCAATTGCAAATATAGCTCTTTAGCAAATACAGATACTTCATAGTAAGTTATACTTGTACAACTGAAGAAGACACTATGTATGTACGTGTAGTATGAAATCAAGTTAACACAATGATAGAAGAGACTATTAGTTCATCCCAGGTGAGACTTGTAAATTATATTACCTATGTGTGTGCACAGTAACAGTACTACGTGCATGCACAGTCCTAGCACTATGTGCGTGTACAGTAATAGTACTACGTGCGTGTACAGTGCTAGTACTATGTGCGTGCACAGTAATAGTACTACATGCGTGCACAGTAATAGTACTACGTGCATGCACAGTGCTAGCACTATGTGCGTGCAGTGTTAGTACTACGCGCGTGCACAGTAATAGTACTACGTGCGTGCACAGTAATAGTACTACGTGCATGCACAGTGCTAGCACTATGTGCGTGCACAGTGTTAGTACTATGTGCGTGCACAGTAATAGTACTACGTGCATGCACAGTGCTAGCACTATGTCCGTGCACAGTGTTAGCACTATGTGCATGCAGTGTTAGCACTATGTGTGTGCACAGTAATAGTACTACGTGTGTGCACAGTAATAGTACTACGTGCATGTACAGTGCTAGCACTATATGCGTGCACAGTAATAATACTACGTGCATGTACAGTGCTAGCACTATGTGCGTGCACAGTAATAGTACTACGTGCGTGCACAGTGTTAGCACTATGTGCATGCACAGTGTTAGTACTATGTGCGTGCAGTGTTAGCACTATGTGTGTGCACAGTGCTAGCATAGTGTTAGCACTATGTGTGTGCACAGTGTTAGTACTATGTGCGTGCACAGTGCAAGCACTATGTGTGTGCACAGTGTTAGTACTATGTGCGTGCACAGTGCTAGCACAGTGTTAGTACTATGTGCGTGCACAGTGTTAATACTATGTGTGTGCACAGTGCTAGCACTATGTGTGTGCACAGTAATAGTACTACATGCGTGGAGTGTTAGCACTATGTGCGTGCACAGTAATAGTACTACGTGCATGCACAGTGTTAGTACTATGTGTGTGCACAGTGTTAGTACTATGTGCGTGCACAGTGCTAGCACTATGTGTGTGCACAGTAATAGTACTACATGCGTGGAGTGTTAGTACTATGTGTGTGCACAGTGTTAGTACTATGTGCGTGCACAGTGTTAGTACTACATGCATGCATAGTGTTAGCACTATGTGTGCGCACAGTGCAAGTACTATGTGTGTGCACAGTGCAAGCACTATGTGTGTGCACAGTGCTAGCACTATGTGTGTGCACAGTGTTAGTATTACGTGCATGCACAGTGTTAGCACTATGTGCGTGCACAGTGATAGTACTATGTGCGTGCAGTGCTAGCACTATGTTTGTGCACAGTAATAGTACTACGTGCATGCACAGTGCTAGCACTATATGTGTGCACAGTAATAGTACTACGTGCGTGCACAGTAATAGTACTACGTGCGTGCACAGTGTTAGCACTATGTGCGTGCATAGTGTTAGTACTACGTGCGTGCACAGTAATAGTACTACGTGCGTGCACAGTAATAGTACTACGTGCATGCACAGTGCTAGCACTATGTGCGTGCACAGTGCTAGCACTATGTGCATGCACAGTGTTAGTACTATGTGCGTGCAGTGTTAGCACTATGTGTGTGCACAGTGCTAGTATAGTGTTAGCACTATGTGTGTGCACAGTGTTAGTACTATGTGCGTGCACAGTGTTAGCACAGTGTTAGTACTACGTGCGTGCAGTGCTAGCACTATGTGCGTGGAGTGTTAGCACTATGTGCATGCAGTGTTAGCACTATGTTTGTGCACAGTAATAGTACTACGTGCATGCACAGTGCTAGCACTATATGTGTGCACAGTGTTAGCACTATGTGCGTGCATAGTGTTAGTACTACGTGCGTGCACAGTAATCTACTACGTTCGTGCACAGTACTAGTAACTTACTTGCCTGCACCGTGCTAGCACTATGTGCGTGCACAGTGTTGCACAGTGTTTAGTCACTATGTGCAATGCAGTGTTAGCAACTATGTGTGTGCACATTAATAGTACTAAACGGTCGTGCACTTGCAAGCACTAATGTGTGTGCACAGGGTTAGTACTATGTGCGTGCACTTGTTGTACTACTACTTGCTGCACAGGGTTAGCACAGTGGTAGTATCTATTGTGTGTGCACAGTGCTAGCACTATGGTGTGTGCCACAGTGTTAGCACTATGGCGTGCACAGTAATAGTACTCATGCATGCACAGTGTTTAGCACAATCTGTGCACAGTTCAAGTACTATGTTCGTGCACATGCTAGCAACTATTTGTGTGCACATTGGTTAGTATTACGGCCGCAGTGTTAGCACTATGTGCGTGCACAGTAATAGTACTACGTGCGTGCACAGTAATATACTATGTGCGTTCACATTAATAGTACCCTACTTGCATGCCAGTGCTAGCACTAACGTGCGTGCAACAGTATAGTACTCAATGCGTGCACAGTAATAGTACTACGTGCATGTACAGTGCTAGACAAGTGTTTAGACTATGTGTTGCACAGTGTTAGTACTATGTGGGTGCACATGCTAGCCAGTGTTTTAGTCCTATGGCGTGCACAGTGTTACACTATGTGCGTGCACAGTGTTAGCACTATGTGTGTGCACAGTGCAGCACTGTTGTGTGGCACAGTGTTAGTACTCTATGTGCGAGGCACAGTACTAGTACTATGTGCGTGCACAGTAATAGTTACTAAATGTTGCGTGCACAGTAATAGTACTACTGCATGCACTTGTGCTTGCCCACAGTGTAGCACTATGTGTTGTGCACAGTGTTAGACTACGTGCATGCACAGTGTTAGTACTACGTGCATGCACAGTGTTAGCACTATGTGTGTGCAGTGCTAGCACTATGTGCGTGCACAGTAACAGTACTACGTGCATGCATAGTGCTAGCACTATGTGTGTGCACAGTGTTAGTACTATGTGTGTGCACAGTGTTAGTACTATGTGCGTGCACAGTGCTAGCACTATGTGTGTGCCCAGTGTTAGCACTATGTGTGTGCACAGTATTAGCACTATGTGTGTGCACAGCGTTAGCACTATGTGTGTGCAGTGTTAGTACTATGTGCATGCACAGTAATAGTACTATGTGCATGCACAGTGCTAGCACTGTGTGTGCAAAGTGTTAGTACTATGTGCGTGCATAGTACTACGTGCATGCACAGTGCTAGCACTATGTGTGCAGTACTACTTCGTGAATGCAGTGTTAGTATTAGTATGTGTATGTACAATGATAACAGTAGTGCATGCCTAGAGACTTACCATTATTCTCTTCTTCAATCAAGATCACCAGAACCTCAGTAAAGATAGCAACAGCCCAAGCACCATGAAATCTAGGAAATGAAAAAAAAAAAGGTTATGACAATATTAATTCTAATGTAAAAGAAAATTAGTTATCAAGCCAAGCAAATGAAGCACCAAAGGTGTGAACCCTCAGCGCTACTATACACTAGCTAGCTACGTATAACAAAATCATTTCTCAGACCGAAAAAATAATATATTTGGCTATTCCTAATCAGGTATCAATACAGCTCAAGCAATGAAAACATAGATGTAGCTAATTGCTGTCTAAAGAAGTAGCTAAACATGCAGGAGACTCTCACCGGTATATAGTTTCAACGTAAAACACCTGAATTCCAGCTCTCATTAACTTTTCAGTATGAAGCAAAAACTAACGTGGGAAGAAAAGAAATTATTTGCCCATGTGATTGCGACATGACGATAGGGGACATTACCTACAAAAATTTGAACCTACACGGAGCAGACAGCTTGTTAAATCATCATCCTGAGCAAGATCATACTTAAATCAACAGTTAATTATTGTCAGTAATCTCCAAAATCAGCTGACAGACAGACAAACAGATGGGATGACTACTATAACCCACTTGTGCATGCATGCTGAGGGCTAATAATAACAATCTGGCCAATGGCACCGATATCATTGCATACTACAGAATCACTAGCCTCAGCAACTATGATACTTGATACTTCATAATATCTCTGTTCTATATGCAACAGCACAGGCCAACCAACACTTTCATACTTGTTTCAACTCTAGTGTTATTAGGGCCCAAAGAGTGGGAGCTGGAGGACAACTTGAGGATGCTAGGGAAGGTCTAGTACAAAAGAATAGCCAAGTGAAGGGTGCATGGTAAGGTCGTAAGGTAAGGGATAGCATCAGCAGATGAGCAGTGCAATGAGACTGTCACTAATAAAGCATGTATGTATAGACTTGCCAGCAAAGTGTGAGCATTAACCAAGAATGGGTCAAAGCCATAGGCTAAAGAGACAGCCAAAGCAGCCAGGGAACGCACAACTACAAGTTTACCCTAATAATGCCCACCCTGTAACAAGTACATGTAATAGGAGAATATCAGTAAGTCTTCAACTTTTTGGTTGGACATAAATCCAGTGTGGTAGACTCAATGCAGGTGAACCTAAGTTGTGCCCCAAAACAAAAACAAACAAACAAACAAACAAAAAAACCCTGGAAAGATTAGTACCTAGACAATAAAAGAGGCAGGGCCACCAACATTATCACTATTAGGGATGAGGCCTGGTTATGTTCACACCCGTCATCAACTTACTTCATGACACTTGCTTCGCCAACATCTTGTATTGACTAGCCTTGATACATCTGCAGCATGTTGCTACCTGCAAAATAAGCCAATGGGAAATGCCATCACTACTGGACAAGATAATACAGTCCTGCTGTATAAAAATACATGGATATAATAGCTATATGATTCCATTCAATTTTTATAGTTGTACAGCCATTCCATTTAGCTACTCTAGTCTAGCTATTAGGTGAGCGAATTTTTTATTTCACTGATATTATTACGAGTAAGTGACAAGTAGTACTCTTTAGACACTTGCTAACTAATGATAGGATTAGATGGAGGGACAAACATACAAGCCTAATGCAGCTGTCTTGTGAAACCACTGAAGATGACTCTAAGATATATATGTCAAGTTTACATAGCAAACAACCAGTTTCTTTTTTTTGTCAGACTTTACATACTGGCAAACTAAACAGGCACCTTGTACACACTATTTGTCTCAAACTACTTACGAAACTAATGTACAGAATTATTAGACAGTCCTCCTCTCCCACATCACGAGAGTATTACTAGATTGGCATTACTTTTTTTAAGGGGTGCAAAGCTTTTTCTTGAAAGCTGAGTGAGATACCTTCATTTAACCCAACCGCCATAATGAAAAGTTAGTCCTCATGTACCCAATCCCTTTACCAACCGCTAATCGAGTGTAGAGGTTCTAGGTTGGTAAAGGGTCTCGCCGAATGAATATGGACTTGATATTATCGCTAAGCAACTCGAAGAAAACTCAAAGGATGCCGAAGACCTCATGGAATTGCTATCTGCCAGCCAGAAGAGAGCAGTGAACCTAGCAAAGGAAAAAGGATCATAAACCTGGCTGACAGTGCTCCCGCTCTACACAGGGTGCATTTCACGACGCCCTCGCACTGCGCTGGCTGGACCCCTGGGAGGCTACCAGCTAAATGTGCATGTGGGGCCGTCTTCTCAGTTGAGCATGCCCTTTCATGCCCCAAAGGGGGGTTTCCATCCATCAGACACAACGAAATACGGAATCTGACAGCAACACTCTTAACTGAGGTGTGCAAGGATGTATGTATTGAGCCTGACCTTCAGCCCGTGTTTGAAGAACTGAATGGTGTGACTGCTAACTCACAGCCAGGAGCAATACTTGACATTGCAGCAAACGGGACATTGCAGCAAATGGTGTTTGGGGCGGCAATCACGAAATAACATATTTTGATGTAAGGGTATTCAACCCCTATGCCCCTTCCAACATTCAGACATGCAAATGGTGTATAGCACGAACAAGCCAAGAAACGGGCTTATGAGGAGAGAATTAGAGAAGTGGAACACGCCACATTCACACCAGTTGCACTCTCTACTACCGGTGGCATAGCAAAGGAAGCCAGTATATCTATAAAAAAAATTAGCGTCCATGCTCGCCAATAAGTGGGAACACAGTTATAGCAGTACTCTTCAATGGTTACGATGTCACCTATCCTTTTCTCTTCTACGGTCCTCTATCCAAGCCATTCGAGGAGCCAGATCATCCATTGGACATGCTGTAAGAATACCAGCTGCAGTAGACCTAGTGACCTCAGAAGCACATCTAAACTGATCTAATTTCATTTGCTTTTTGACTGTAACTGAGTTTATATTATTTTGTATTGTATTGTATTGTAGTGTATATATATAATTAAAAAAAGAAAAAAGAAAAAAAAAAGCTAGATTACTGAACTCAGTTTTGGTAGCAACACCAGTGACAGAACAGTGAGTAAAGCCTACACAAACCAAAAGCGGTTGATTTAAATTCTAAGCTTACAGCTTCTTACCCAATGCACGGATGATCCTAGCGTCTTACAACTAATATATAGTTTGTTTCGAGTTCATATTCAAGGGTTTTTGTACGCACCTGTGCTAATCAATTAATTGGGTAAAGGGGTTTACAACTACTTCATCTTAAAAGGCTTCTCAAAGTGGTTCGGTAAAGCGTCACCTTTTCAATTACTATGGTAAGTTGATTTGTGCAAAGACAAATGCTGTTTTTACTTTCTTGAATTGCGTTGACACTTTTACCATATCATTAAGATGTAAGCTGCATAGCAGAAATGCAATCTCAAGTTTTATTTAATTGTCTCCTATTTTTTTAAAGCCAAGACTATCTCTGGCAGATGAAGACTCATTACTTAAAGGTTAATGTCATCATAACAATATAATTTTAATAACTATTAGAAATAACCACATATACATATTTAGCTGTGTTGTTCTCAAACTTAGCTACCAAGCATGCCTTGAAATTCTTCGTTAGAACTTTAAGCTCTTCAGCTTCCTCGTTGTTAGTGCTGTGAATAAAAACATTAAATTGAAATTAGTAAAGCTAGCCACTATTAATATAGCTTGCACAATGACACATAAAGTGTGTTTTATAGAATCTTGCCCACTAAATTGTGAACCACATAAGACCAGCACAAAGATATGCACATTAACTGTAAATATTCAATAATTATTTCCATCAACAAACTGGCCAAAGTTGTAGTCAGCCCACTAGCTAGTTCCTACCACTGTGTCAGTAGTTGAACACCTCTTAAAGTAGCAAGTCTGCATGGGCGTACTGATACACTCCACAGAAGTGTAGTAAAGTCACTATGCTATTAAGGGTGTCATGCTACACTCCACAGTGTTACCAAACACTTCAGAGTGTAGCACAACACCCCACAATACCGAAGTGTTCCACTACACCCCAT